>Ga0182030_10001482_pt1 | contig 48365 bp, 38 predicted proteins | sample 812S3MmetaG_FD_121299 | JGI IMG/M metagenome (GOLD analysis project Ga0182030, IMG submission 121299) | Permafrost microbial communities from Stordalen Mire, Sweden - 812S3M metaG (Illumina Assembly) | ecosystem: Environmental > Terrestrial > Soil > Wetlands > Permafrost | place: Sweden... | reverse complement strand
CCCGGCGAGCCCTGGGCCTATGGCAGCAGCGTCGACTATGTTCGCGAGCTGGTGACCTACTGGAAGGACGTGTTCGACTGGCGCGCGCAGGAAGCGGCGCTGAATGCGTTTCCGCAGTTCAAGGTGCCCCTGCACGACATCGATCTGCATTACCTCCGCGTTCCCGGCGTCGGACCGAAGCCGTACCCGTTGCTGCTGCTGCACGGCTGGCCGGGCTCGGTGTTCGAGTTTCTCGATATCATTCCCCGCCTGACCGATCCCGCCCGGTTCGGCGGTGACGCCAAGGATGCCTTCACCGTGATTGCGCCGTCGCTGCCCGGATATGGGCTTTCCTTCAAGCCCGGACAGAAGCGCTTCGTGCTTCAGGACATCGCCGACTGCCTGCACGACCTGATGACAAAAGTGCTCGGCATCGAAAAATTCGCCGCCCAAGGCGGCGACTGGGGCGCCGGCATCGCCTCGCTGATCGGCCAGAAATACCCGTCCTCGGTTTGCGGCATCCACCTCAATCTGCTGTTCGCGCCGCGCGACAGGATCGCCGGGCAGTCGGAGGAGGAAACACGCTATGGCGAGAAACTGGCGCACTGGCTCCGGGAAGAAACCGGCTACCAGCAGATCCAGGGCACCAAGCCGCAGACGCTGGCCTTCGGGCTCACCGATTCACCGGCCGGTCTCGCCGCCTGGATCGCGGAAAAAATCCGCACATGGTCCGACAATGACGGCCTGCCGGAAGGCGCCATCAGCCGGGATCGCATGCTGGGCAATATCGCGCTCTACTGGTTCACGGCCGCGATCGGCTCGTCGTTCTGGCCCTATTATGGGCGGTTGCATTCCACCTGGCCGATCTCGCCGGACCGGCCGGTCACGGTGCCGACGGGCTATGCCGCCTTCCCAAAAGAAATCATCGTGCCGCCGCGCCAAATCGCCGAAAAGACCTACACCAACATCCAGCGCTGGACCGTGATGAAGAAGGGCGGCCATTTCGCCGCCATGGAGCAGCCCGCAGCGCTGGCCGATGAAATCCAGCAGTTTTTCAGGCCGCTAAGGCGGTAACCCCTGCCGTGTCCCGGACGCGGTGCAGCGTTTTTGACGCTGCGCCGGAGAGCCGGGACCCACTGGCATCCAAAAGCGTGGACCCCGGCTCAGCAACGCAGCGTGAAGGACGCTGCGTTGCGTCCGGGGAACGGGCTGTGGGTGTTCCGGCAGCGCCGTTGCCCACAGCGCGCGCCATCCTTCATTTGGTCCAGGTTTCGCCGCCGCAGAGCACGCCGACGCAGCCCTCGACGCTGAGTTTGGCCGAATCGCGCAGCGAGACGTTGCTGGCGTAGAGCTTGCCGTCGTCGGCGTTGTAGATCCGGCCCGACCACTTGCCGTCGCCGTGCGGCTTCATGTCGACAAACAGCGGCAGGCCGACCATCGGCCGCTTGGCCAGGGAAGGATTGGGATTCTTGTCGTCGACCTGCGGTTTTCCTGTCGCGCTGTCGATCGGGGCCTTCAGCCAGATGATCCGGCCGCAGAGCGCCGCGCCGCAGCGGCTGACGGCGACCCTGGCGTCGCCGGCCTGGGTCAGCCAGACGCCGGTCGGGTCGACCACGCTGGAGGCCTTCGCCGACAGCGCGCCACCGAACACCGCCAGCAGAACCGCGGTGGAAATTGTTAACGGTCGAAACATGGTTGGATCCCCCTGATTGTTATTTTGACTTTTCTTGCAATAGAGCAGGTTCGCCTCGCCATTCGTCGTTGCGAACAGCAATCCGACTTGCGGGGTGACGTTTTCCTGATCGTCCCCTGATCAGAACCATGAGCCCCGAATTCTAACATCGTGGCCGCGATCTGGCTCTCATTTGAACGGCGGCCCTACCGGCGATTAACCAACGCTCCGGCGACCGCAGCCTCGCCGGTCTCCTCGTGTACCGGACGCTGCGTTGCGTCCGGGGAACGGGCTCAATGCTTCGATCCGGCCGCGCAAAATCGCCGCGCGCCCCACGGCCTTGCCGATTTGTAATCCCACAAGTTCGAACGGCCGCTGCGGCGATCTCGACCAACCCCTATCGGAAGGAGGTCGCCATGAAATACGTTGCCATCAGACACATCGTCGTGCTCGCCGCGCTGGTGCTCAGCCCGGCAGCCGATGCCGCCACTTACAACTACACCGCCCATTTCATCGATGTGCACAAACCCAGGCTCTCCGACGCGCAGAGCGACTCCCAGCTTCAGGCGGACGCGGTGGTCTGCGACGATCTTATCGGCGAGCAGCACGCGGCGTCATCCGCCGCCTATCGCAGCTGCATGCTGCAGCATGGCTGGAAGTATGGTTCGGTCACGCGACAAGCAGTTAAAGTAACCCGAGCGCCCGCGGATCCGTATTTCAGCTCGAATGCCAAGGTGGCGCCCGGCCACTTCATCGACCATGACAACGGCATGGACTGCCAGAACACCGGCGGCGCCGAGGTCTGCGATCCCCCACAGGGGACGGTGCACTATTACGACCCGGATCAGGGCCTGCCCTGCACCCGCACCGGTGCGATGTCGATCTGCTCCAACATGTAAGCTGCCCTGAGGGCCGTGTCCCGGACGCGGTGCAGCGTTCTTCACGCTGCGCCGGGACCCATTTGTATCCAAAGAGTAGACCCCGGATCAGCACCGCAGCGTGAAGGACGCTGCGGTGCGTCCGGGGAACGGAGCAAGGCGCACAACGCTGCGCCGCTACAGCCAGCCGCGCTCGCCGAAGGCGGTGAGGTCGACGCCCGGCGGGGCGTACCATCCGCCGGCGCGATAGCGGGCGCCGAGCCTGAAGGCGATATCCTTGTTGCCGTAGGGAATCCGCAGCGGCGTGCCGGTGGCCGAATTCGGCGGGGCGGAAGCCGCGGAGACGACGGCGGCATCGGGCTTTTGTTTCCGCGACCGCTTGCGCGGCGAGGTCGATGCAGGCGAAGCCGATTCCGCCAGGCTGGCAGCGTCGTTTCGATGGCTGTTGCGGCGCCGGATGGCTTTGTCCGGCCCGGGTGCCGCCTTCCCGGGCGCTTCACCGTCGGCTCTCTTCGGCGCGTGCTCCTTGAGAAACTTGCCGCAGATCGAAATCGAGGTCTGGTAGCCAGGCGGCGGCCGGATGCCCTTCTGCCGCGCGAGGCTGTCGGCAAAGCGCTTCATCGCCGGCGTCGGCGGAAAGCTGCCGGCGCCGTTTTCGCCCGATGCGCCAGGTAAGGCAGGCGCTCCGGCGGCGCCGCCTTCGCTGAGCTTGCCGATGATGCGCCGGGCGACATCGCACACCGCGTCGATGGCGCCGACCATTTCCTGCCTGCCGACGACGACATCGTCGAGCAGGCATTCCAGCTGCGCCGTCACGCCGGGATCGACCAGCGCCGGATCGGCGCGTTCGAGCACGCCGAACAGCGCAAGGCCGGCCTCGGTCGGCACGATGTGCTTACCTTCCGCGATCAGAAAACCCTGCTTCTTCAGGCCGCCGATGATCTCGGCCCGGGTCGCCGGCGTGCCGATGCCCTTGGCCTGCTTCAGGCGTTCGCGCAGGATTTCATCGTCGACGAAGCGCCAGGCGTTCTGCATCGCCTCGATCAGCGTGCCCTCGTTGTAGCGCGGCGGCGGCCGGGTTTGCTTGTCCTCGATTTTCGGATTCGACAGCACCGCGGTCTCGCCGTCGCGCAGGCCTGGCAGCAGTTGCGCCTCATCGCCCTTTTCATCGGCGGGCTGCCACTCCGGAAAGGCGGCCCGCCATCCCATGTCGACCGGCTGGCGGCCGGCGGCGCGGAATTCGAAGCCGCGGACGTCGAGCTTTGCGGTGGTCTGCCGATAGCGAAAATCCGGCATCAGGGCGGCGAGATAGGCGCGCGCAATGACGTCGAACAGTTTTTTCTCGTCCGCCGACAGCCGCGGCCAGACCTCCGCCAATTTGTCGATCGTGTTGACGTTGGGAATCACGGCATGATGGCTCGCGCCCTCCAGCCCCTTGTCGTGGAACGTGCCGGCCGCGCCCTTGCGGATCACCGGCGGCTCGGGCACCGGGATCGCGCCGAACGATTGGCCGGCACGCAGGCCGGCCACGATCCGCGGCACGTCGGCCATCAGGTTCGAGGGCAGGTAGCGCACCTCGGCGCGGGGGTAGGTGATGATCTTCTTGCCCTGGCCGTCATAGAGTTCTTGCGCCACCTCGAGCGTCTTGCCGGCCGTCCAGCCGAAGCGCGAGCCGCACAGTTTCTGCAGCGACGGCAGATCGTGCAGCCGGGGCGGCGCCTGGCGCTTGTCCTCGACGCGCACCGCGAGCGGGCCCGCAAAACCTTCGGCCGATTTGACGACCTCCTCGGCCTGCTCGCGCCGGACCATGCGCTGCTGCGGGGCGTGCCGCATCTGGAACTGGCCTTGCGCCACTTTCGCGGTGGCAACCACTTCGAAATAGGTCAGCGGCACGAAGTCGCGGATTTCCAGTTCGCGCCGGCAGACGATGGCCAGGGTCGGCGTCTTGACCCGGCCGACGCCGATCACCCGGCGCGCGCCGCGGCCCAGCATCACGGTCGCGGTGCGCGTGAGCGACAGATTGTAGATCTGGTCGGCCTGCCGGCGCGCGACCGCGGCGGCGTACAGGCTTGCATATTCGCTGTTGGGCCGGGCGCGGCCGAAGGCGTCGCGGATGGTCTGCGTATCCTGTGCGGTAAACAGCACCCGCATCACCTCGCCGCGAAAGTTGTAATGCTCGAGGATTTCCTGGCCGATCAGTTGCCCCTCGCGATCGCAGTCGGTGGCGAGCCAGACCCGTTTGGCGCTGCGCAGCGCCTCGCGAATCGCCCGGAGTTTCGTCGCCTTGTTGCCGCCCGCCGCCGGGCGCGTGCCGTAAAGACCGTCAGGCCGCAGCAGCACCGCCGACCAGCGCTTCCACTCCGGCACTACCTGTTCAGGTTCGAGCAGGTCGAGCAAATGGCCCTCGGCCGCGAGAATCTCCCCGTAGCGCGAGCCGATGGCCCCGCGGACGTCCCTGGCCTGGCTGGCCTTCTCGGTGATGACGATCTGCTCGGGCATGGTCTACCGGGAACGGCTCAGGGATGTCGCCTGGAACATACCATGAACATGGCGCCCGGGCAAATCGAACCGTTCGCAAGGCACCCTTTGTCATTCCGGGATGCGCCTTTGGTCGGCGATAGCCGGCCAGAGCTGCAGGCCCGGAATCCATATCCCCTGCAGGGGTTATAGATTCCGGGCTCGCGCAACAGCGCGCCCCGGAATGACAGCTGGATGATTCGAACTTCGAAAACGCTGTACCCGCGGCCGGAGATGCCGGCGTATAAAGTCAGCGGGCCGCCATCAGTTGAACGCCATGCCGCCGCTCATCGCGATGGTCTGGCCGGTCATGTAGGGATTATCCACCAGCAGCATCACGGCCTTTGCCACCTCGTCGGCGGTGCCGAAGCGGCCCAGCGGTATCCGGCTGACGAGTTGCTGCTGGCCCTGCATCATGTCGGTTTCGATCAGCGAAGGCGCCACCGCGTTGACCGTGATCCCTTGCTTGACCAGGCGCGCCGCGTAACCTCGCGTCAATCCCTCGACGCCTGCCTTGGACGCATTGTAGTGCGGTCCGATCGCGCCGGCGCCGCGCGCAGCGCCCGAGGAGATATTCACGATCCGCCCCCATTGCCTGGCGCGCATCGCCGGCAGGACCGCCTGGGTGCACAGGAAAACCGATTTCAGGTTGGTGGCGATGGTTGCGTCAAAATCGGCTTCCATGAGATCGTCGATACCGCGGGTGACGGCGATGCCGGCGTTGTTGATCAGGATGTCGATCGACCCCAGCTGCGATGTGACGGCTTCGACCATGTTTGTCACCGCATCGCCCTGCGAGACGTCGGCCTGGACCGTGAAGAGATCGACGCCGGTCTTGCGCAGCGCCTCGGCCAGCCTGGTCGCCTCGGCAGCCCGCTCGCGATAGTTGATCGCGACGGCCGCCCCGGCCTCCGCTAGGGCTCTCGATATCGCCGCGCCGATGCCGCGCGAGCCTCCGGTCACCAGCGCGGTCCGTCCGCGCAAACTATCTGCCATCATTGAAATCTCCGATGTGCGCAGTTCAGTTTATGATGGTCGGATTGCTCATGCCAGTTCGGTGTGGAGATTTTTGGCGCGTAGGTGAAGGCTGCGACGCCCTCGTGTCCCGGACGCGGCGCCGCAGAGCCCGGACCCACCGGCAATCGATAGGGCCGTCATTGCGAGGAGCCCTCTTGTCCGTCGAAGCCCGCCTTTGGGCGAAGGCGGAAGTGACGGAGCAATCCATTCTTTCCGTGCGGCATGGATTGCCTCGCTACGCCCGCAATGACGCCCTGTTGTTTGAAAAGCGAATCGGCGACGCCCGCTCCGTGCCGCCCGCGTGCGGCATGGTTGCGATCGGGGTCAGCCGGCGGCCCACATTGCGACCGAGCGCCGCTCGAATACTTCGCGGAACTGACGCGTGGATTCAGGAAGCAGAGTGCCGGTGCCCCAGTCGAGGATCACGGCGTGCTGGCGGATCACGTCGAGCGTGCCGATCGCGCCGCTGCGATAGCGCTCCGCCACGATTTCCGGATCGAGCCGGACGTTGGTGATGCGCTCCGCCCTGATCCTGGCACGGAGCGCCACGGTGGCGGGCTTGTCGACCTCGTAGTCGCAAAGTTCCGCGTCCACGGTGCGTACGACCACGCCGTAGTCCCGGGCGGCGCGCTCGATCGAGACGTAGTCGTCCTTGATATCCTCGATGACGAGGTTCGGGTCGCGTTCGAGCGGATCGCCGAAGCCGCCGCCGCCGGCAGTCGGTCGCGAGAACACGTCGCCTTCGCCGATCGGCACGTCGGAGAAGATCGATCCGAGCCGCTCCTCGGCGGCGGCGTTGGCGCGCTTGAGGGTCAGGCCGTGCGGCATCGACGGCAAGCCTCCCTCGATACCCCACACCACGGAGCGTTCACGGTCGCAGATGTAGGAGATGACGGTCTTTTCGGCCTGCAGCATGCGCGAAGTCTTCGTCACCCCGGCGCCGCCGCGCCATTTGCCCGGGCCGGGCGAGTCCTTGAGGATTTCGCATTCGGTGGTCAGGATCGGATTGGCGCGCTCCTGGCCCTCGACAGGTTGCGACATCAGACCGGTGCCGAAGCAGGCTGTCGTGACGTTGCTGCCGTCCTTGCCGTTGCGCCCGCCCCAGCCGCCCGGCAGCCAGTCGTAGAACATGAAGATGGGCTTGTCGGGACTGCGGGCGTCGAGGCCGCCGGTGAGCAGATATTCAAGGTTGAAGGCGCAGGCGAGCGCCCGCTCGGGCATCAGCTTCGACCACATCTCGTAGATCGAGTTCATGATCTTCTCGAATGGCATCAGGAAACCGGTGACCGCGATCGGCCACTTGGCGTCCACGATCGAGCCCTCGGGAGCGATGATCTCGAAGCAGCGGTAAAAGCCGGAATTGAGCGGCAGGTCGGGAAAGAAGGTCTTCATGCCGGCCGCTACGGCCGAGAAGGTCGCGCCGAAGGCCGAATTGTAGATCGAGCCGATGGTCGGATGACTGCCGGTGAAGTCGTAGATCGCCCGGTCGCCCTTGATCGTCATCTTGATCCGGATCGGGATCATCCCTTCGCCGCCGGCCGGGTCGCGGTCGATGAAGTCGACCGTCTCCCACTCGCCATCGGGCAACGCGGCGATGCGCTGGCGTGCCGAACGTTCGACGTAATCCTGCACGGCGGCCAATCCGGTCTCGACCGTGTCACGGCCGTATTTGCCGACGAGGCGAAGGATCTCGCGCTCGCAGACCTGGGTTGCCTGGGTCTGAGCCTGAATGTCGCCGATGATAGAGGCCGGATCGCGCGTGTTCGAGGCGATCAGATGGGCGACGTCCTTGCAGAAGCGGCCCCTGTCGAACAGGCGTACCGGCGTGATGCGCAAGCCCTCGCGGAACATCTCGCGGGCGGCGACGTCAAACGACCCAGGGACGCTGCCGCCGACGTCCGACCAGTGCCCGTTCGATTGGCTGAAGGCGATGATCCTGCCGTCGGCGAAGATCGGCCGGATCAGGCGCACGTCGGAGAAGTGCGTCCCGCCGGCGTAGGGATCGTTGATGGCGAAGACGTCGCCCTCATGCATGTCGCCCTCGAAGTGGCGCATGACCTCCTGGCAGGTGAAGTGCAGCGTGCCGACATGGACGGCGATATCCTGATTGCCTTGTGCGGCGCATTCGCCCATGGCGTCGTGCAAGGCGCTCGAGAAGTCGTGGTTGTAGATGACGAAGGAGTAGCAGGTTCGAAGCACCTGCTCGCCCATCTGGTCGACGCTCGTGATGAAGGAATTCTTCAGGACTTCGAAGGTCACGGGGTCGAGCACTTGATCTCCGGCCATCGGTTCACTCCTTCACGCGAATGATGATGTTGAGGTACTTGTCGACCTGTGCGGCGGCGCCGGGCGGCACGACGGTGGTCGCGTCGACCTGCTCGACGATCGCGGGGCCTTGAAAACCGAAGCCGCACGGCAGGTGGTCGCGCTGGTAGACGGGGGTGTCGAGCGCTCTGCCCCCGAACCAGACCCTGCGTCTGTCGACCGGCTCGGGAATTGCTCCGGTCGGCTGGTGCACGGCGAATTCGGCCTTGGGCACGACGCCGACCGCCTTCAGGTTGAGGCGGAAGAAGCTGACCGGGGCGCTGTCGCGGCGGAAATTGTATTCACGTTTGTGCTCGGCATGGAAGCTCTCGACGAGGTCGGCGATCGCGCCGAGGGGACGCGGCGCGTTGACGGCGAGCGAGCGCCACTGGCCGCGATACATCATGTCGATCGAGCGCTGCAGGACGATGTCCTGTGGCGCGACGCCTTCGTGGGTAAGCCGATCGAGGGCTTGCTTTTCCAGCGCGGCGAACTGCGCGTCGATGGCTGCGGAATCCGCCTCCTCGGCGTCGACCATGCAGCTCTGCGAGAAGTCGTGCTGCATGTCGACCAGCAGGCAGCCGAGCGCCGAGGTGACGCCCGGATTGGGCGGCACGATCACGACGGGGATCGAGAGTTCGCGCGCGACGTCGACCCCGTGGAGGGCGCCGGCACCCCCGAAGGCGACGAGCGCGAAGTCGCGCGGATCGTAGCCGCGGCTGATCGAGATCAACCGAACCGCGTCCGACATGTTGGCGTTGGCGACCTTCAGGATGGCGTCGGCGGCTTCGTGCAGGCCGAGGCCGAACGGCTTTGCGACGCCTTCCTCGACCGCCTGGCGGGCAAGTACCGGGTCGAGCGTCACCTTGCCGCCGGCGAGGCTCGTGCCAAGACGGCCAAGCGTGACGTTGGCGTCCGTATTGGTCGGCTGCGGATTGCCGTTGCCGTAGCAGGCCGGGCCCGGATAGGCGCCGGCCGACTGCGGGCCGTTGCGCAGCGAGCCTGCCGGGTCGGTCCAGGCGAGCGATCCCCCGCCGGCGCCGATGGTTAGCACCTCGATAGAGGAAAAACGGATCGGATAGCCGAATTCGATGTACCAGTCCTTGGTGATGCGCGAGTGACCCTCGTAGGCAAGCGAGACGTCGGTCGATGTGCCACCCATGTCGAGGCCGATCGAATGGGGAAAGCCGCACAGGCCGGCAATGTAGCGGCTGGCAATGGCGCCGGCGGCAATGCCGGAGCCGGCAAGGCGGGCGGCGAAATCCTTGACGCTCGCCGCCGTCATCACGCCGCCGCCGCTGTGCAACAACAGGAGATCGCGGGTGTAACCCTCGCTCGCGAGACGCTCGCCGAGCCGCATCGTGTAGTCGACAACCACCGGGCTCAGGACCGCGTTGGCGACCGTGGTGGAGAAGCGCTCGTGCTCGAAAATCTCCGGAAGCACCTGTGAGGAGATCGAGACCGGGATGGTAGGCATCGCTTCAAGCAGGATGTCGCGCATGACGCGCTCGTTTTCGCCGTTCAGATAGGCATTGATGAAGCAGACCGCGACCGCGGCGACGGCGCGGCGCTTCAGGATGCGCGCGACTTCGCGCGCCGCCGCGACGTCGAGTGGTTCGATCACGGTGCCGCCGGCGTCGACGCGTTCGGGCACAGTCAGCCGATCCCGACGAGGCACATATGGCTTGACGACATCCTTGTAGGTGTCCCAGAGGTCTTCCTTGTTGGCGCGCCGGATCTCGATGACGTCGCGAAAGCCCTTGGTCGTCACCATCGCGGTGCGCGGCAGGCGGCGCGTGATCAGTGCGTTGGTCGCGACAGTGGTTCCATGCGAGAACAGCGCGACCTCGGAGAGGTCAATCCCGGCCTTGGAAACGCCGGCCATGATCCCATCGATAGGATCGTGCGTCGACGACGTCTTCTCGATGCGGATGAGCCCGGTAGCCTCGTCCATGATGCAGATGTCGGTGAAGGTGCCGCCGACATCAACGGCCACGCGAATGTTCTGCACGACACGACTTCCTTTCGAGCACGCTCCCGCCATGCGGATGCTGGGACGCGCAAGCGGGCTCAGCCGGATCGTTGATCCGGGCGCCGCGCATGACCGATCCGGCCGGCGGATTCAGGAGGTATCGCGAAGATTATACGCAGATCGTCGTCGGCGCTCTTGACGCAGAGTGCACGACGACTTGTGCCAGAAAGCACGAACAGCCCGATTTCGGGACGGGGCGGGCATTTACTTAAAGAACAGTCATCCGCAGCATGACGGGCGAACGATGCCGTTACCCATCCCGGCGAATGGAAAGGCCCAGCCTCGAAAGGACAAAGCGCCGGTTCCGGTCGTCAGCCGTCCGGCATGCCGGCGACGACCCAGGAGCCGATATCGTCGAGAGTGGCGGCGAAGCGCCTCAGCATCTCGTCGACCTCGGCCGTCGTGATGATCATCGGCGGACAGAAAGCGATGCTGTCGCCGATCGCACGAACGATCAGGCCGTGATCGTGCGCGCGCTCGAACAATCTCAGCCCGACTTTGCCAACGGGATCGAAACGGGCCTTCGTCGACTTGTCCGCGACGAGTTCGACCGCGGCGATGAGGCCCCGGCCACGCACTTCGCCGACAAGCGGATGGTCGGCGAAGCGCGCCAGCCCGGCGCGCATATGGGCGCCGACCTCTGCGGCGTTCCGGACCAGCCCGCGTTCTTCGATGATGGCGAGGTTTTCGAGCGCTACCGCCGTTGCGACCGGATGGGCGCCCGTCGTATAGCCGTGTCCCAAGACACCGAGGCGATCCGACTGGTCGGCCATGGCCTGATAGATGGCATCGCTGATCAGAACGGCGGCCAGCGGCTGGTAGGACGATGTAATCTGCTTGGAGCAGACCAGGATGTCCGGCTTGATGCCGAAGCTCTCGCAACCGAACATGGTGCCGAGCCGCCCGAAGCCGTTGATCACCTCATCGGCCACGACCAGCACGTCGTACTTGCGGCAGACCTCCTGGACGCGTTGCCAATAGGTCCGCGGGGGCACGATCACGCCGCCGGCTCCCATCAGAGGTTCGCCGATGAAGGCTGCGATCGTCTCCGGTCCTTCGTCGAGCATCATTGTCTCCAGCTCGGCCGCCAGCCTCTCGGCGAAGGCTTCCTCGCTCTCGCCCGGCAGCGCGTTGCGGTAATGGTGCGGAGACGCGGCGTGCCGGACGAAGGGAAGCGGCAGGTCGAAGCCCCTCTGGTTGACCTGGAGCCCGGTCAGGCTGCCGGCCGCGACCGTAATGCCGTGATAGGCGCCCTGGCGGGAGATGAACTTCTTCTTCTCGGGACGGCCGAGCGCGTTGTTGTAGTACCAGACGAATTTGACGACAGTGTCGTTGGCTTCGCCGCCCGAATTGGTGAAGAAGACATGCTCGAGCCCGGCGGGCGCGAGTGAGACCAGTTTCTCGGCCAGAAGCGTCGAGGGCTCATGAGTCTTGTGCGAGAAGATGTGATAGTAGGGTAGCTTCGACATCTGCCGCGTGGCAGCTTCAACCAGGCGCTTCTCGCCGAAGCCGACCGCGACGCTCCACAAGCCCGCGAGCCCCTCGATATATTCGTGCCCCTCGTCGTCGTAAACGTAGATGCCGGAGCCGCGGTCGATCACGATCGGCCCCACGCGTTCGTGCCGCCGCAGATTGGTCGCGGGGTGGATCTGATGGGCGATGTCTTTGCTCTGCAGGGAATTCGTTGTCATGGACGCTGTGGCTTTCTGACGAAGAAGGGATGGAGAACCGTGTCAAGGATGCGACCACGGGTGGGCCGCCCATTCATGGATCGGGCGCGCGCGAAGCCGCGCGCATGTCGCTCGGCGTGCAGCCGAACCGGCTGCGATAGTTCCGGCTGAATTGCGCCTGGTCGTTGAACCCCCATTGGTAGGCGATTTCGGAGATGCTCTTGCGATTGTTCGGGTCGCGCAGCATGGCGTCGCACATCAACAGACGCTGGTTGCGGATGTAGGCGCACACCGTGCTGCCTTCTCCCTCGAAGATCTGGTGCAGATACCGCAGCGAGATGCCGCAACCGTCGGCCACCATCTGCGGCGTGAGCCGCGTGTCGTCGAGCCGTGCCCGGACGAAATTTTCGCAGCGAAGGAGGTGGGCGCTGCGGACCGAGGACGAGTGGCCCATCAATACGCGTTCGTCGGATTCGACCGCCATCGCCAGGAGATCGATCAGATGCTTGCCCGTCACCGCCCGGGCGGGCTCGTCGATTTCCTCGATGCGAGCGCCGGTAAGCCGCAGCGTGTCGACGAAGAGCGCACCGACGCCGCGGCCGGCATCGAACTGCAGGGTCGCAAGGCGTTCGGGGCGGGATATGCGTGCGCGCAGGACGGCGCTGGGGATCTTCAGTACCCAGAGCGCGGCCGGATCACGATGGCTGAACTCGTAGGGCAAATGGCTGCGCTCGATCAGGAAGGCGCCGGGACGGCACCGCACGTCCTTGCCGTCCTGCGCGAAGCGGATTTCGGTCAGTTCAGGCACGGTGATCAGGTAGCACTCTTCCCGCTCGTTCAGGAGATGGCGCTCGTGCCGCCTGTAGAGCAGGCCGTCCGAGACATGGCGCGAAACGGAAACGGGGCCGAGCGACCACGCGTCCAGGCTGCCGCGGAATTCGCCGCCTCCGGCGAAGGAAAGGTCCAACGGAAAGTAGGTCTTGGAGACGATCTCCTGCCAGAAATGCCGCCGCCCCTGTGAGGCGATGCTGCTGGTCGCGTAAGTGGTTCGCATGTCACGCACTCCGAGTTCAGCCGAAACAGGATCGGTGCAACTGGCCTGCCGCGCTGTCCGCTTTGGAACCGCGGCGTGCAGCTCGACGATGCCGGTGCGGGATTGGCGGTGGCGCTTCCGGGGCGGCCACAGCCAAAATTGCGTCCGGGAATCAGGGCGATGACTGAAGGCTCGCGCGCACCTTCGCCAGCAACTCGCCGCGCGCGCGGCGGGCCGCCAGCGCCTGATCCATTTCGACCTTGACGAACTTGACCTGGGTATTGGGCTGAAGCTGGCCAATCAGATCCATATCGGCCGAGATCACCGTGCCGACCATGAAGTAGCCGCCGCCCGAGACCGCGTCACGATGCAGCACGATCGGCTCGGTGCCGCCGGGCACCTGGATCGAGCCATAGGGATAGCAGGCATCGGTGATGTTGGAGGGATCGGAGCCGGCGCCGAACGGCGGCTCGCGCGGCACGAATTCGAGCGGCTTGCCGCCCTTGAAGCGGTAGCCGATGCGGTCGGCTTCCGGTGCCACCTTCCAGGTATCGGAAAAGAACCCGCGGCCGGCGGCTTCGGTGATGCGATGCCAGTAAAGTCCGGGTATCACCCGCAACTCCGTCGGCATCGCCATCGGCAGGCCGCGCAGCGCATCCGCAACTGACCGGCCCTCCGCGACCGCGTTTACCGCCGCGCCGACCGGCAGTTCGTCGCCGGCCTCGAGCTTGCGGCCCTTGAAGCCGCCGAGCGCGCCCAGCGCATAGGTCGAGCGCGAGCCGAGAACCACCGGCACATCGATGCCGCCGGCGACCGCAATGTAGGCGCGGGCCCCCTTCTTCAGGTAATCGAACGAGAGCTTTTGGCCGCGCTTGACCTTGAACGAGGCCCAGGTCTCGCGCGGCGCGCCGTCGAGCTTGGGCGGCAGCTCGGCCCCGGTGACCGCGACCATGGCGTCATCGCCGAACTCGAGTTCCGGCCCCATGAAGACGGCCTCGAGCACCGCGGCGCCTTCCGGATTGCCGACCAGCAGGTTGGCGGCCGCCAGCGCATGCCGGTCCATGCCGCCGGAGAGCGGGATGCCGATGTGATAGTAACCGGGCCGTCCGAGGTCCTGGACGGTGGTCGCCAGACCCGGCTTCAAAACCTTAATGGCCATGGAGCACCCCCTCGAGCTTGCGATTGTAGCCGTCGATGTCGCGGTTGAACTCGGTGAGCGAGAACGAGACATCGCGGATGGTCGGCGCGAAGCGGCCGGCCTCGACATCTTCGACCGCCGCGTCATAGGCCGCGCGGTCGATCGGCTTCCACCTCACGATGTCGCCGGGTCTGAACAGGCACATGAAATCCCTGAGATAGCTGATCTTCTGATTGGGATCGTAGATCGGCATCGGCGTGATGCCGAACATCTGGTAGCCGCCGGCGCCGCGCACCGAATAGATGCAGCTGAAGCAGCCGCCGTGCCCGACCGTGAGCTTGGGCGTATCGGTGCGCGGGCGCAGGTATTTCGGCGCCTGAAGCTGCCGCTTGCGCTCGACCATCTGGTAGAGGAAGGGCAGGCCGGCGACGAAGCCGACCATGGAGACGAACCAGGGAGCGCTCGAATGCGCCTTGATGAAGGCGTCGACGCTATCGAGATGGTTGATGCGCGCGGCGTATTCGAGATCGGTGCTGTTGGGATCCTGATGGCGTTCGCGAAAACGCATCAGCGTCTCGTTGGTCCAGGGATCGTCGTAAAGCACCGGGATCTCGATGATCCGGGTCGCGATCACCGGTTCGGAGCTCGCGGCCGTCGAATCCAGCCGCTTCAGCTCGGCCAGCATGTCATCGGGCTTGATCACGTCCGGATCGAACTTGACCTGATAGGAGGCGTTGGCCGGGCAGATCTCCGTGACCCCCTTGATCTTGGCGTCGCGCACCGCATTGGTGATGAACAGACTCTTGAAAAAAGCCTCCAGCGACATGGCTTCGTCCACTTCGGCGAAGATGTGCTCGTCGCCGCCGAAGGAAAATCTGGTTTGCATGGGGCTCTGGCCTCCTGTTGCTGACGGTGCGGATTATTTGGCGGGCGCCGGGGCTGCGACGGCCGCCGCCACCGGTGGCGCCGCGGCTGCAAGAGTGGCACTGTGCGACGCCAGCCACGGCTCCAGCCAGGCGGTATGAAACCGGCCGGCCTGGACGTCGGGGTCGCGCACCAGCGCCTGGTGCAGCGACTTGGTGGTGGTCAATCCCTCGACATTCAGTTCACCGAGGGCGCGATCGAGCCGCCGAATGGCGCTGGCGCGATCCTCGTCGTGGACGATCAGCTTGCCGAGCAGGCTGTCGTAGAACGGCGGCACCGTGTAGCCGGCATAGAGCATGCTGTCGAAGCGCACCCCGTTGCCGCCGGGTACGTTGAGCGCGGTGACGGTGCCGGGGTTCGGGGCGAAGTTTCTGGCCGGGTCCTCGGCGTTGATGCGGACCTCGATGGCGTGGCCATTGACGCGCACCTGATCCTGGCGGAAGCGCAAGGCCTCGCCGCCGGCAATCCGGAGCATCTCGCGCACCAGGTCGATGCCGGTCACCATCTCCGTTACCGGATGTTCGACCTGGATACGGGTGTTCATTTCCAGGAAATAAAACGCGTGGCTGCGATCGTCGTAGAGATATTCCAGCGTCCCCGCCCCGCGGTAGTGCACCGCCTTGGCGAGCGCCACCGCGGACGAACACAGTTTCTCGCGTATCGCAGCCGGCAGCGAGGGTGACGGAGCCTCTTCCCAGACCTTCTGACGGCGGCGCTGCAGCGAGCACTCGCGCTCGAAGCAATGGATCACGTCGCGTCCGTCGCCCAGCACCTGTACCTCGATGTGCCGCGCTCCTTCGATCAGCTTCTCGACATAGAGCCCGCCGTCGCCAAAGGCCGCCAGCGCCTCGGCCTGGGCCTGCGGCATCAGGTGATGAAATTCCTCGGCCGAGCGCGCGATGCGGATGCCGCGGCCGCCGCCGCCGGCCGCGGCCTTGATCATCACGGGAAAGCCGGCCTTTTCCGCGAAGGCAAACGCCGCCTCGGCTGACTCCAGACGGCCCTGGCTGCCTGGAACCGTCGGGACCCCGGCTGCCGCCGCCGCTTCCCGGGCGGCGACCTTGTCGCCCATCAGGCGGATGGATTGCGCCGTCGGTCCCACGAAGACGAGTCCTGCCGCTTCGACCGCGGCGGCAAACTCGGCGTTTTCGGCCAGAAATCCATAGCCGGGATGGATGGCGTCGGCGCCCGTCGTCTTGGCTGCCGCGAGGATGGCGTCGCGGTTGAGATATGATTTCGAAGCCTGCGCGGGGCCGATGTCGACGCACTCATCGGCGAGCCGCACCGCAAGCGAGTCGCGGTCGGCCTTGCTGTAGACCTGCACCGTCGCAAGCCCCAATTCGCGCGCCGCGCGAATGATGCGCACAGCAATCTCGCCGCGATTGGCAATGAGAACTTTATGGATCGTCATGGATGGTTTTAAAAACCTCAAACGTCGATCTCGGCGATCGGCTGACCGGCCATCACGGCATCTTCATTCTCGATCAGGAAACGCACGATCTTGCCGGCGGCGCCTGCCTTCACCTCGTTGAACGACTTCATCACCTCGATGAGGCCGATGGTGTCGTCTTCCGCGATGATGTCGCCGTCGGATTTGTAGTCTGGCTTGTCCGGCGCCGGCTTGCGGTAGAAAATGCCCGGCAGCGGCGAAATGACTTGCTGTATGGCCATGAGTTCCTCTTACCTTGATCGCTTTGGCCTTGATCGCCAGGGCCTTGGCCGGCCCGCGGATCAGTGCGTTGCCAGATAGGGACGGACTGCCGCGCGAACCGCCTCGGCGATCGCGACGGCGTTCGGCGTGTCGGAGTGGACGCAGATGGCGTCGGAGCCGACGGCGACGTCGTTGCCGGCCACGCTGCGCGTCATGCCTTCGGTCAGCGCGCGCCGGCAGCGTGCCGCGGCTTCGGCCGGATCCTTGGCGTCATGTTCCCGGGTGACGATGAGGCTGCCGTCGGCGTTGTAGTCGAGATCGGCGTAGTATTCGGCGACGAAGCTATGACCGCGGCGCCGGTAGACCGTCTCATGCAGCGTCCCCTTCATGCCGAACAGCGGCACCTTGTAGACATCGGCCGCGTCCGCCACCGCCTCGGCGATGTCCTCCATCCGCGCGGCCATGCCATAGAGGGCGCCGTGCGGCTTGATATGATTGAGGATCACGCCTTCGGCGTCCAAGAACGCCTTGAGTGCACCGATCTGGTAGAGCAGGCAGTTGGTGAGTTCGTCGCGGCCGATCTTCATCTCCCTGCGTCCGAAGCCCTGCAGATCAGGCAGCGAGGGGTGGGCGCCAACCTTGACGCCGTGCTGCTTGGCCAGCCGTACGGTCTTGCGCATGTGATTGAAGTCCGAGGCATGGAATCCGCAAGCCACGTTGGCGACGTCGATCTGGGGCATCAAGCCCTCGTCGTCGCCCATCCTGTATAGGCCGAAAGCCTCGCCCATGTCGCAATTGATGATGACCATCCCTGTGTTTTCCTTATCCCGGCCGCCGCATTTCGGCGCAGCATTTCTCGAGCCAAACCCTAATCCCGCCGAACCCGGCGCCTGCCGAATGCAGCAGGCGCCGGGTGATGGCGATCGGCCCGGCGCGGCGCCACAGGCAATCAGCCCGCGGCGACGCGCCGCCAGCCTATTTCGACACCAGATAGTCGAGCGGGATCTTCTCCGAAATCGTCCACTGATCGACCACGTGCGGCTTGCCCTGCTCGGTATCGACGATCAGATAGCGACCCTGGTTCTGGTGGTGAAGGTCCTTGCTGAAGGTGCGTGGCCCGAACAGCGTGGCCTCGTTGGTCATCTTCTCGAGCTCCGCTACCACCGCCGGGGCGTCCGTGGTCTTGGCGCGCTCCACCGCCTTGGCCCAGACATCGATCAGGACGTATCCCGGATAGACATATTGGCTCGAGGGATCGCCGCCGGTGACTTCCTTGTACTTCTTGTTGAACTCGGTGACCTTCGGGTTGGGATCGTCGCCATAGATCGAGCCCTGTACCGGCACGTAGAAGTTCGACAGGTCCGGAACGGCATTCAGCCAATAGCTGCCATCGACGCCCGAGCCGTTGAGGATCATCGACTTGATTCCGGCAGCGCGGATCTGCTTGATGGCGGAGACGGCGCCCGGCATCATGGTGCAGAGCATGATGGCGTCGGGCTCCTTCGGCAGGCTCTTGATGCGGGTGATCTGGGACGCGATCGAGGCATCGTCGTTCTTGAACGTATCGCTGCCGGCGAGCACGGCGTCTTTCAGTCGCGGCATCATCCAGTCGAAGCCGTCGCAGATACCCTTGTTATAGACGGTCCAGCTGTCGAGCAGCCGGTAGAACGTGCGGGCATTCTTCTTGGTATAGGCCCATTCGGCCATGGTCGCGCCCTGCACCGGCGCCAGCACCGAGGCCGAGAACGAGTAGGGACCGACGCCGGGGATGCCGGCCTTGATCGACTCCGCGCACAGGAAGAAGGAGACCTTGCCGGCAGCTTGCGCCTGCAGAGCCGCCGAGGCGCCGTAATCGTAGTCGCAAGAGACGATCACCAGTTCGGCACCCTGATCGAGCACCGCGAGGCCGGCCTTGGCGCCCTCGGCCTGATCGGTCTTGGTGTCGGCAAACACCGCCTTGATCTTTTTGCCGAGCAGACCGCCGGCCTTGTTGATCTCGTCGATGCGGATCAGCGCGGCATCCTGCGCCGGCTTGTCATAAGCCTGCATGAAGCCGGATGCCGCCGTGGCAAATCCGACCACGATCTCGCCGGCGGCCAGGGTCGGCGTACACCACAGCGCGCTCGCCGCGGCCAGGGCACCTAGTATTGTCGGAAAACGCATTTTAACCACTCCTCCGTTTTGTGAACTGGACTTCAGTTCAATTCCTTCAGGGCCGTCTGCACAGGTCGCGCCTGCCGCCGCGCGAGCGGCCATCCTCGCCAGGAGAACTCCCGGTTGCGCGTGAGGCCGCTTGGCAGGTAGATCAGGATGACGATCGTGATGATGCCGATCGCGATCTCCTGAACCCCATTCGGGAGCGCGATGGTCAGACCGCCGAGGCTGACACCCTTTTCCAGGTCGCGAAACATCTCGATCAGCGCGGAAATCACCACGACGCCGGAAACCGCTCCGCTGAGGCTGTTCATGCCGCCAACCACCAGCATCGACAGCGTGATGAACGTGGTGCGCAGATAGAACGAGCCCGGATTGACGATGCTCAGGAAGTGCCCATAGAGCGCGCCGGCAAGACCGATGATGAAGGCGCTGACGACAAAGGCGATCAGCCGCTCGCGGACCATGTCGATTCCGGAGGCGCCGGCGGCGACCGCCTCGTCCCGGGTGGCGCGCAGCGCAAGGCCGGAGCGCGAAATCGAGTAGAGATAGGCGATCGCGATGGCGACTGCCGCACCCAGCCATCCGATCCACGCATTCATGGTGGGGGGTATGCCGACGATGGAACCTTGCCCGCCGGTGACCGAGTCCCAGTTCGAATAGACGTTGTTGACGACGCCGAGCAGGCCGAAGGTGGCGATCGAGGCGGCGATCCCGGACAGACGCATGATGACGCGCCCGACGATGAGCGCAAACAACGCCGCGAACACGCCCGAGATCGGCGTGGCGACCCACATCGGCAGCTGGGTGTGCAAAAGCCACGCCGGCAACCCCTTGAGCGTGATCGATTTCATTACCGGCGGAATGGTCAGCCATGCGGTCATATAGGCGCCGAGACACATGAAGCTGATATGGCCGAACGACAACAGGCCCGAATTGCCGACGAAGACGTAGAGGCCGGCGACCACCATGATGTTGATGAACATCTCGACCACGGTGCGATTGAAGGCCCTGCTGCCGAATTGATAGGTCAGGGCCGCCATGGCGAGAAGCGCCACGATCAGGATGATCGGTGTCGCAATCGTTCGCCAAATCACCGCTGGTCGCTGCGACATCGGTCAGACCCTCTGCTTGGCAGATTTGGGTGCGAACAGCCCTTGCGGGCGCAGCAGCAGGACCACGATCACGGCGCCATAGACAAAGGCATCGCGGAACACGCGGGCATCGTGCGGCAGTGTCGCCTGAAATACCACGCTGGCGCCGCCGATCAGAAAGCCCGCGGCAACGGCTCCCGGCACGCTGCCGAGGCCTCCGATCACCGTGGCGATGAAGGCGATCAGCATTACATTGGCGCCCATCCCGATATCCGCGGTGCCGGAATTGGTCGCCAGGATCAGCCCGATCGCGGCCGCCAGCATGCCGCTGACGGCAAAGGCCAGCAGAATGACGCCGTTGGCGCGGACCCCGAGCATCCGGGCCATGGTGAAGTTCTCGGCAGCCGCACGCATCTCAAGACCGTAGCGCGTGTGTTTGAGGAACAGCGTAAGCGCGATCAGCACGGCCACGGTGATTGCGATGGTCACGACTTGCAGCATCGGGATGCGGGCCCCCAGAAGTTCGACCGGCAGGCTGAGACTGGGCCACAGCGTAATCGATTTCGGGCGGCTCGAATACAGCATCAACAGAAGATTGCGAATCGCAAAGCCGAGGGCGAAGGAAGCGATCATCATGGTCGCCGGATTGGCGTTGCGGAAGCGGCGGAACACGATCACCTCCGACAACATCGACAGCGTGGCGCCGACCAGCAGCAGCAGCGGAATCAGCAGGTAGAACGGCAGGTTGCCGGCGAACACGACGGCAGCCGCATCGATCGACGGCAGCAGCATGGCGAACACGCAGAAGGCGATGAAATCGCCATGCGCGAAGTTCACCAGCCGCATGACGCCGAAGATCAGCGCGATTCCCAGCGCGCCCAGGGCATAGAGGCTTCCCAGGCTCAACGCGTCGAACAGGATTTGCAGCACTTCGGTCATGCTCAATGGTCTCCGAAGCCGAAATAGGCCTGCTTCAGCCGCTCGTCCTTGACCATGTCGGCGGCCGTGCCCTCGAGAACGATGCGTCCGCCGCGCATCAGGATCATCCGCCCGCCGGTCATCATGGCGCGCGTCGAACTCTGCTCGACGATCAACAGCGTCAGCTTGCGCTGCGCGCGCAGCCGCATCAGGATTTCATACACCTGATCGATGATCTTGGGCGCAAGCCCGAGCGATGGTTCGTCGATGGCCATCAGGCGGGGCGCCGCCATCAGGGCCCGGCCGATCACCAGCATCTGCTGCTGGCCACCGGAAAGCATGCCGGCCGCCGCGTGGCGGCGCTCGGCCAGCATCGGGAATTCGCGGTAGACGGATGCAAGATCGCCGGCGACGTTTTGCTTGTCGGCCCGCATGCCGGCGCCGACCTTCAAATTCTCCTCGATGGTCAGCGCCGCAAAGACGTTGCGCCCTTCCGGCACCAGCGAAAATCCCCGTCGGGCGATCGACTCGGGCGCGGCTGCCGTCACCTCGGCGCCTTCAAGCGTGATGGTTCCCGACACCGGCGGCACGACGCCGGCAATCGCATTCAGCAGGGTCGACTTGCCGGCGCCATTGGGGCCGGTGACGAACAGCACTTCACCCTCGGCGATCTTCAGGCTGATGCCGCGCAACGCGGTCAAGCGGCCATAGCGTACCGTAAGATTGTCGATCGCCAGCAGCGTCATGGAGCGACCGCCCCGCCGAGCGCAAGCGCTGGAATGATTTCGTCGCGTTGCGTGCCCATATAGGCGTGCCGGACCGCATCGCTGTTGCGGATCTGATCCGGTGGACCGACCTCGATGATCTCGCCGGAGTCGAGCACGAAGATGCGCTCGCACAGTTCGAGCACGAGGCCGATATTGTGCTCGATCAGCAGCACGCCGACGCCGAGCTCGCCGGCAATCCGTTTGATGATGGCCGCGAGGTCATGACTCTCATGTTCGGACATGCCGGCCGCGGGCTCGTCCAGCAGCAGATAGCGGGGATTGCACATGATGGCGCGGCCGATGGCGACGCGCCGTTCGTCGGTATAGGGCAGGGCGCCGGCAATGGCGCCGGCGAGGTGCGACAGGCCCAGCCAATCCATCACCCGCTCGGCCTCGGCGATCGCGTCGCGCCGGGTCAGACCGAGGCCGACGCCGGTGACCTCGAGGTTGTCCAGCACCGGCAGCTCGCGAAACAGGCGGCCCGATTGAAAGGTGCGGGCCACGCCCTTGCGCCGCAAGAGGTGAGCCGCGATGCCGCCGACGGCTTCGCCTTCCAGTTCCACGGCCCCCGCGCCAACCCGCTGAAATCCTGTCAAGACATTGATAAGAGTCGTTTTTCCGGCCCCATTGGGGCCGATCAGTCCGGTGATGCGGCCGCGCGGCACGGCCAGCGTGACGTCGGACAAGGCTTTCAAACCCTCGAACTGGACGCTGACATCGCGCGCGACCAAGTCCAAGTCAGCGGAAGTCATCGAGACGCCTTTTTCAAACGCAAACGAAGCCATGGATGGTGTGAAGCCCCCACTGATCTTGTGCGTCGCGGCGAGCAATTGTAAAACTCGAAAAAACGCTCACTGATATCGGAATTTCTTATGGCCTGGGCCTGCCACTTCGTCGGCGCCGCATCGGCAAACGCGACGCTGACCTTGTTCAGAGGTTCCGCCTGATCCCAGGCGCCGCCGACAACGATCCCGCGAGCAGATTATCACGCCACGACCGGGCTATATGGGGAAAATCCAGGGCAGGGTTTTTTTCCAGCAACAGTTCCAGGACACGCGGCGGCGTGAGCGGTATCTCCTGCACGCGCCGGCCCGTGGCGTTGGCAACCGCGCAGCCGATCGCGGCGGCGACGTTGAGAATGGGAACTTCGCCAGCTCCCTTCGTTCCGAGCGGCCCGATCGAGGGCGCACCCTCATAGAGACTGATCTCGACGGGCACGACGTCCTGCGCCAGCGGCACCCTGTAGGTCTCCAGGCTGTTCTGGCGGATGCGGCCATTGGCGCCGATCGAGATCTCTTCATGCAAGGCGTAACCCAGACCCTGCACGACGCCACCCTGGATTTGGCCATGGATGGCGCGGGGGTTGAGAGCCCGGCCAACATCCTGAACGACGGTGTAGCTCAGTACCTCGACGTGGCCGGTTTCGGGATCCACCGCCACCTCGCATTCGTGGACGGCAAACACCGGGATATCGATCGCCTCGATAAAATGGCCGCTCGCACAGCCGGGTATCGCCGCCACGCCCGGCCCGGTAAACGATCCGCTTCCCGAGATCGGCCCGGTCACCCGCTGCGCGCGTTCGGCGACCTGCGCGATGGTCGTCCCGGATCCCTTGATGCCGACGATCTCAACCCGTCCGTTGCGCAGAACCAGATCGTCCGCTGCGACTTCCAGCATGTCGGCGGCGACATCCAGCAGCTTCTTGCGCACTTCAACCGACGCCGCCAGGCTGGCGGCGCCCAAGGAAACGGTGGTTCTGCCGCCGCCGACCCCGAGATCGAAACCCGCGGCATCGGTGTCGGCGGTACGGACGACAATATCTTCGGGTCGCAGGCCAAGGGCGTCGGCGACGATTTGAGGCAATGACTGCATCATCGAGCCGGATCCGATCTCGACCCCGGCGGTCACCAGCGTCGCGCTGCCGTCCGGATTGAGATTGACGGTTGCCGCAGATGGTCCAACAAAGACGAACCAGGTGCCGACGGTGGTCGCTCGCCCGTAGAGCCGCTCGCCCGCCAGATGCCGCTTCGCCGGCTTCGCCTCGCGTAATTCAGCCATGCGCGCGAGCATCGGGCCCAAAACGTCGCCTTCGAAAACCTGTCCGGTCGCGCCCAGGTCCTGGTCCCCCAGCACATTGCGCCGGCGAAACTCCAGCGGATCCATGCCGATCGCCGCGCAGATCTCGTCGGTATGCCGCTCCAGCGCGAACGTATTATAAACGCCGTTGCAGGCGCGAAACGCGCCATTGGGTGCCGTATTGGTGTAGATGGCGCGGCTTGCGAGCCGCACCGCGCCGAGCCGATAATTGCCGCCCAGCGTATGGGCCGTCATCGTGGTGAGAAATATCTGTTCGCCGCCATAGGCTCCGCAATCCATCAGCACGACCGCCTCGCGACCGACGATCTCGCCTTGTCGTGTGACCGCCGAGCGGATCCTTATCTCGGCGTTCTCCCGGCACAGGCAGGTCAACATTTCCTCCTGGCGCGAATTGACAAGGCGCACCGGTCTGCCGGACGCCCGCGCCAGCAGCGCGGCGAACGGCTCGAGCGCACAATCGAATTTCAGCCCGAAGCCTCCCCCGACCGCCGGCACCGTCACCCGCACATCAGACGCCGGTATGCCCAGCAGCCGCGCCGTCGTATTCCGGATCGACCACGGCACCTGGGTCGACGTCTCGAGATGGAAACGTCCATCCTCATAGGACGCCACGACCGCGCGCGGTTCGAAGCTCAGATGGTTCTGCCGTCCGATCCGGAACGAGCTTTCGACGATCTCGACATCGGCGCGTGCGAACGCGGCCTCGGTGTCGCCGCGCACGACACTTGCCTCCCATGCCACGTTGCCGGCGTGTGCGCCGCCTTCCAGCAAAACCTCATAGTCCCGCCAGTTCGGATGAACCAGGGGAGCATCCGGCGCCAGCGCGTCGGCCATCGATATCACCGCAGGCAAAGGCTCGAACTCGACGATGATGGCTGCTGCCGCCGCCTCGGCCTGGGCGAAAGTCTCCGCGGCCACCGCCGCCAACGGCTCGCCATCGTATCTGATGCAATCCCGCGCGAACAAAGGATGGTCCGCGATGCCGATGCCGTGAAGTCCGGGCGCATCGTGGCCGGTCACGATTGCGCGGACGCCCGGCATCTTCCGTGCCTGCGAAGTATCAATGCGCAGAATCCGGGCGGAAGCGGTCTCGGCGCGCCGCAAGGCGGCGTGAAGCATTCCCGGACGCCCCTGGTCGACGGTGTAGCGCGTGCGGCCCCGCAGTTTGTCCCCGGCATCGCGTCTTTTGAAATTCATCACCGCAGTGGATGAGTCCGACATGGGTCCTTGCTCCCTCGGCCTAGCCGGAAGACGCCACGGATAGCGCGGCATCGACGATGCGTTCGTATCCCGTGCAACGGCAGATATTTCCGACCAGGGCTGCCTTGATATCCTCCCGGGTCGGTTTGGGCGTCCGCTGCAGAAAGCTGGTCAGACTCATCAGCATGCCCGGAAAGCACATTCCGCATTGTACGGCGTCGTGTTGTTCCATCGCCTGCTGCAGCGGTGACAACACGCCGTCCGTCGCCAGCGACTCCACCGTTAGCACGGCGCAGCCATCGGCCAGCGCGACAGGCATCAGGCACGACATCACCGGCCGGCCGTCGAGCAGCACGGTGCAGGCGCCGCAAAAGCCCTCACGGCATACGACTTTGGCTCCCGTCAGGAAGAATTCATCTCGGAGAACGTCGACAAGGGGAGTCAGCGGGTCGCTGGCAGACCGCCGGTCTTCTCCATTGATGTTGAGACGCCACGACATCGACTTGCTCTCTCCCAAGCTTGGTTGGTCACAAATTCCCTTGAATGGCCTGGGCGGCGCGGCGGACCAGGCTCGCGAGCACCTTGACGCGATACCACCCCGGCGCCTCGATGCCGTCGCGGCCGTGAAAATCTGCGGAATGCTTCTCGGCCGTTTCGGCGGCATGAAGCGGGTCGATGGCCCGGCCAATCAGATCCGCCTCGAGCCGCGGCCATCGGCGCGCCTCAGGCTCGACCGCGCCGACTGCCACAGTGGCGCCGGTAACAATTCCATCGGAACTCAAGCTCGCGGCCATGCTCACGATTGCCACCGGATAATCGCCGGCCTTGCGCAACGGGAGCCTGACGTGAACCGACCGGCGTGCCGCGCGAGGGACCACCACCCGACGGAGCAGACAGCCGGGTTCCATGCCGGTCCGAAGCTCCAGGAAACGGTCCACCGCCATCCGTCCGGATCCGCGTGGCGTTTCCAGCTCGATTTCGGCATCAAGGCATATCAGCGCGGGCACGAGATCGGCGGCTGCAAACCCCTGGGCGCAGAGATTTCCTCCGATGGTGGCGACTTGACGGATGGCTGGATTGGCGGAACCGGCGGCAGCCTGCGCGAGCGCCCGGCATTCAGGCAGGGATGCAAGAGAGGTCGCCAGTTCGGCGTGCGTGACGCAGGCTCCAATTCTGATCTCATGGTCGAGAATTTCCACGTTCCGCAATTCATCGATGGTGGAAATCGCGACATAGCAACGGTGCTGTCGTTGCTGCCTCAAGCCGGCCCGCATGATCCAGGTCGCGCCGGCCAGCGGAATAGCGGCGCTTCCGCGGTCGGCCAGGGCGGCGAGGGCGTCGGGCAACGATCTTGCGACGTAAAAACCTGGCTCCGCCGTCATGGGCACCGATCAACTCCCTTGCTCCTGCCTGCCAACGCAAATCGTTCGGCGGACCGCCTCATCGTCAGCACGCGCCCTCGGCACGTCGCCAAGCCAGGGCCCCCGCGCCAATGCGCGAGAAACCCGTTAAGGGATTGATAAGCGGCCGATTCCGGGTGGTCTGGGGGCTCACATTTCGGGCCGCCCAGCGCAGCTGACGGGAATTCATCGAGACTCCTTTTCGAGCGCGAACGGAGCCATGAATCGCATGGATCATGAGAGCACTTGATCTTGGGTGTTGCAGAGGGCATTTGTAAAACTCCAAAAACCGCTCACTGATATCGGAATTCCTTATGGCTCTGACTTTCCGTCAGGTCCGCCACTTCATCGCCACCGCTGAGACCGGAAAGCTTTCGGCCGCCGCGGCCGGTCTCAATGTGACGCAATCGGCCGTCACCGCGTCCATCAAGGCGCTCGAAGCCGATCTCGGACGAAAATTGTTCGACCGGCATTCGAACGGCGTCACCCTGACATTCGAGGGGCAACAATTCCTGCAACGCGCGCGCGCCATCGAGGCCAGTGTTTCGGATGCGACGCGGGGGCCGCATCGCTGGGGGACCCAGGTCGATGGTACCGTCGACGTCGCCGTCAGCTACACCGTGGCCGGCTACTTCCTGCCGTCACTGCTGTCACGTTTCTGGCGGGCCTTTCCGGGCATCACGGTGCGACTCCATGAGTACGAGCGCGACGCTATCGAGCAGAGCCTCATGAGCGGCAGAGTCGATGCCGCCGTCATGCTGGTCTCCAACCTGCACGACCGGCGCTCGATTCGCTCCCACCTCCTGCTACGCTCGCCCCGCCGCCTCTGGGCCTGCGCCAATCATCCGCTGCTGCACAAGGACAATGTCCGGCTCGCCGATCTTGCCGGTGAGCCATTTCTGATGCTGACGGTGGACGAGGCCGAGCGCTCGGCCATGCGCTACTGGCAACGCACGCCGTGCGTGCCCAACGTCATCTTCCGTACCCTGTCCGTGGAAGCCGTTCGCAGCATGGTGGCGACCGGCATGGGCATCACCATTCTGTCGGACATGGTCTATCGGCCATGGTCGCTCGAGGGACACCGCATCGATCTCAAAACGCTCGACGACGAAGTTCACACTATGGACGTGGGTCTTGCCTGGAAGAGCAAAGCCCGGCTTTCCCCTGCGGCCCGTGCGTTCTGCGAGTTCGTCGCTCTGGCTTATCCGGGACCGGATCCGATCAATTTCGATTGAAGATCCCCGTCGGCGCAGATAGGCGTCGACAGATCCCGGCAAGTCGGGGGCAAACGGTTCGACAGCCGTTCGAACGGCGTCACACGCCGCCTGGGGTCGGCACCCACCGGCATGGTCATGCCGCCGCGCAAGTGGTAACTTTGCTGTTCAAGCCACACTCCGGGAGTAACCCTCTCGGCCCCATCGCGGCCATCGACCTTAAGCCGGATCCCGCACATGAACCCCTCGTCCCGGTTCGGCGCTGGTGGAGATAGCAGCCTCAAGGTCTTGTGGGAGGACGGCGAACGCGTCTTCTGCAGAAGAGAGAGCCACGCCGGCCATGGCGCCGCCGTACTGATCGTGCTTCCCGCCGCGGAGCATCCCACACCTGTCGCCCTCGATCGCCTGGCTCGCGAATACGGATTGAAGGACGAGTTGGACGGGCCGTGGGCGGTGCGACCGCTCGAGCTCGTCCGCGAACGCGGTCGGATCATGCTGGTGCTCGAGGACACCGCCAGCGAGCCGCTCGACCGATTGCTCGGGCTGCCCATGGAGGTGCGGAGCTTTCTGCACCTCGCCGTTGCGGTTTCTGCCGCCCTCTCACAAGTCCACCGTCGCGACCTCGTCCACAAGGACATCAAGCCGGCCAATATCCTGGTGAACCGGACGACCGGAGAGGTCAAACTCACCGGTTTCGGTATCGCCTCGCGTCTGCCGCGCGAGCGCCAGGCGCCCGCGCCGCCGGAGTCGATCGCGGGCACGCTGGCCTATATGGCGCCCGAACAGACCGGGCGAATGAACCGCTCGATCGACGCCCGCAGCGACCTCTATGCCCTCGGCATCACGCTCTACCAGATGCTCACGGGCTCACTGCCGTTTACCGCGGTCGATCCCATGGAGTGGGTCCACTGCCACATCGCCAGAAAGCCGGTGCCGCCAAGCGAGCGGCTGGAGGCTGTCCCGGCCGCGGTCTCCGCCCTCATCCTGAAGCTGCTCGCCAAGAGCGCCGAGGAGCGCTACCAGACCGCGGCCGGCCTGGAGCACGACCTCCGGCGCTGTCTTGCTGCATGGGAGGCTCAGCACCGGATCGACGCCTTTCCGCTGGGTCAACAGGACACGTCCGACCGGCTTTTGATCCCCGAGAAACTGTACGGCCGAGAGCGCGAGATCGAGACCCTGCTCGCCGCCTTCGACCGCGTCGTCGCGAGCGGCCTTCCCGAGCTGGTGCTGGTCTCCGGCTATTCCGGCATCGGCAAGTCCGCCGTCGTCAATGAGCTGCACAAGGCGCTGGTGCCGCCGCGCGGCCTTTTCGCCTCCGGGAAGTTCGATCAGTACAAACGCGACGTCCCCTATGCGACGCTGGTGCAGGCATTTCAGAGCCTCGTGCGACCTCTTCTCGGCAGGAGCGACGCCGAACTGAACAGTTGGCGCGACGCCCTTGTCGAGGCGCTGGGCGCGAACGGGCGGCTCATGGTCGACCTCGTCCCCGAGTTGAAGCTCATTTTCGGAGAACCGCCGCCGGTCCCGGAGCTGCCGCCGCAGCAGGCGCAGGCGCGGTTCCAGCTGGTGTTCCGGCGCTTCATCGGCGTCTTCGCCCGCCAGGAACATCCCCTGGCGCTGTTCCTCGACGATTTGCAATGGCTCGACGCGGCGACGCTGGACTTGCTCGACGATCTGTTGACCCAGTCGGATCTGAAGCACCTGATGCTGATCGGCGCGTACCGGGACAATGAGGTCGATGGCGCTCATCCGCTGACGCGCAGATTGGACGCGATCCGCCAAGCCGGAGCGCGCGTGCGGGAGATCCGCCTGGCGCCCCTCGCCCGTGACGACCTGAGGCAGGTGATCGTCGATGCGCTTCGCTGCGAGGCGGCGCGCGCCGCGCCGCTCGCGCAGTTGGTGCACGATAAGACGGGGGGCAATCCGTTTTTCGCCCTTCAGTTCATTTCCGCGCTCGCCGAACAGGGACTGCTGCGCTTCGACTACGACGCTGCGCTCTGGCGCTGGGAGGTCGATAGCCTTCACGCCAGGGGGTACACCGACAATGTGGTGGATCTTATGGTTGGGAAGTTGACCCGACTGCCGGTCCGGACCCAGGCCGCGTTGCAGCAGTTCGCCTGCCTCGGCAACATCGCCGAGGTCACGATGCTTTCGATCGTTCTCGGCAAATCGAACGCGGAGGTCCATTCCGATCTCTGGGATGCCGTTCGTCTGGAGCTGGTCGAGCACCTGGAGGGTTCGTACGAGTTCATCCACGACCGGGTCCAGGAGGCGGCCTATTCGCTCATACCGGAACAGTTGCGCGCCGAGGCGCACCTGCGCGTCGGAAGGCTGCTCGCGGCGCATACCCCCGCGGAAAGACGCCAGGAGGCGATCTTCGACATCGTCAATCAGCTCAACCGCGCCGCCGCGTTGATCGCCTCGAAAGAGGAGCGAGAGCAGCTTGCCGAGTTCAACCTGCTCGCGGGCCGGCGCGCCAAGGCCGCCGCCGCCTATGCCTCGGCGCTCACCTATTTCAGCGCCGGCGCAGCGCTGCTGGGGGAAGACGCGTGGGAGTGCCGGCACGATCTCGCCTTCGCGCTGGAGCTGAACCTTGCCGAATGCGAGTTCCTGACCGGCGCGCTGGCGGAAGCGGAGACGCGCGCAACGGCGCTGTCCATGCGCGCCGCCGACACCGTCGAGCATGCGAGCGTTGCCTGCCTGCGCGAGGAACTCTTCACCACCCTGGACCGGAGCGACCGCAGCGTCGAGGTGGCTCTCGACTACCTCCGGCGCGTCGGCGTCACGTGGTCGGCGCAACCGACGCCGGACGAGGTCCGGCGTGAGTACGAGCTGATGTGGCACCAGATCGGGAGCCGCCCTATCGAGGCGCTGCTCGACCTGCCGCGGATGGCCGATCCGGCTTGGCGCGCGACCATGGATGTTCTCACCGCGGTCGTGTCGCCGGCCCTTTACACCGACCAGAATCTGTACAACGTCGTGATCGGCCGCATGGCGAATCTCAGCCTGGAGCATGGCAACAGCGACGCCTCCAGCTATGCCTATGCCATCCTCGGCACCGTGCTGGGAGCGCAGTTCGGCGACCACCACGCAGCGTTCCGCTTTAGTCAGGTCGGCTTCAACCTCGCGGCGAAGCATGGGCTGGATCGCTTCAAGGCCCGCGTCTACTTGATTTTCGGGCACCATGTCAGTCCCTGGACCAAGCCGATCCGCTCCAGCCGCAGCCTGCTGCGGCTCGCCTTCGACGCGGCGCGGGAGGCCGGCGATCTGACCTACGCGGCCTTTGCCCGGACCCACCTGGTCACGCACCTCCTCGCCAGCGGCGATCCGCTCGACGAGGTGCAACGGGAGGCCGAGGCCGGGCTCGACTTCGCGCGCCAGGCGCGCTTCGGTCTCGTCGTCGACAGGATCACCGGGCAGCTTCAGCTGATCCGGACGCTGCGCGGCCTGACCCCGGTCTTCGGCCACTTCGACGACGCCGGGTTCGACGAAGAGCGGTTCGAGCGGCATCTGGAGGAGGATTCGCGCCTCGCGCTCGCCGCCTGCTGGTACTGGATCCGCAAGCTGCAGGCGCGCGTCTTCGCTGGTGACCATGCGGTCGCGATCGCGGCGGCGGCGCAGGCGGACCACCTGCTCTGGACGTCGCCAGCCTTCTTCGAGCGGGCGGAGTACCATTTCTACGCCGCGCTGGCGCGGGCCGCGCTTTGCGACGCAGCCCCCGCTGCAGAGCGGACGCGGCATTTCGAAGCTCTGGTCAGCCATCACCGACAACTCAAGGAGTGGGCGGGAAATTGCCCGGAGAATTTCGACAACCGCGCCGCATTGGTCGAGGCGGAAATTGCCCGGATCGAGGGACGCGCGCTCGACGCCATGGACCTTTACGAACAGGCCATCCGCTCGGCACGCGCAAACGGCTTCGTCCACAACGAGGCGCTCGCCCACGAACTGGCCGCGCGCCTCTACGCGGCGCGTGGCTTCGAAGAGTTTGCGCATGGCTATCTGCGGAACGCCCGTGACGGCTATCTGCGTTGGGGAGCCGATGGAAAGGCCCGGCTGCTCGAACGGCTCCATCCGCACCTTCGCGACGCAGCAGTCGCTGCGTCCGCCACCACCACCTTTGGCGCGCCGGTCGAGCGGCTGGATGTCGGGACGGTGCTCAAAGCCGCGCAGGCGGTGTCCGGCGAGATCGTCCTCGGTGAGCTCATCAAGACGCTGCTGCGGATCGCGGTCGAGCATGCCGGCGCCCAGCGCGGCCTGCTCATCCTGTTCCCGGGCGAGGAGCCGAGGATCACGGCAGAAGCGACGACCGGCCGCGGCCAGTTCGAGGTTACGCTCCGCGACGCGGCCCCGTCGCCGGCCGAGCTCCCCGAAGCCGTGCTGCATTATGTGATCCGGACTCGGGAAAGCGTGATTCTCGATGACGCCCTGGCGCAGAATCCGTTCTCGGCGGATGAGTACATCGGCCAGAAGCGCGCCCGTTCGGTTCTCTGCCTGCCGCTGGTGAAGCAGGCCGAGTTGATCGGGGTGCTCCACCTCGAGAACAACCTGGCATCGCACGTGTTCACGCCGGCCCGGATCTCGGTGCTGGAACTCCTGGCGTCACAAGCGGCGATTTCCCTGGAGAACGCCCGTCTGTACAACGACCTCGAGGAAAGGCAAGCCAGGATCCGCCGGCTGGTCGATTCGAACATTATCGGGGTCATGATCTGGGATTTCCAGGGTCGGATCATCGAAGTCAACGAAGCCGTTCTCGACATGCTGGGCTACAGCCATGAAGAGCTTGTCTCGGGTCGAATGGGGTGGGCGAAGCTGACGCCCGCCGAATGGGCCGCCGCCGACAAGGATGCGCTGGACCACGTCAGCGCGACCGGGAGCTGCAGGCCTTACGAGAAGGAATATTTCCGCAAAGACGGCAGCCGCGTGCCGGTTCTGATCGCCGGCGCGCTTTTCGAGTGGAAACGAGAGGAGGGCGTTGCCTTTGTGATCGACCTGTCCGACCGCAAACAGGCAGAAGAGAAGCTGCGCGCCAGCGAGCAGCGCCTCCTCGATGCCCGGATGGAGCTGGCACGCGTGACGCGCGTGACGACGCTGGGCGAGTTGACAGCCTCGATCGCGCACGAAGTAAACCAGCCGCTGATGGCCATCATCAACAATGCGGAAAGCTGTTTGATCCGACTCGCAACCGCGCAGCCGGACCTCGACAAGGCCCGACAAGCTGCCGAGCGTATCGTCAAGAATGGCCACCGCGCGAGCGACATCATCAGGAGCATCCGGGCGATGGTCGGGAAATCCTCGCCCGAGATGGCCAGTCTCGACGTCAACGGCGTCATAGAAAATATACTCGATCTGATGCGTGCCGAACTGCGTCAGCACGATGTCCTGCTGGAGACCGACCTGTTCACCGGGCTCGAACCGGTGCTGGGCGACCGGGTCCAGTTGCAGCAGGTGATCCTGAACCTCGTCAAGAACGGCATCGAGGCCACAAGCGAAATCAAAGACCGGCGGCGGATGTTGCGCGTGGCTACCCGGCCCGACGGGGAAGGCAATGTGCTGACCGCCGTCGAGGATAGCGGAACAGGGTTCGACCCGGACAAGATCGACCGCATCTTCGAGCCTTTGTTCACCACCAAGCGCGAGGGCATGGGGATGGGGCTGTCGATCTGCCGCTCGATCATCGAAGCCCATGGCGGTCGGCTGTGGGCCACGGCAAACCTACCCCACGGCGCCACCTTTCAATTCACCCTCCCGGTGAACGCGGACACCGCTTCGTGAGTTCGTGCCCGTAAGCCGTCCGGAGAGCATCGTCCGGCCGCGAGTTCATTTCGCGGTCGCGGATATCCCCGCGTCATCGGGACACCTGAACGACCTCGGTTAATTCCACGCTATGCACCGGTTCGTGCAGACGCGCGGGGCGTTTCTTCCCAACCCTGATTCAGGTTGATTCGCCGTCCAAGAAGCCGCCGCGGCAACAAGCCGCCGATTTTGCCAGGTTGTTCGAGGCTGGGCCCGCATCCGGAGCCAACGCGCCACGACGATGCAACTCACGATCGGATGATGTTGGCCGCGATCCGGTGATGCCCCTCATACAGGCGGTAGCGAGCATGTCGGCTTTCTTCGAGCGAATTCTGGACTCGTCGATGCTCTCTCCGCACGGAATTTGCCTGTTGTGGCAGCCGGAACTGATCTGGCTCCACGTCGTATCCGACGCGCTGATCGCGATGGCGTATTTTTCGATTCCGGCTGCGCTTGCCATCTTCGTTTCGAAGCGCGACGATCTCAAATTCGGATGGATCTATTGGTCGTCCGGCATCTTCATCATGGCCTGTGGCCTGACGCATGTTCTCTCGATCTACACCCTTTGGGTGCCGGTCTACGGCGTCGAGGGACTGGTCAAGGCGGCCACCGCCGTCGCCTCGGTATTCACGGCCGGAATGCTTTGGCCGCTGTTGCCGAAGCTGCTTGCCATCCCCTCGCCGTTCGAGCTTCGTCAGGCCCAGGACGCGCTCGCCGAACAGCAGATGAAAAGCCGCGATACCGAACAATTGCTGCAGCAATTCCGCCAGGCTCAGCAAGCCCACCGCGAAAGCATGGCGCGCCTGACGGCCGTGGTCGAAACCGCCGTCGACGGATTCATCCTGATCGACTCCCGCGGCCGCATCCTGTTGTTCAATCCGGCCTGCGAAAGACTGTTCGGATATCGCGCCAAAGAAGTCTTTCACGAAAACGTCAAGATACTGATGCCGCAAACCTACAGTCTGCATCACGACGGGTATCTCAAGAACTTCCTTCGCACCGGGGAGCGCAAGATCATCGGCATCGGTCGCGAAGTCGTCGGCCTTCGGAAGGATGGCACGACCTTCCCGATGGATCTGTCGATCGGCGAAGCCAAGCAGGACGGCGAGTCGATCTTTGTCGGAATCATTCACGACCTGACCGGACGAAAGCAAACCGAAGAACAGCTTCGACAGGCGCAAAAAATGGAGATGGTGGGGCAACTCTCGGGTGGCATCGCCCATGACTTCAACAATCTGCTCACCGTGATCGTCGGCAACGCCGAACATCTCGGCGAACAGCTCAAAGCCCGGCAGGACCTGCGCCGGCTCGCCGACGATATCTGTCAGGCGGGTGAACGGGGTGCCGAACTGACGCAGAGATTGCTGTCCTTCAGCCGCAGGCAATTACTTCAACCGGTTGCGGTCGATTGCCATGCTCTTCTGGACTCCATGCAAAAAATGCTGTCGCGAACTTTGCGCGAGAACATCGAAATCAGGATCACGCCGAATTCGCAGGCCGTCATGGCCTTTGCCGATCACGCCCAGCTCGAATCGGCGGTGCTGAACCTTGCCGTCAACGCGCAGGACGCCATGCCCGGCGGGGGACATCTGACATTGGCTACCGACGTCGCGTCGCTCGATGACCACTATCGGAGTCTTCATCCGGATCTCCTGACCGGGGAATACGCCATGATCTCGGTCACCGATGACGGCGAGGGAATGACGGCGGAAGTCGCGGCGCGCGCGTTTGAGCCGTTCTACACCACAAAAGACGTCGGCAAGGGCAGCGGACTCGGGTTGAGCATGGTGTTCGGCTTCGCGAAACAATCCAATGGACACGTTTCCATCTACAGCGAGCCCGGACTTGGAACGACCGTGAGAATCTATCTGCCGCATGTCGCAACCAGCGCGCGGCGGGCTGTCGTGTCGGAGAATGTCGAATTGATGCCGCAGGGCCGCGAAACCATCATGGTCGTGGAAGACGATCCGTTCGTGCGCTCATCCGTGATCCTGCGTGTCGAAAGTCTCGGCTATAGCGTCGTCGCCGCCGTCAACGGCAATGATGCCCTCGCAAAGCTCAGGGCCAATCCCGGCATCGACATGCTGTTCACGGATATCATCATGCCGGGCGGCATGAGCGGCTGGGAGCTCGCCGAACTCGCAAGTCAGATCCGGCCGGGCCTGCCTGTCGTCTTCAGCTCGGGCTACCCGCGGGAGTCGCTGGTCGAGCGGGGACATGCCTCCGCGAAATCCATCATTCTGACCAAGCCGTACCGCAAGGCCGAATTGGCGCACCGGCTGCGGGAGGCCCTGGCGGCAATGGTGCCGGCTTCCTGAAGGCGGTCCCGTCGTCGGGAAAGCGCGCGCTGATGGCCCGATCCGCCCTCGGCTCTGAGCGACCGCGATTTTGACCAGGATCAAAGCGGCCTTGCCGATGGCCTGTCAAAATTGATTTGATGCGTCCCTTCATCTTCAAATGTCCGCACACCGGCTTCAACGTCCAGCATCGCCTGGACGACGAAGCGCCGCCGGCTGAGCCAAGCGCTGCTTACGAGACGGTGGTCTGCCCGGCCTGCGCCCGGCTGCATTTCATCAATAAATCGAACGGCAGGCTGCTGGGCGAACGCGACAAATAGACGGCCCCGCCCGGCTGTTCCGGTGCGCGAGCCACCGATGGCCGGGAAGCAAATCGCCGGTTTTTCGCGCTACTGGGCCACCGTCTGCACCACGCTGGCCACCGGACGCAGGCTGGAGACCGGCAGCTTGGCGTCCTTGACCATGGCATCGTCATATTCCGCCAGCGTCTGCACCGGCGCCTTGGCCTTGATCTGGACCACCTTGTAGCCGCCGGCCTTGAGCTGGCGCAGCAATTCCGGCAGCGCTTCGGCGGTGTGCTTCTGGAAGTCGTGCATCAGGATGATGCCCTTGCCGAGCTTGTTCACCTTGGTCATCACCGTCTGCACGATCTTTTCGGGCGTGCTGCCTTTCTTGAAATCGAACGAATCCAGGTCGCAGGAGAAGATCGCGACGTTGCGGGTGCCGAGATAGGCTACCGCCGCAGGATTATGCTGCAGTTCCGGAAAGCGGAAGAACGGCGAAGGGGCCGCGCCCAGCGCCAGTTTGACGGCGGAAAAGCCCTTTTCGATCTCGTCCTTGACCTGCTGCTCGTTGAGCTTCTTGCTGTTGAGGTTGGCGTGCGACCAGGTGTGGGCGCCGATGGTTTGGCCTGCGGCGGCCACCTGCCTGAGGATTTCGGGATGGTAGCCGGCGTGCTTGCCGATCGGAAAGAACAGCCCCTTGGTGCATTGGTCGGCCAGCGCCTTCAGCACCGCTGGGGTGTTGACCGGCCATGGGCCGTCGTCGAAGGTCAGTACCACTTCCTTGTCGGCCAGGAAGTCGAGTTGCTTGAAATGCTCGAAACCAAAACCCGGCCCGCCCGTGGTGTCGATTTCCACCACCCGGCTGACGCCGAGCGCATCGGGATTGGCGCATGCCGGCTTCGGCGGCGCCGCGGGAGCCTGGTCCGGAATTGCCGCGGTGGTCTCGACATCGTCATGCGCCGGCTTGGCGGCGGCGGCGAGGTGCTCGGCCGGCGGGGAGCTGACCGTAGTGGCGGCCGCGACAGCGACCCGCGGGGAAGCGGTCCAGAACCAGACCGCGGCGATTGCGACGGCCGCAACCAAACTCGCCAGCAACAGGCCTAACGCGTTACGCATGACTTTACTCTTTCACAAAAACACATCACGGCCGGGCCGCTTCACCGCATCGTCGCCGCGGTCCGCAATGTTCCACGGCGGCCGCAGCGTCTCGCGCCCGGGAGTCCATTAATGAGAAATACTCCTTAACGCCGTCCCAACGCCGCCGGCTTCGGGTCCTTAAATTTTGGATTTTGGATCGGCTTTGGCCGAGCCGGGGGAACTGGAACGCCCGCGCGGGCGGCCGGCGCCGCCGCGCCGGGCCTGAGTGATGGACATCACAGCCAGCGCGAGCGGTTGGGGGGCAATGTCGCGGCACCTCGAAACCGGGCCGCCGAGCGGACCCCATGGGAGCTGAAAATGACCGCTTTTTTCGCCAGCACACTTCGCCAGGCCGGCTTGGTTCTGGCTTTCGCCGCCTCCGTCTCCGCACTGTCCTCGACCTCGAGCTTTGCCTTTAGCGCCGAGGCGCAGCAAATGTGCACCGGCGACGCGTTTCGCCTCTGCAGCTCCGAAATACCCAATATCCCGCGCATCACCGCCTGCATGTTCAAGCATCGCGCTGATCTGAGCTCCGGTTGCCGCACCGTGATGGACCGGGATCTCGCCGCCCAATCCCCCAAGGTCGCGGCCAAGTAAGTATGGAGGCCGATGCCAGGCTCCGCGCCCGATGCCGGGAGAAGCGCGGCGAACCCGATCCGAGCGCATGGCAGCGCATTGACAGCACCCGGGCGCCGGCATCTGATTGCGCTCATCGCTGCGGATCGAGGCTTGGCATCATGAAGAGCGTTTTTTTCGTCATTATTCCGTCGCTGCTGCTGGCTTCGGCGGCGTCGGCGCAGAAAGAGCGGCAGGATCCGGGATGCGCACGCGATGTCGCCCGTCATTGCCGCGCGGTGATGAATGACGGCGATATGGCGGTGCTGGACTGTCTCAAGCAAAACCGCGCCCGGCTGAGCAAAACGTGCGAGAAAGTCCTGACCGAGCACGGGCAGTAGCCAAAACCAACCGTCATCATTCCCCACGCAATCGCGTAGCGCTTTTCGCAGGGGCCGCGAATGAAACGAGCGAGCCCGGAATGACAGGTTTTACGCACTTCCGCCGGCGGCCGTGGTGACCGGCAGAACCTCGCTGGCGGCGCGGTCGGGCGAATCGTCCTTCCAGCGCACCGATCCGAACGGCCGCTCCAGCATGCGGCGGACCCGCACCGGATCGGGCCCGAGATGGAAATTCATCGCACGCTGATGCAGCGCGCGCTCCGATTGGGTGGGGCGGTTGCGCTGGCGCAGGTAATCGAGCCAGGTTGGGCAATGATAGCGCTCGGTCCACAATTCGGGATCGGCGATGTCGCGCGCGATCGACCAGCCATAGGCGCCGTTGCGCTGGCGGCTGAGCTGCACTTCCTGCATCACGCCGTGGAAGGCGCGGGCGTGTTCCTGGTCGACGCGGTATTCGATCTCCACCACCAGCGGCCCGCTGCGCCCGGTCAAAAGCAGCCGCACCTCGGGATCGGCGAGCACCGCCCCGTCCTCGTCGCGGGCGCCGACCGGCGGCATCCGCAGCCACAGGCCGAGCAGCGGCGAGGCGAACATCAGGGCGGCGGAAACCAGGAGCGCGGTCTCGACGCCGGTAGCGTCGGTCAGACGTCCCCAGCCCCAGCTGCCGATGGCGATGCCGCCGGCAATCGAAGCCTGGAACGCCGCCAGCGAACGGCCCGCGACCCAGCGCGGCGCCGACAATTGCACGCCGATGTTGAACAGCGCGACCGCCAGCATCCACACCGCGCCGGCCACCACCAGGGCTGCTGCGGTCAGCACCGGCTCGCGGCTCAGCGCCACCGCCGCGATCGCGCCCCCCATCGACAGCGCGCAGGCACGCACCGCGGCCTCGCCGGTCATCCGCTTGCGCACTTCGGCAATGTTCAGCGCGCCGATTACGGCGCCCATGCCGAAGGCGCCGAGCATGATGCCGTAGGTCTGCGCGCCGCCATGCAGCAGGTCGCGTGCCACCAGCGGCATCAGCGCCGACACCGAACCGCCGATCACCCCGGTCACCAGCGTCCGCGCCAGCACAATGCGGATCGACGGCGAGTTGGCGATATAGCGCACCCCCGACACGATCGCGCGGTTGAGCCGCTCGCGCGGCAGCCGCGACGGCTCGCTGGTGCGGCGCCAGAGAAACAGCACGATGAAAAGCGGGATGTAGAGCACCGCATTGGTGGCGAAGGCCGCCACCGCGCCCGCAGTGGCGACCACGATGCCGCCGATCGCGGGACCGAAGCTTCGCGCGATATTGTAGCTGATGCCGTTCAGTGCCACCGCGGACGGCAGGGTTTCCGCCGGCACCTGCTCGGTGACCGAGGATTGCCACGCCGGTCCGAACAGCGCCATGCCGCTGCCGACCACGAAGCAGAACGCCAGCAAAATCTCCGGCGTGATCAGGCCGAGCCAGGCCAGCACCGACAGCCCTGTCGCGCCCGACAGCGCGATCGCCAGCGACAGCAGCGCCACCACGCGCCGGTCATACATGTCGGCGATGGCGCCGGCCGGCATCGAGATCAGCATGATCGGCAGCATCAGGGCGGTCTGCACCAGCGCCACCTTGTCGGCCGAACTCGTCATCTGGGTCATGGCCCAGGCGGCGCCGACGCCCTGGATCATCAGGCCGAAATTCGACAACAGGCTGGCGAGCCAGATCCGCCGGAATAGCGGATAGCGCAGCGGGGCGGCGACGCTGTCGGCGGCAAATCCCGAGCGTTTCGGATCAGTCATGACCGGTTCCGTGGCGCCGGGCGTGGCCGGCCTTTGATTCGCTCAAGACCAACTGATGCCCGCGAAAGTCCTTGGCTGTCCAGTGGCGAGACGGCCAAGAGCGGGCCCGGAACGGTGCTGCTCGCCGGCAAACAGCCGCCCGGGGTGAAGACGCGGGTGCCGACCGATTCGGCCGCCAACGTGCGGCTTTCGGCCGCAGAGGCCGGGCGGCCGGTCGCGGCGCTGTCCAACGAGAAGCGGATCGTGGCGCGGGGCTGGCCGGCGGCGGAAAGCAGGATTGCGGTCGCCGAGCTGACTTCCTAGCTGTCTGCCACCATCCCGTTTCGTCACGATCCTGCTTGGTGAGGTCGCCCGTGAGCATAGCCGAAGCCTGGGACCTGGCCGCCGCGCGGCAGCCGCTGACGCCGCCTTTCCCGCCACGCGCTCCCGCAACCATGACCGCCTTCGGGCGGATGGCGGCGATACGCAAGAGCATGATCGGGTCCTGGGGACAGCGCGCCTATGAAGAGGATGTCATCCAGAGCCGGTTCTTCGGGCGCAGCAGTTTCATTCTCAACACGCCCGACTCGATCCGGCATGTGCTGGTTGACAATTACGAGAACTACACGCGCACCCCGACCGGCATCCGGGTGCTGCGTCCGATGCTGGGCGAAGGCCTGCTGATCGCCGAGGGCCGGGCCTGGAAGCATCAGCGCCGGACGCTGGCGCCGGCGTTCACGCCGCGCGCCGTCAGCCCGCTGGTTCCGCACATGGTCGCCGCGATCGACGAGGCGATCGCCAGGCTTCAGGCCGACAGCGGCGCGGCGGTCGATCTGCGCGAGGCGATGCAGCGGATGACGCTGGAGATCGCCGGCCGCACCATGTTTTCGTTCGGGATGAGCCGCCACGGCCCTGCCTTGCGCGACTTCGTGATGGAATATGGCGCGCGGCTGGCGCGGCCGCATTTCCTCGATCTGGTGCTGCCACTGCACTGGCCCAGTCCGCAGGATTTCGCCCGCGCCCGCTTCCGCAGGCGCTGGACCGGTTTCGTGGCCATGCTGATGGCGGAACGCCGCGCCGCCGGCAAGAACGAAGGCGCCCCGCCGCGCGATCTGTTCGATCTGATGGGCGCTGCGCGCGATCCGGAGACCGGCGAAGCCTTCACGGACGAGCAGCTCGGCGATCAGGTCGCCACCATGATCCTGGCCGGCCATGAGACCACCGCCACCGCGCTGTTCTGGTCGCTGTATCTGCTGGCGCTCGATCCGGACAGCCAGGAGCAACTGGCCAGCGAGGTTGCGGACGCAGCCACCGACGGTGCGCACGAGGTCGAGCGGCTCAAATTCACCCGCGCGGTGGTCGATGAAACCATGCGGCTCTATCCGCCGGCGTTTCTGATCGCCCGCGCCGCCGCCGGCGCCGATAGCATCGCCGGCCGGCCGGTCAGGACCGGAGACGTGATGCTGATCGCGCCGTGGCTGCTGCACCGCCATGAAAAACTCTGGCGCGATCCGAACGCGTTCATCCCGTCGCGCTTCATGCCGGGGGCGCCGCCGCCCGATCGCTTTGCCTATCTGCCGTTCGGCGTCGGCCCCCGGGTCTGCATCGGCGCGCATTTTGCGCTGGTGGAAGCCACCCTGGCGCTGGCCAGGATCGTCGGCGCGTTCCGCATCGAACTCACCGACCAGGCGCCGGTGCTGCCGGTCGGCGTGGTCACCACGCAGCCCGATCGCTCGCCGATGTTCAGGGTCACACCGCGTTGAGGAGCCCTCGCTTGGACGCCTGCACGATCTGTTCCGGACTGGCCGCATGAACGACAGCCAGGCCAGGTTTGCGACCTTGACGCAGATTGCCGATCCGGCGGTCGCCGACGCGATCCAGCGTCTGGTCGAAAGCGGCGCGGATCACGAGCTCAACCGGGTCAATCTTCTGGATTTTTCGGCGCGGACCGGCCTCGACGAAGAGCGGGTGATATCCGGTTTTCTGCATGCCTCGCGGCTTGGGCTGTTCGAGCTGACCTGGAACGTGCTGTGTCCCGGCTGCGGCGGCGTGCTCGACGCCCATTCCACCCTGAAATCGCTGCGCCACGATGACTATCATTGCGGCCTCTGCGCCTGCGGTTACGAGGCCTCGGTCGACGAACAGGTCGAGGTCGCCTTCACGGTCAGCCCCCAGGTGAGGCGGATCGCCGCGCACGATCCCAATGCGTTGCCGATCTGGGATTATTTCAAGCAGGTTTTCTGGAGCTCCGGCGTCGATTTCGACGAGGCCTCGTTCGCCTCGCTGTCCAGTGAGGTGGTGCTGAAGGCGATCGAGCTGCCGCCGGGCGAGCAGGCGGTATTGTCGCTGCAATTGCCGTCGCAGTTCATCATCGTGTTCGAGCCGGTGACCCACTCCGCCCGATTCATCGATGTCCAGGGCGAGCCGACCGACCAGCCCCAGCTTCTGTCGCTTGCCTACGACAAGGCGCACACGCCGGTCGAAACCACGACCTTGCGCCCGGGCCCGCTGCAACTGTCGCTCGACAACCGGGCCGGCGTCCGCGTGCTGCCGTCGGTCTTGATCGCGGCCGACGCGCTCCATCACCTGATCGGCAAACGCAAGCCGTTCGTCACCGCCAAGCGGATGCTGACCAACCAGACCTTCCGCGACGTTTACAAGGCCGACAACCTCAATATCGATCAACGCCTCAAGATCACGTCGCTGACGTTCCTGTTCACCGACCTCAAGGGCTCCACCGCGCTGTACGAGCGGGTCGGCGATCTCGCCGCGTTCGATCTGGTGCGGGCGCATTTCCACGCGCTGCTGGAGATCATTTCGTCGGAGAAGGGTGCGGTGGTGAAGACCATCGGTGACGCCGTGATGGCGACCTTCGTCAGGCCCGAACACGCGCTTGCCGCGGGTTTGCGGATTCGCGCCGCCATGGAGGCGCTCAATACCGAGCGCGGCACCAGGGACCTGGTGGTCAAGATCGGAATCCATGAAGGCTCCTGTCTTGCCGTCATGCTCAACGAGCGGCAGGATTATTTCGGTCAGACCGTCAATATCGCCGCCCGGGTTCAGGGTCTGTCGACCTCGCAGGCGATTCACGTCACCGGGTCCGTGATCGATGCGCCTGCGGTGCTCGCCATCCTCGAAAAGGCGGCGATCACGCCGATTCAAAAGCACGCGGCGCTGCGGGGCATTGCCGACAAGATGCTGGTGTATGAAATTCCCTGATCAATCTCGCGCCAAGTGCCGGCAGATTGCCGAAAGGTAATGCGTCGATGGAACCGGAATGGATTGCGCAGGTTTGAATTTCGACCCATATGTCGGGCCAGCGGACCTCGAACATTTCGGCTGGAAGATCGATGCTGAACGGACTACGTGATTTCATCGCCGACGTTATTTCTCCCACGGCGCATCAGGCCAGATCGTTCGACGATACCGGGTATCGTCTGGCGGCGACGGCGCTTTTGATTCACGTCATTTCGCTCGACGGCGAGCCCTCCGAAGTCGAGAGGCGCAAGCTGCACAGCCTGCTTGAAAGCCATTTCCAGCTTGATCCGGGCTCGGCGGACAAACTTATCGAATCTGCGACCCTGGTCGAGGGCGAGGCGGTCGATCTCTACCACTTCACCAGCGTCATCATGCGTTCGGTGGACGAGCAGGCCAGGCTCCGCATCGTCGAAATGATGTGGGAACTGGTCTATGCCGACGGCCAGGTCAGCGAGTTCGAGGATAATGTGGTGTGGCGGGCGGCCGATCTGCTGGCGGTGTCGTCGCGCGACCGGATCGAGCTCAAGCACCGGGTTGCGGCCAGGCGACCGACGCCGGTTGCAGGCTGAGGTCGCGCCAGACGCGGCAAGATGACGCGCAGTCGGCGATGACGCGGTCCGGGACATGACGAAACTTTAATGTGCCGAGCCAGCAGCGACTTGCGGGCGAGCTGGCCTTGCAAATTCTGCTGTGCAATTGCGCCACATTGCAGGTCTGAGGAGGCCGACAGGCTTGCAGGTGACTTGCGTCCCGCCTAAGGCGTATGCTTTCGTCGCTTTGTTGGCCGCACCGGCGGCAAATTATTTACGAGCATTCAATCGTGACCGACCGTGTAACGTTGATAACCGGTGCCTCCGCGGGCATAGGCACCGAACTGGCGCGCGTTTTCGCGTCGAACGGCCATCGCGTGGCTCTGACGGCGCGTCGCGCCGATCGCCTGACGGTACTGGCGGGTGAAATTGCCGCTGCCGGCGGTGCCGCACCGATCGTGATCGCCTGCGATCTCGAACAGCCCGATGCCGGCGACAGGATTGCCGCGGCGCTGGCGGCCGAGGGGGTAGAGGTCGAATTCGTCGTCAACAATGCCGGCTTCGGCCTGTTCGGCAAGGCGATCGAGCTCGACCGCGCCGAACAGCTCGGCATCATCGCCGTCAATATCCGCGCCCTGACCGATCTGTCGCTGCGGTTTTCCGAATCTCTGATCCGGCATCGCGGCGGCATTCTCAATGTCGGTTCGATCGCCGGCTTTCTGCCGGGACCCGGGATGGCGGTGTATTATGCGTCCAAGGCCTATGTGCTGTCGTTCACCGAAGCGCTGCGCCAGGAACTCGGTCCCCGCGGCGTCCGCGTTACCGCACTATGCCCGGGGCCGGTGCCCTCGGAATTTCAGCTGCGCGCCGGCTTCGAGCCCGGGTTTGATTCTGCGATTCTCAATGTCGCCGCATCCGATGTCGCGCGGCTCGGCTATCGCGGGCTGATGGCCGACCAGCGCGTCGTGCTGCCCGGGCTCGGAATCAAGATTGTCCCGTTCCTGCTGCGGCTGGTTCCGCGCGGCTTCGTGGCGGCGGCGGTCGGCCGTTTCCAGCTGCGCAGGCGATAAGCGGTCCGCAAGCGCTCGCTTTGGCCCACGATTTGCTTGTCAGCGGCTGAGGACTCACACGAAATTAAGGTTTCCTTAGCTATGCTTCCGGCCAGGTAGCCGCAACAAAGCAAATCGATGTCGCTTCAGCCGCGCAAAATCAACACCGAAACCGTGCTGCGCTTCCCGGGCCGGGCGGTCGCACCCGCAACCACGAGCCCCCTGCTGCCGGTATTGATCGTGCTGCACCAGGAAATGTCGACGCCGGGCCGTGTCGGAAATGTGCTGCGGGCGCTCGGACACCGGCTGGACATCAGGCGTCCGCGCTTTGGCGATCGCCTTCCCGAAACGCTGGAGGGCCATGCCGGGGCGGTCATTTTCGGCGGCCCGATGAGTGCGAACGACCCGGATGATTTCGTTCGCCAGGAGATCGACTGGATCGCCGTGCCGCTGCGGGAGCAACGCCCGTTCCTGGGAATCTGTCTGGGCGCGCAGATGCTCGCCATGCAACTCGGCGCCCGGGTGGCGCCGCATCCGGAAGGTCGCGCCCAGATCGGATACTACCCGATACGTCCGACCGCCGCGGGGCTGGCGATCTGCCCGGACTGGCCGGATCACGTCTATCACTGGCACCGCGAGGGGTTCGAGCTTCCCGCTGGCGCCGAATTGCTGGCGGAGGGCTGCGACTTCCCGGTGGAGGCATTTCGCGTAGCGGATTGTTTCGGCTTCCAGTTTCACCCCGACGTGACCTACGCGATGATGCATCGGTGGACCACGCGCGGCGATGCGCGCCTCGATTTGCCGGGAGCGCGACCGCGCCATCATCATTTCGCCGATCGCGCGGTGCATGACGTGACCGAGCGCGCCTGGCTGAAGCGGTTCCTTGATGGCTGGCTGGCGCGCGAGCCGTCGCCGTTGATGTCGGAAGCCGCCGAATAGCGCCCGCGGCTTGCGCGCCGCTTTCCAGATTGCAGATGTGCTAGGATCGCGCCTGCAGGCTTGCGGCCAACAGCAAGCGCAACAGGGAAAGCGCGACATGACCAGCGAGGAATTCGCTGCATTGCTGGGCGACGTCACGGCTGCCGCGGAATCCGGCGACGGCGCGCGCTTCGCCGGCCATTTCACCGCAGACGCCGTCTATTACGACTACATCTATGGCGTCCATCGCGGCCGCGCCGACATCGCCCACATGATGCAGAACCTGTTTCACCGCGATGCCGCCGATTACCGATGGGAGATGTTCGATCCGGTGTTCGACGGCGCAAAGGGATATGCCTGGTCGCTGTCGAGCTTCACCTCGAAAATCCCGCAGTTCGTTGGTCAGCAGGTGGTGATCGACGGCATCAGCCGCTTTTTGCTGCGCGACGGGCTGATTTGCGAATACCGCGAATCCGTCAATGGCGGGGTGGCGATGGCGCAGCTCGGCGTTGCCCCCGAGCGGATGGCAAAGGTGTTCAAGCGCTGGACCGGATGGCTCAAGGAACGGCCGGAAACGGTGGAGTATCTGGCGCGGCCAAAAGCTTCGCGCGCGCCAACAGGCCGCTGAAGGACCGACAATCGAGACCGAGAAGATAACGGGAAGATAACGACCCAGGGGAGACCGCCGTGACCTATCAGCAAATTCTCTACGACGTCAGCGAAAGGATCGTGACCATCACGCTGCATCGGCCCGACCGCATGAATGCCTGGACACCGGTCATGGAGCGCGAGGTGCGCCACGCCATGGAGGCGGCGGCGGCGGACGACGAGGTGCGCGTCATCGTGCTCACCGGCTCCGGTCGCGCGTTCTGCGCCGGCGCCGACATGGAGGCGCTGAAAGGGCTTGACCCCGACGACGTCAAGCGCAGCGGGAGCCTGCCGCCATTCGACATGAACCGCAGGCCCGACTGGCAGACCCGCTATGGATTTTACCCGTCGATTCCCAAACCGGTGATCGGCATGCTGAATGGCGCCACCGCCGGCATCGGGCTGGTGCACGCGCTGTACTGCGACTTGCGCTTTGCCGCCGACAACACCGTCTTCACCACCGCGTTCTCGCGCCGCGGGCTGATCGCCGAGCACGGCATCAGCTGGATGCTGCCGCGCATCGTCGGCCATGCCAATGCACTCGATCTGTTGCTGTCGTCGCGCCGGGTTTCAAGCGACGAAGCGCTGCGCATCGGTCTGGTCAACCGGCTCTATCCTGCGGATCAGTTGCGTGAGCAGACCTACGCCTATGCGCGCGACCTGACCGATTTCGTCTCGCCAAGCGCCATCGCCGTCATCAAGCGGCAGCTTTACGATGTGCCGTTCCAGAGCCTGGCCGAAGCGACCGTCGACGCCAACCGCGAGATGGCGGTGGCGCTGCGCGGCAGCGATTTTCGCGAGGGCGTGGCGAGCTTCATGGAAAAACGGCCGCCGCGGTTCACCGGGAAATAGGGATGAGAGGGCGCCCGTCTTCGCCCAAGCGGGCTGCGACGCGGCAGCGTTCGCTGGCTTCGCCCACGATAGGCTGGCGTGGCTTGCCGAGCCGAAGCTGGCGAAGCCAGCGAAGGCTGGTGGAGCCAGGCGGGATCGAACCGCCGACCTCGTCATTGCGAACGACGCGCTCTCCCAGCTGAGCTATGGCCCCTTTCGCGGTCGCGTCGATCAAACGACACGGCCGGCAATCGGCGCCATTTACAGTCCGCGCCAAGGCCAAGTCAAGAACGGCGAAATCATTGTTTTACGGGGCTTTTGCCCGGAACTTCCCTTGTTTGCAGGGAGATGAACCGATATTTACCGGGTGGTCGAATCCGCGACCGAACCCGCGAGTAAGCCTGCCATGCGTGCCGTTCTCGACATCATTCTCATCGTTCTCGATCTCTATGTCTGGCTTCTGATCGCCTCGGCCATCCTGTCCTGGCTGATCGCTTTCAATGTCGTGAACACCCGCAACCAGTTCGTGGCGGCGGTGGCGGAGTTCCTGTACCGGATCACCGAACCGGTGCTGGCGCCGATCCGCTCGCGCATGCCCAATCTCGGCGGCCTCGACATCTCGCCGATCATCCTGATCCTGATCATCATGTTCATCCAGCGGGTGATCACCTATTACATCTATCCCAGCGTCTTCTGATCGATGGATGCTTGATGGATGCTTGATGGATCCTTGGCGCTACTCCACCCAGGGCATCAGTGTCGCGCTGCGGGTGACGCCGCGCGGCGGCCGTGACGACATCGACGGGCTTGAGACGCTGGCCAACGGCCGGGTCGTGGTCAAGGTGCGGGTTCGCGCCATCGCCGAAGGCGGCGAGGCCAATCGGGCGGTCACCGAACTCTTGGCCAAGGCGCTCGGCGTCCCCAGGGCCAGGGTGCGGATCCTGTCCGGCACCACCTCGCGGCTCAAGCAGATCGCCGTCGACGGCGATCCGGCGGGGCTGGGCGAGGCGTTGCGAAAGCTGACGGCGGCAAAGCCGGTGTGAATCACCAGACAGAGGATTGAGATGACGGCCCGCATCATCGATGGAAAAGTCATTGCCGCCGAGCTTCGCGCCCGGGTCGGCGCCGAGGTCGCACGGGTGCAGCGCGAGAGCGGGCTGACGCCGGGCCTCGCGGTGGTGCTGGTCGGCAGCGATCCCGCCAGCGAGGTCTATGTCCGCAGCAAGCACAAGCAGACCCAATCGGCCGGCATG
>Ga0182030_10001481_pt1 | contig 48392 bp, 34 predicted proteins | sample 812S3MmetaG_FD_121299 | JGI IMG/M metagenome (GOLD analysis project Ga0182030, IMG submission 121299) | Permafrost microbial communities from Stordalen Mire, Sweden - 812S3M metaG (Illumina Assembly) | ecosystem: Environmental > Terrestrial > Soil > Wetlands > Permafrost | place: Sweden... | reverse complement strand
TACGCGCGGCCCAGATTGTAACGGATCAGCGCGTCGTTCGGTTGTTCGGCGGCGAGCTGCGACAATTCGTTAAAAGCCGCGTCGAATTCTTCGCGTGTCCCGACGCCGAGCCGGATCGCGGCGCGCAGGGAGCGGGCATCGATATTTTTCGGATCGGCCTTGATCATGTCATCCAGCAGGGGAACCGCCTGGGCGGACTTGCCCATCGACACCAATACGTTGGCGCTCCGCAGCTGGTAGGCGGCTTTCTGCGCGCCGCCTTTGGCCGCGCCTGCCTGAAAGACGCGCAGGGCGTCATCCAGCCGGTTGTTGGCGCGATAGAATTCCCCGACCGCCACGCGTCCGTCCGGAAAAACTTTGGAATCGTCCAGCAGGGGCTGCAGAACGGCGGGCACGTCGCTCTCCCTGTGATTGTCGAGATAATGCCGCGCCAGCTGCAGCCGGTACTGCACCACCGCCGGGCCGGCCGCAATCTTGCTCTTCAGGAGCTGTTCGGCATCGCCGTCCCGGTGATTCGCCATGTAGTAGCCGTACAGAACGTCATAAACGGGTATGGAATCCTTGTGACTGGCGAGAAACGCCGTCCCGACCTTTTCCGCTTCGGGGCCCTGGCCATCCTTAATCAGGCACTGGAGCAGCGCCTCGGTGACATCGCTCTGGCCCGGCTTGATGGAATCGGCTTTCCGCAGCAACTCGATTGCCTCGGGGTAATGGCCGTCGATCATGGCCACGTCACCCTTCAGCCGGAATCCGTCGAAGGAGTTGGGATTGCGTTTCAGCAGGTCGGCCGAGGTGGTCACCACTCTCTGATAAAGCTGGGCCGGACGCGCCGGGCTCGACAGGTAGACGGCCATGCTGGTCTCCGCCAGGCTGACGGCGGCGTCTTCCCGTGAAGGCAGCAGTTCGGTGGCTCGGGTGAGGCTCTGCAGGGCTTCGGCGAGGTGACCCTGTCTGGACTGGGAGAGACCGAGTCCATACCACGCTTCGCCTGAATCCGGCTTGGCCTGGGTGGCTTTGAGGTAGTCGATTTCGGCTTCCGCATTTTTCCCTGCCGCGGACGCCTTCCTGCCTCTTTCGACCCAGGCAGACGGGCCCGTGGAACATCCGGCCGCGGCAAGGCAGAGGACGGCGAGACAGGCAGTGCGCATATTGGTCAACCCTCGGGAAAGTCTCATATCAATATTGCTCCCGTGGAAATTGCTCCCGTGGAAATACTGCCCCGGTGGAAATTGCAGCGGACTGGTGTGTCGCGGCAGAAAAGCAAGGGTGTCTAGGGCAGGGAAACCACGAGTGGCGTCGAGGTTCCCTGGGCGTTCTTGGCTGTAATGGAAACGCTGGTGACGGCCGACGAGGGCGAGGTCACGCTCTTATTACTGCTGGTAAAAGAAAACGGAATGGTGGCGACAAACTGTCCGCCAAACGCCTGCGCCGCCGCACTTTCAAAAAATGCCGCGGCCACGCTGGACACGGACACGCTGGCGGTGCCGCCCGTCACGCCGAAACCGGGGGCCGCGGTGAAAGTGAAATCCAGTTCGCTTAAATTCTGCGTATTCGTCACCCCGCTGATAGCCAAAGTGATTCCGGCCGCGGTCTGGGATGTTACCTCCGCCCCGACCAGCAGCGGAACGCTCGCGGGCACCACCAGTTGCAGATTCTGCGAGGCGGCGGGGGTTAAGGCAACGCCCGAAGCGGTCTGAAACGTCGGCGTCAGCGTAATGGTCCCGGATGTGGAACCCGTCTGCAGTTCTATGGAGTTGCTGCCGTTGGCGAAAACTGCCGCGGTGGTGTTGGCGGGGATGGAAAAAGCCACGGTTTTTCCGCCGGTGGAGAACTGAATCGAGGGATCGGCGGCGAATCCGTTGGGCACCGCGACCAATGTCAGCGTGCCGGTCACGGCCAGGGAGTAGGGGGCGGCGAGGGTCAGACCGATGGCGGGCTGTTGTAACGGGCCCAGAGTTCCCTGCGGGCCGCTCAGCGAGTAACTCGGAAAAGGCGGGGGTGCGCCGCCCGCGCCGGCCAGCACGAACGCCGTCCCGTCTATGTGAAGCGTGCCGGTGACGCTGGCCACCGTGGTGGGGGAGAACGTGACCCTGAAGCTCACCGACTGATTCGGCGCGAGCGTCTGCGGAAACGCCGGAAGCCCGGTGATCGCGAACGGTGAATTGGCCTCTCCGATATAAATGCCGGAGATCGTGCCGGGGGCGGTTCCCATATTAGTGATCGTGAATGTGGTGGCGGATGTCTGGCCCAGCTGAACGGTCGGGAAAAACAGGTTGCCGCCGGGCGAAACGGAGTTCACCACGGAACCCGTGGTGTAGGAATACTGGTAGAGGGGTCCCAGCCCCTGCGCCGTAATGGTCAGGGTGGTTCCGCCGAGCGCCAGATATCCGGTGAAATTCCCGGCCGAAGGAGGCGTGAACGCGAAGGTGAAACTGATCGATCCGTTCGGAAGGAGCGTCTGCGGGAACGGCGGCGCGGTCACCAGCTGAAAGCCGCTGCCGGTCAGGGAAATGCCGTTGAGGGTGGCGCTGGTATTGCCGCTGTTCACAGCCGTTACGGAGACGGTAGCGGTCGAGCCGACGGAGGTATTGGGCAAAGAGACCTGGTTCAGGTTCACCGGCAGTGTCTGGGTCCCGGAGGTGAACTGGAATTTCAACTGGGATGAAATCCCGGTCCCCGCAAGATTGATCGTTATGGTCTGGCCGGACAGAACCATCTGGATCGTCCCGCTGTCAGCCTGCACCGCCGTCGGCGTATACACGACGGAGATCTGGACCGTTTGACCGGCGCCTATGGTGCCGGGAAGGAGCGGCAGCCCCGTAGTCTGGAACGCGCCGCCGGTCACAGTGAAAGAGCTCAGCGTACCCGCCGCGCTGCCCGTATTCTCTATGGCCAGGGTGGCCGTCGTGGTGGTTCCCACGGCGGTGGGCGGAAACGTGAGGGTGCCCCCGCTGGTCAGTGGGATGGCATTACCCTGCGGCTGAATCGCGTATCCAAGGATGAACTGAGAAGAGAGGCCGGTGAAGCTCAGCGTGATGGAACCGCTCGAGACCGCCGTGCCGACCGTCTGCGTGAACGGGATGCTCAGGCTGGCGGAGGTCTGGGTGCCGGACGTGGGTGTATAGGTGACCTGATAAGTCGTGGCTTGCCCCGGCCCGAGCGATCCCGACCCGCTCCCCGTCAGAGCGAACGACGAGGATCCGAAAAGTTGCGCACTCGACAACGATGCCGTGCCGCTCCCGGTATAGGTCACTGTCAGGGTCAACTGGAGGGACTGACCAACCGAATTGGCCACGAGGTTGATGTTTGTGCCGTTGGCGACGAGCTGCGTGGAAGTGGCGGTCTGCGCGGTGATCTGGAACGGAATCTGGGCCGAAGCATCGCGCGCGATTCCGAGAACGGCGCCTGCCATCAGGAACGCGGAGAGGAAAAGTCTAGAATGAGGCATCGGCACTCGCGTTTCCCGAGGGAACAAAATAAGTCTGATTCGTTTTTCCGTCCAGCAGCCAGAACGGCTGGTTTGCCGAGCGCGGGTAATTCAGCAGCAGAATCCCGTTGGGCATGGGTTGAAACGAAGCGGACGGAATCGTCAGAGCCTGGCACGAAATCAGCTGGCCCGTCGAGAGACTGTAACCGCACAGGTTTTGACTGCCGATCGCATAGAGGCGGGCGCCGTCCGCCGAAGCCGCCAGATCCTGAACCTCTGAAGCCGTGGGCCGCCGACGGGGGGACGATTTCCGGCTTCCGGTTCCGGAGACTGCAACCTCTGCCGCGGGCGCGAAAGAACTCGCGTCGAAACTGCCCGCGATGGACCCGGAGGGCAGGCCCAGTTGCACGATCTGCTGCCTGGCGGCGCCAAAAACCAACAGAGACGCCCCGTCCGCGGTGAATGCGACCGCACCGGGATCGACTACCAGGCCGATCGGTACCGGCGCTCCGTCCTGATCGGAAAGATAAACCGAAGAGGCCCCCGTAGCTGAAGTCGATAAAGCCAGGGAGTGTCCGTCCGGACTCAGGCTCCATCCGGAAAGGCGGCCTGAGACGGCAGTCAGATCGATGGGGTCGTGAACGGCAGGCGTCGAGCCGAATCCCGTGATGCGCTGCAAACGGGCGGTGGCCGGAGACCAGAAAGCGGCGGTCGTGGAATCGTTGCTCCACGCGATGCGCAGGATCGGGCCGGCGGCCTGGAGGATGGGGGTAAAAGACGCCGGCTGCGAAAGATCCGGTATCCAGTTGAGGGAAAGGCCGGTCAGGCCCAGCCCCCAGCGGCCGTTCGGCGCGACGGAGACCGAGTCCCATGCGGGTGGCGACGCCGGGCCGAGCGAGGCGGCGCCGGGAACGCCCAGAACGGCGCGCACCGCGTGTCCGACGTTGTCGAAAACATACCCGCTGACGGGTGCGCTGAAAGTGCTCTGGCCGCAGAGGGAAAGGGCTGAACCAGCGAGCGTCAACAGAACGTATGAGGGCTTCATCAAATGCGTTTTCCTGGATGGCACTATTGACCGATGGAGACGGCTCCCGGGGTAATCGTCACCTGTTGCGTGGAGTTGGAATGCCCGAGAGTTAAAGCCAGGGCGACGCCCGCGCCAACCGCGACGCCGAGGCCGATATACAAATATTTGTTGTGCAGCACCGACTTCTTTTGAGGCATCGGTCCCAGCATGGAAAGAGTGTTCGGGGAGTTGGTCTGCGAAATCGTGACTTCGCCGGTGCGATTTTGATAAGTGGCCGTCACATGAATGTCGAAACGGCCCTGCAGATCGTTGGGCACGAAACCGCTGGCTCCGGCCTGTCCCTGCGCGTTGGTCGACCCGCGGAATGTCAATGAATTTCCCGCAAAACTCCCGCCCGGGCCCGAAGGGGGAAGCCGGAATACGATGGTGGCGCCTTCGACCGGCCTGTCATTTTCGTCCCTCACCTCGACCACCGGCTGGATGCCGACATGACGGGTCGAATTATTGACGGAACGCTGGCCTTCGAGTACCAGGACTTTCAGATTCTCCACCATGGGCACGGGGGCCAGCGGCGCCGCGGGCGGAGTCTGAGCGGCGGGCGGGGGAGGCGGGGTTTGCGCCGGCGTCTGCGCCTGGGCGGCCAAAAGGAACAGCTGCCCGCTCAGTATAATTGCGATAAATTTTTTAATGGGCAAAATCTTGAGAGCGGCCAATGGGAGATTATAGCGCTCAATCCTTCCTGTCATCTGATTTTGGGCAGTTATTTGATCTGTTTCTGAATCAGCGGAAACACGCCGCGCGCAAAACCAAAGGCGAGATCGCGCGCACTTTCCAGCTGATTACCTGCCACGGGGGCGATGATGCGTACCAGCGAAGTGTCGGTCCTGCCGTGCAGAATCATATCGGGCATAGCGTAAAACTGCGCCAGGATTTCACTCGACATGACGCGCTCCCCCTGGTGATACCAGTAGACCACCAGTTGGCGCTCATCGCCTTTCTGGACGATGTATTCGTTAGCGGGTAAGGGCTTCCCGGCACCCGTGTCGATGGAGACGACCTGCGAGGAAACGGTCTGCCATCCGGCTCCCGGCAGGCACCACTCGGGCGAATGCGGGGCTCTGCCGTTGCGGCGCGAATTAAAGTAGCCGACAAAAAGATTGACCACGCGGCCTTTGCCGGAAACATAGTCGCGGTTCAGATAATCGTCCGGTTTGAGTTCCGCGAGGACGCTTTGGTCGAGCGGCGCGTCTGCCACGCCATGCCAGTCGTTCACCACGGAGGGAAAGCGGCTCCAGGGACCTATATCGGGAATGAACTCTTTGGCGGAAATCGTATAGTAAATCCCCGCCTGCAGGATTAACAGGCAGATTACCAGGATGATGCGGCTGTTCTTCATGCCTCGATGTGACCTCGCAGTTTCCGCCCGATGTGACCGAACATGGAATGCAGCGTGACGATACACGCGAACGCTACCACGAAAACGATCCAGCCGGTGGATTCGTGAAAGATACCTTGTATCCACTCTGGCCGGTAGGAAGCGGCGATCGCGCTGGCCACAATGCGCGCGGAGTTTGCAAAGACCGCCACCGGAATTACCAAAAGCGCCATCACCGGCCGCATCCAGCGGCGCTTGTCGAGTAAGCAGACGTAGGCCTGGCCGAGGAAGGTCAGCGCCAGCAGCGACCGCAGACCGCTGCAGGCCTGAGCGACATCGAGCGTCGTGGTCGGGAGGCGCAGAATATTGCCTTCCCGGAGCACGGAGTAGCCAAGCAGATCGAGACCCTTTTCAGCCAGCTGGCTGGCCAGTATCTGCAGCGGGAACGTGACGCGCTGAATGGCGAACCCGGGCAGCGGAATCATCAGAAGCATCAGCAGGAAAGGATAGATTAAAGCCCGGCAGGTGGCAAAGCCGCGCAGAAACAGGATGATACCGACGACCGAGAAAACCAGGGCGATGCGCGTCGCGAACGCGAAAGTGTTGAGGCCCGGCGGGCCCATGCAGAGCAACGCCCCGCCAATCACCATGAGCACGAGCCCGACATTGCTGGGCGCGGCAGGCAGGGCGCGCAGCCTGTCCCGTTCCTGCCAGACCACGTAGCCGATCAGAATCGGCACGAAAAATCCGTAGCTGACGTCCGGATCCGAATACCATTCTCCGCATAACCGGAAAAGGACCACGGCGTAACAGAGCGCGAGCGACGCGGCAACCAGGATACCCCCCCATGGCAGTTTGGGCGCGTCCGAACCGCCGGGGTGCGCGCCGAGCTCGTGGATATCCGCTGCCAGACGAGTTACCAGAACGCCCGAGCCGAACGGTCCCGAGACCTGCAACTCCTCCGGATCGCGGGAAAACGGCCGCTGGGAACAGGCCACGATGTGACTCACAATCTGTTCCGGGTGTTCCGGATCGGCGTGATGGAACCATCTGGAATCGGCCCCGGGGGGTACGAGGTCCGGAATGTGTCCCTCGGGGGGGCCGACGTAGAGGACGGGGATGCCCAGTGCCAGAATGTTGTAAATCTTGCAGGGATGGATAATGCCCACGAACGGGCTTCCGGTGACCACGACGTGCAGGTCGGCGGCGCCGAGAGAACCGGAGATCTTGTCGATGGGCTGATACGGCAGGCACTGGATGTTAGAGAGGCCGTGTTCCTTTGCGAAGGCCTTTACTTTGGGATGCTCGCTGCCGCCGCCGATAAAGCAAAAAACGATGTCCGGGCGCGCGGCGAGAGAGCGCGCGGCTTCGAGGACCGGCCGCAGCGGATGACAGGGACTGTGGTTCCCCGAATACATAACGACGAACTTGCCCGTAAGACCGTGTTCGGCGCGGAAGGCGTCGCGCTGCGCCTGGTCGAAGCTGACTGCCACTTCGTGCGACCACGGCGGAATGATCTCGACGGACTCGGGCCGCGCGCCCCGCAGCAGCGCGCGTTCCCGCATGAAACGATCGAGCACGATGACGCGCGAGGCCTGGCGGAGCGTGTATTTCAGCATCCAGCGAAACATCCTGGCCAGAGTGGAGTTTTCCTTTAACCAGCCGGCGGCTATGGCCTGATCCGGATTCAGGTCGAGCACCCAGTAGACGAGCCTCCCGCCTTTCAGCCGGACGAACAGCGCCGCAAAAAAGCCGATCAGCGGCGGCGTCGTCAGCGCGACCACCACGTCGTAAGCCGGCAGACGCACCAGGCGCCACGCGAGGCAGATCAGGAAAACGGCGAAATCGACTGCCCTCCGCCAGCGTGCGCTCTTCCCCAGATTTCCGGTGGTGATGCGGCTGATCCGGATGCCCTTCCAGGTTTCTTCCCGCGGGAACTCGACCGATGGGTTGTCATATGCCCGGTTGCTGGCGATGGCATGGACTTCGTGGCCCTCGCCGGCCAGGTGAACCGCGAGGTCGGCGGCATGCTGACCGGACGAGACGACGTCGGGATGGAAAACCTGGTTGAGGATGAGGACTTTCAAACCTTCCCTCCGGTCGCGGTGGTGAGTGAGTCTCGGTACACGGCCTGGTTCTGATTGTCCGATTTTAGGAGAAAGTACGGCCCGAGCACCAGTACATCCATCCTGGTACGCAGGAAACAATCGAGCGCCTGGTGGGGGGTATCGACGATGGGTTCGTTCTCATTAAAAGACGTATTCAGCAGAACCGGCACCCCGGTGATCCGGTCGAACTCCCGGATGAGGTTCCAATATAGGGGGTTGACGTCTTTTTCCACCGTCTGCAATCTTCCCGTTCCGTCGAAATGCGTGACCGCCGCGATCCGCTCGCGCTGATGGGGTTTGATTTTGTAGGCCATCGTCATGAAAGGAGACGAATAACTGTTCTCGAAATAATCGCCTACCGCTTCGGCGAGGATGGAGGGGCAGAACGGGCGAAACGATTCGCGCTTCTTGATCCGGCTGTTCAGCACGTCCTTCATCTCGGCGCGTCTGGGGTCGGCGAGGATGCTGCGATTGCCGAGCGCGCGGGGACCGAACTCCATACGCCCCTGATACCAGCCGACGACGCGGCCGTCGGCCAGTTCCTGGGCCGTGCGGGCCAGCAAAGCCTCTTCGCCCATGCATTGGTACTGGGCGCCGGAAGCCTCGAGAGCGTTCAGAATGTCGTCCCGCGAGTATTCGGTGCCGCAGTACACGTGACGCATCCGGAAGCTCCTCGGCTGGTTCAGAAGCTGGTGCCAGACATAGAGCGCGGCGCCGATGGAAGTGCCCGCGTCGTTCGCCGCGGGCTGGACATAGACATCGCGGAAGGCGGTCTTTTCAAACAGCATGCCGTTGGCGACACAATTGAGTGCGACGCCGCCGGCCAGCGTTACAGCCTTGAGCCCGGTCTTTTTCTGTACGTAGTTCATCAGCGCGAAGTAGATTTCCTCGAGCACGGCCTGCGCGGAGGCGGCGATATCCATGTGGTGCTGCGTGATCTCGGCGCGCGGCAGGCGCGGCTCGCCGAACTTTTTCGCGAAGGCGGCTGAAAATACCCTGCCGAGCATGGGCTCGCCGCCCGCCCAGGTCATTTCGACGCCTTCGTCGTGATGCCGGAAGTAGGCCAGATTCAGACGAATCTGATCGCCATCGATCCGGATGACGTCTCTGACCTCGGACACGTAGCGCGGCTCCCCGTAGGTGCTGAGGCCCATCATTTTGTATTCGTCGCCGTAGTGGGGGAAGCCGAGGAACTGGGTAAAGGCGGTGTAGAACAGCCCGAGGGAATGCGGGAAGCGGACGCCGCCCTTCACTTCAAATTTGTTACCCTTGCCGACACCCCACATGACGCTGCTGAAGTCGCCGAAACCGTCGACAGAGACCACCGCGGCCTCCTCGAAAGGCGAGGCGAAGAAGGCGCTGGCCATGTGGGCGCGATGATGTTCGACAAAGTGGAAACGCGCCTTCGAGATGCCGGGCAGGCCGGCGCGCTCGAGTTCGGACTTGGTGCGGGTGAGAGAGATCCCGTTCGAAGCGCGGTTGGCCGCCTGGCCCCACGAGGAAGGACGGGCGGCGGTGCGCATGATCTTCGAAAAAAGATGGGCGCGCGGATCGCGCGAGATCGCGATGTGGCCGATGCGCTCGATGCCGGTGTAGGAGATGCAGGCCGCCGCGGCCTGCACGGGCAGACCGGCCCAGTGCTTGATTCTGTTGTAGCGCTCTTCTTCGACGGCCATGGCGAGATTGCCGTCGATCAGAAGAGCCGCGGAGGAGTCTCCGTGGTAGGCATTCAAGCCGAGAATTGCGCGCTCGTCAGACATAATTTTTTACTCACTCAGGACAATACAGTCGATGGCTTGTTATCGGGCGGCCCGGCCGGCGCCGCGGAGGCTTTGTCGGCTTGTGCCGCCAGTTCCTCGCGTCTTATATCGACCAGCAGGCGGAACCAGAGACTCTGCAGGAAATGAAAGATGAAACCTTCTTTCCCGTCGAGAAACCCCAGGCGAAGGAAGTATCTGTAGATAAAAAGCAGAAACGGGCGGAGGTAGAGCGGCAGAGTATTCCATTTGACCTTCAGCCAGAGAATGCGCTGGTCGGGATTACCGAAGAAATCGGTCCGGGCCAGATACCCCAGTCCGCCTTTGATCCGTTTCATCTCCTCGGTCGCGAGCTCCGAGGCGAACTTGTTGTGTTTCTCGATGAAAAACGAGATCCCCCACTCGTTCTGGTTGGATTCGACGATGTCGTGTTTCAGTTTGCCGGTCGGGCCGGTGACATAGAACCGGTAGTCGAATTCGTTATCGTCCAGAAAGGCGCCCTTGTGCCGGAAAAGCTTGAGCTGGTACTTGGGGTAATAGCCGCCAAAGCGGATCCAGCGTCCGCGGAAAATCTGCCGGCGGCTGATGAAATAACCGTCCATGCCCTGCGGGGGCGCGGCAAAGAGGGCCACCAGTTCCTCCCGCAGTTCTTCAGTCACGCGGTGGTCCGCATCGAGCGCGAGCACCCACTCATGGGCAAAGGGGAGGTTACGCAGCGCCCATGCGCGCTGCTTTGTGTGGCCTTCAAAGGCGTGCTGATGAGCATGCGCGCCGTAACGGGCGGCGATCTCGAGCGTCCGGTCGGTGCTGAACGAATCGACGATATGGATGTCGGTGCACCAGCCGTCGAGGCTCTCGAGGCAGGCGCCGAGGTTCAGTTCTTCGTTCCGGGTGAGGACGAAGGCGGAAAGGCGGGCGGGCCGTAAAGTTTCTTTGGTTAATAATTCGGACATCGATGGCCGGGACAGTGCCTCTTCAGGCAGGGGAAGATCAAAGACTCGGAACAGGCTCCGCGGAACGCGTCAGACGCGACGCGATGGATCTGCCGAAACGCCGCGAAAGGGCGTGCGCCGGAGCCTCCACGAGGCGGTGCAGGATTTCGGCGAAACCGAGCGCAATCAGAGTCGCGGCGATAAAGACCAGTATGCCTTCGAAGGCAGAATCCGCCCGCGCCGCCAGTATCCGCGCGATATAGGTGCCGAGGAAGTGCACCAGATAGAACGAGTAACTGACGCGCCCGAGGTAACGGAATACGACTCCACCGGACCAGACGGGGAGCTTTCCGGCGAGGCCCGTCATGCCGATCACCATGACCGTCACCGCGACCGTCATCATTTCGATCCGGTCCCGCTCAAACCCGGCCACCAGAACGAACCCGGTCGCCAAAGCCCAGACCGCCGGATTGATCCGCTTCCGCAGCATCCCCGTGGTGGCGACACCGAGGGCGAACGCGTACCAATAATCGATAAACCAGCCGGTGGGCGGCCACCAGTAAGCATAGAGGTACAGGGAGATGGCGAGGGGCAGAAGCGCTGCCAGCCAGCCGACGACTTTTCCGGCTTTCTGCGCGAGGGCAATGAAGCAGATCAGAACCAGATAAAACTGGACCTCGTAACAGAGGGTCCAGAATTGCTGCACGACGTTCGGGAATCCAAGGATGTTTTGCAGATAGGCGACGTGCGCCAGCGCGCTGGGGAGGGGCACGGGATCCCCGGTCAGGGCGCGGAGCAGGCACGCAAGCGCGAGGATCGCCCAATAGGGCGGATCGAGCCGGATCGAGCGCCGGATGGCGAAGCTCAGCGTGTACGGCCAGGTGATCTTCGCGCCCATGACGGAGAGCGAGATTACGACGCCGGAAAGAACAAAGAATATTTCCACGCCAAGATAACCGTGCAGCAGGAACCAGTCGATTCCGTCCGGGCGGTCCAGAAGGCCAGGCAGGGTAGTGAAGCGGTAAAAGTGATACCACGCCACCCACAATGCCGCGACGCCGCGCAGCGCATCGAGCGCTACCCACCTTTGAGGAGAAGGGATGGCCTCGGTAGGCGCCGCCGGGCTCTTTTGTTCGATCAGGAATGTTCCCATGCGGGGACGGGCAAATACTTCAGGGGAGGACGGGAGATGCCGGCTGATCCTCGGTCCGGTCTTCGCTTCGAGCCTCGCCCCGCGCCCATGACGGCGGCAGGCTCTGGCGGATTTCAATATCGTCGAACGGCTGGCCTTTGCGGCTTCCCACCTGGCGCGCCCAACGCGCCATGCGGGCCACTCCCTCGGCGAGGCCGACGTGCGGGACCGCATCCAGCAGCCGGCGGGCTTTATCGTGGCTGGCCCAGGCCGAGTAAACTTCGTTGCGGGCGGGCAGATGGCGGATCGCGGCCGGGCTCGCGAACTCGGCGGCGACTACTTCTGCCAGTTGATTTACCGTATACGGTTCATCGGCGCCGAGATTGAAGACCTGGCCATAAGCGGCCGGAATCTCCACGCTGCGCGCGATATGCGGGGCGACATCGTCGATATGGCTGAACGCGCGGGTCTGTTCGCCATCGCCGAAGATGGTCAGGGGCTGCCCGCTCATGAGCTGGTTCATGAAAATGCCAAGGACATTCCGGTAGGGATCGCCGATATTCTGATGCTCGCCGTAAACATTGTGAGGACGGAAGACGATATAAGGCAGGCCGAACATCTCCGCAGCGGCGCGGAGATCCAGTTCCACCGCATACTTGCTGATCCCGTAGGGATCTTCCGGCTGCGGCGTCATCTCCTCCAGCATGGGCACCTGGCCCTTTCCGTAAACCGCGATCGAGGAGGTGAAGACGAAACACTTCGTGCCGGACTTCACCGACTCGTTGATCAGATTCATCGAGCCCAGCAGGTTGACCGTGTAGTTAAACCGGCGAATGAAGTGTGAGAGCCCTTCCGCGGCATAGGCGGCGAGGTGGTAGACGTAATCGAATTTGTGTTTGTCGAAGAGGCGGCTGACCAAGGCGCTGTCGGTGACCGAGCCGATTTCGAGCTCAGCGCCGGGCGGGACCTGGTCGGCGAAGCCTCCCGAAAGATCGTCGAGGACAACCACGCGGTGCCCGAGCCCGAGCGCGTGGCGCGCCACATGACTTCCGATGAAGCCCGCCCCGCCGGTCACGAGCGAACACGGCCGATCCACCTCGTGATTTGTCATCTGCATATCGTTTTCATATCGTCTGTTTGCCTCAGTTAAGCCCGAGTACCAGACTGTAAGTTGCGATCAGCCTTTTGGTGACGACGGCGGATGCGAATTCCGCGCGCGCCAGCGCGGCGCCGTTGCACCCCAGCCGGGTCCGCAGGGCGGCATCCGAGAGAAGCCGCGCCAGCGCCTGGCGCAGCGGCTCAACCGCGGCTGCAGTGATCAAACCGGCGCCGCTTTTCTCCACTTCCCGCCAGATCCCCACCTGGTCGGTCAGGATGACGGCGACTCCGGCAGCCATGGCTTCAATCGCGGCAATTCCAAAATTTTCCGAGTAGGAGGGCAGCACGAACACATCGGCATCGGCGAACGCTTCGTTTTTTTCCGCGCCGCCGAGGAATCCCGCCCAGACGACCGATTGTTCAATGCCCAGATCCCTGGCTTGATCGCGCAGGGTTTCGATCAGCCGGGGATCGCCGCTGCCCGCAATCACGAGGGCAACGTCCGGGTCGTCACGCAGGATCTGTTGAAATGCCGGCAGCAGAAGATCGATCCCTTTCTTCCTGTCGATGCGTGAGAGGAAGAGCGCGATCCGCTTGCCCGCAAGCCCGGGATATCGGGAGCGCAGGGCCCCGCGCGGGGCCGTATCCGCAGCATCGGCGAAATCGACGGGATTCGGAATGATGACGGGGTGATCGCTGACGCCGCATTCCGCCGCCTCCTCACGCTCCTGTTCCGCCGTGTAGTGGATGAGCGTCGCCCCCCGCAGAACGGGTTTTTCCAGCAGCTCGAAGGAAGCCCTTTTCAACCAGGGCCGGCGATGCTCCATGCCCCAGCGGTTGAGCACGCCGAGCGGCCGGACGATATAGGGCACGCCTTTACGCCGCGCGGCGAAAGCCGCGAAATTGGAGCACCAGGAAAACAAGGCATGGATGTGGATCAAAGAGTAATCGGGCGCGTGGCGCCAAAGCCAGGAGGTGAACGGCAGAGAGCAGAGATAGAAAGAAGTCTGCCGTGGGAAGTACCAGTAAACGGCGCCGTCTTCAGTCATTGGCCGGCCGAAATCGACATCGAGGCGTTGTCCGGGGCCGTTGTCGTCCGTGGTGGCTACGTGTGTCTCAATGCCTTGTCTGGCGAGGCCGCTCGCGATGGCGCGCATGGCGAAACTCGGACCGCCGCGTAAAGGACCGATGGAGGGGATCACGTGCAGAATCTTCATGCGGTCCGGCTTACGCGTCCGCCTCGACCACGGAATCCTCTAGTACAGCATCGGCGAGGCGCTGCTGGAAATGGGCCGCCGTGAATTCGGAATCGTACCGGCGTTTCGCGCCCGCAGACCACTGCTGCCAGTTGCCGTCCGCGCTCAGTAATGCGGCGACGGCTTCGCCGAGTGCGCGCGGGTTTCCAGGTTCCACGGCTAATCCTGAATGCGGGGGAGCGATGACCTCTTGCCCGGCGTCATAAATACTGGAAAGGCAGGGGCGGCCGAGGCGCATGGCTTCGAGATAAACCAGTCCAAACCCTTCTCCCCGGCTGGGAAGCACCAGACAGCGGGACTGCCGCAGCAAGGTTTGCTTCCGCTCTTCGGAAACAGGGCCGAAGAAGCGAATCCGGCCCGCTGCCGGTCCGGCGGAAGCCAGGGCTTTCAGGTCGTTTACGGCGTCTCCGCCGCCTACAATCCAGAGTTCCGCCGCGGCGACGCGCTCGATAACCGCGGGCCAGGCAGCAATCAGCTCGCGGTGGCCTTTGTAGTCTTCCGATGCGTTCATCCTGCCGATAATGATCGCGGCCGGAACCGGTCCCGGCGCTTCAACGCACGGGTCCGGAATGCCGATCCCCAGGCGGACGGTGCGATGCGGCGCGCTCTTCCACCGGGGGTGAATCTCGGCGAACCGGTTCCAGGTGAATTCGCTGTTGGTCAGGAACATGTCGATCTGATCGAGGAGCCGGCGCGTGAGAGCGTCGAGCGGACGCCAGCATTCGATACCGTGCAGGAAAAGGTACTTTCGTCTCGCAGTTCCGAGAAAAGGCAGCAGCTTGAGTAAATGCAGATGCCAGAAAATGAATCCCTGAGCCCAGCCGCGAACCTGCAGGGCGTCGAATACAGCGCCCGCCTTTGAATAGCTGCAGAAGCGATTTTCCCGGGCCGCGGAACGATCGCACGCGGCTCCGTAGCAGAGAACTTTGATTTGACCGGCGCCGTACCTCTCAACGAGACCATCGAGAGCGATTTGCGCGGTAAACTGCACACCGCCGTATTGTTTTTCATCGGCGCACGGGGAAACAAATACAAAACGCATCTACAGCAGCGCGGCGGCCCCGACCGGCTGCAGCGGCGCGCGCGCCACCTTGCGCTCCGTGCGCCGGACCACGGTCGTCACCGCGAGGCTGGCCATGGCTGCCGCGGTCACTTCAACCAGGGAGCCGCTGACGTTGAGGCAACTGATACCCACCAGAAAAAATGTGGCGAACATCGCCCAGTTGCCCAGGCGCAGATGGAGGCCGGCGCAGAAATCCAGCGCGCCGACCAGAGCTCCTAAAATAAGGAACCCGAGCGCGACGCCCTTGGTCCCGAAGTTTCCGTAGAATTCCAGCACGGGACCCACCCCGACACTGGTTCCCGAGGCAAACTCGCGCCCCGTCAGACTGGCGGCCAGGTTTCCGCTTCCCGCGCCAATCGGCTTGGAGCGCCAGATCAGGCGCGGAATCATGGCGAGAATCGCATCCACGATGGTGGAACCGTTTCTGAACTCGCCGGTGGTGGAAAGGTTTTCCACCGCCGCGCCGACCAGCCCGTCCTGATTGAGGCGCCCGTCGATATACGTCAGTTGATCCGGATCCCGGGGATTGAAGCGGTCCAGATTCGTGGCGGTGTGCAGGCCGGCCTGCAGCCGTTCGGAAAACGAAGCGCCCGCCCCCGACCAGATGACGGCGCGAAGCTCGGTGCGGTCGCGCATATAGGAGACGTATACCGTCAGCCCCAGATAGGCGGAGACCATGAAACCGAAGGCCAGAATCCAGCGGGGCCGGAAGAACTGCGCGACGAAGAGCATGATCGTCGACAGGGCAAGCACCCCGTAACTCATGAACCCCTGCCGCAAAAGAATCACCGCGGGGATCAGGAACGTTTGGGGCAAAGTGCGGAGCAGGCCGGGCTTTCCTTCCTTGTGCCAGGCCATCCACGCCTGCAGGCAGCAGCCCGCCACCACAAGCTGCGAGGCGGCCGCGGGAAGCGCGTTCATCCCGGGAATGCGTCCCAGCGTGGGCGCGAGGAGGAAATAAGAAATCAGACCCAGCTTGAGGAACCGGCGGGGCGCCGCGGGATCCATTTCCACTTCAGACGGCTCGGGCGGCGTCAGCGGAACATTCCTGCCGACGATGGCTTTCCCGAGCCCGGTCCCGCATGCCAGCACACCGACGGCGAAGGCGCACATGCCCAGCGTGGCCTGACGGAAACCGAGTACCACCAGATCCGTTTCCGGCAGCTCCGACCAGGGGAGCGCGTGAATCAGCGCGCCCAGCCAGTACAGCATCCACATCTGAAAGCAAAACGATATAACCAGCCCGCAGGAGCGGCGGCGCAGCATGGCCGCGATGAACGGGACAAGCAAAAGAACCCACAGCCAGAGCAGCGGTGTAAGCGATCCCTTATCCATGGTGCTGTACCCACATTGTCTCTCTGACGATGCTTTCGAAGTTGGCCGCCACGTCGTTCCAGTCGGTGGGACGGAAATCGTCGTAGGTCTTTTCCACCATTTCCGCCAGTTCGGGGCGGTGTTCGTCACACCAGCGCAGCCGGTCGATGAAAGCCTCCGGATCGCGTATGGGCAGAGACCACCCGTTTTGCCCGTCGCGCACGAAGTCCGGCGCGGCGCAGTTGGTGGTCGCGAGTATGGGCAGCCCGTTGGCGGACGCCTGCGTCAGCACCACGGCAAATCCGTCCTCGAGCGTGGGCAACAGAAAGAGGTCGGCTCCCGCATACCATTCAGGCAGTTTGGCGTGCGGCTGGCGGGGCACGATCTCGACCGAGGAGGGGAGCTGTGCGGCAAACTTCGCCGCTTCCGGTGCAATGGACCCCACGAGTTGGAAATGGAAGCGCCGCGGATCCACGGCGCGGACGATCTTCTCGAAATCGTACAGGCCTTTTCTGAAACACACCGTGCCGGCAGTGATGACGCGCAGCGGCGCGCCCGAAGTGATGCGGCGGCGGCGTTCCGCCAGCACATCGCGGGAGGGGCGGAAGGCGCGTACATCGACGCCGAGCGGCAGCAGCGCCAGCTTGCTTTCCGGCACGCCGGCCGCGACGAAGCTGCGCCAGGCGAACGACGACAGCACGAACAGACGATCGCAGATGCGGTATTCGCGCTCTTCACGTTCCACGATCCAGTCGCCTGGGGCTTCCAGCCTGACGCCGGTTCTTGCCGACTCCGCGAGCAGAATCTCGCGCTGGAGGCGGATATGCGAGGAGCCGCGCACGAGGAAGTGACGGGGGATCTCAGGCGTTCCGTTAAACAGGTCTTCCGCCACGCCGCTGAAAGCGTGGACCACGTCCCAGCTTTCCTTCCTCACCTGGCGCATCGCCCACCTGCTGAACGCGGTATGCAGGGCGCCGCTTGTGAGCTCGGTGATCGCCAGACCCATCCGGTCCACAAGTTTCGCAGCCACGCCGTGAGGCCAGAAGCTGCGGATTCTGTCCGCGGAAATACCGAATTTCCGCGCCGCCCAGACGGGGTAGTTGGTGAACACACGCACGTCATGGCCGCGGGCGATCATCGCGCGGGCGAGGTCGAAGCCATGGAACCTTCCCTGTACGACTATGGCGACCTTCATGCTATATAGAAACGGCTTCGGCAGGGATGCATGACACGGTGCCGAAGACGCCTTTCGGATCGGGCCAGCCGCTTTCCAGATCTTCCACCTCGCTGCCGTCCTCTATCCGGAACGCCCGGTACTTCATGGCTTTCAGAATGGCTCCTACGGCGCGATCCTGATCGGGATTATGGAGTTCTATGACCATCCGGGGGCGATATTGCTCCAGCGTTCGGAGGGCGCCTTTCAACACCGCGCTCTCGCCGCCTTCCACATCGATTTTCAGAAACGACGGGGGCAGGGCATGCTGGTCAAAGACGAATTCATCGATCGACGTCACGCTGACTTTGTACGTGCCGGGTCCGGAGTGAGTCAGATGGCCGGCGCCTCTGTGGTGCCCGATTTCAAAAGAAGCTTCTCCGGCCTGAAAAGAGACTGCCTTCGGCACAGGCGTCACCGACTGCATGGAATTCAGTCTGAGGTTCTCCTGCAGTGCGGCGAAGATTTCAGGATTGGGCTCGAACGCATAGACATGCCCCGACTGGCCAACTTCCCTGGCAAACAAAAGCGTGTGCATGCCGTAGTTCGCACCGAGGTCGTATACGACAAACCCGGGTTTGATGATGTTCCGCATGACGCGGATGAGGGTTCGCTCCCAGCCGCCATACAAGTACGCCCATCCGTACCCCGGGAATATTTTGTACCGCAGCCCGCGGCACGGTCCCCAGATGACAGTCCGGACCGATCCTTCCCTGAACAGCGTCTTCTTGCCGGCCGTCTTTGCGAATTCCGGAATTTTCATGGTTCTGCTTCAGCCTGAGAGCAATTACAACGTAGCGACGGCCTGCCGTGTCGCACTCGAGCGCTGCAGGATGGTCAGCATCCGATCGCGGTAGGTGTGCCCGCCGCGAGTGATGAGATCGTGCGCCGCGAGCGCCAGTCTGCGCCGCTCCGCGGCATTACCGATCAACCAGGCCGTCTTCTCAGTCATTTCGGCAATCGTGCGGAAATATATCACGGTGCGGCCTTCTTCGCCGAAAATTTCCAGATGTTCGTCCGTGTATTCGGTGAGCATGCAGCCACCGCATGCCGGCACCTCGAACGTGCGCATGGCGTGTCCGTCGCGGTTGGCGCGCCGCACCATGCAGAGGGCTACCTTCGTTTGCAGAACGGCCCTTCTGACCGTTTCGGGATCCGCGTGGCCGCGCGTCAGCGGGCGGGTGGCCGGGAACCGCTCCCAGTAGTCGCCGAATAAGGCGACGCGAAAACCAGCCTGCGCCAGAGCCTCAATATAAGGGACACGATCCTGATCGGCGCCTCCCGCAAACATGACGTCCGATTCGAGAGAATTATCCTGGCCGCAGCCGACGGGGGACGAATGCCAGAACCGCGGATCGTATCCAAAGGGAAGAAAGGAAACCTCGGCTCCCGAGGCGGCCTGCAGATCGGCAATGGTCGCCCGTTTCGTCGTGAATATGCGGTCGTAGTACGGGAGGCTTTTCAGAAACCAGGCGGCGCGGTGCGCGGGATTCCACGGATCGTCTGTGACAAACAAACTGCGCTCGACGCGGAGTTCGCCAATTTGTTGCAGCGTGGATGAATCGAGACCCGCAATGCCCATCGCCAACACACTCTCCGGACGGACGCGGCGGCAATAAGCCACCACTTCCTCGCCAAACGCGCGCAGCCGCAAGGGCCGCTTTCCGGCCAGACGCCAGCTCAGGGCACGGAGGAGACGGGGACCTTCCATACTGCGGCGCGATTCGATCAGATCGACCGGGACGATGTCTTTGCAGGCTTGTTCGAGCGATTCGCCCACATTAGTTCCGCCGCGGTTACCGACGATGAGTACGCGGGGATGGAGGTCCTGCATAAGAATCAGGCCGCTACCCACCGCATGGCCGCCTTGGCGGCGCGATACAGGGGACGATGGAAGAAATCAAAAACGCGGATCGGACACAGCAGACCTGCGGCTGTCACGCCCGCGTAGATCAGGCGCAGCAAAGCCGCGCGCCAAAGCGGCAGGTCGACGCCTTCCAGCAGATTTCGCGGCCGCATCCCCAGACAGATTCCGGCGGCGTATTTCCAGGACTGAACGCGTCTGTATTCCACAATCCAGAAAGGGTAAGTGAACACAATAATCTGGACGAATATCAGGGTGCCCAGGGCGGCCGATTTAGGGCCCGCCTCCGGCCGCACGGCATCATAAACCAGACCCCCCATTCGCGTGAGCGGGAGCCTTCGTTCCTCGATGCGGGATTGGCTGACGCGGGGACGGGCGGCATAGCTGTCCACCGATTCGCCTGGAATTACAATGCTTCTCAACACCGCGGAAGTGGAGATCTCGAGCAGGGAATACCCTTCGGCGAGGATGCGGCATCCGATGTACATCTGATACATCTCACTGCCGTCCCATTTGTTCGTCGCGTGCGCCCTGGCTCGATCCGTGCGCAGCATGACGCCGCTGACGAAACTGAAATTGCGGAACCGGCTGACCGCTATCCCCGGTCCGCTGCCCGCGATACCCGGCTGGGTTACGCGGCGGGATGCTTTGGAACCGTCGAACTCCTCATAGTTCGCCATGGCGACGCCGGCTTCGGGATGGCGTTTGAGCTCGTCCGCAAACTCGGCAAGAATGCCGGGTCCCGCCAGGCAGTCGTCGTTCCCCATGAGCAGACAATAAGCGCCGCCGGCTAAAGCGATGCTGCCCCGCAGGTTGACGTCATATCTGCCGTTACGGGGCTGGCGGTAATAGACGTACGGCACGCGCAGGGTTTCGAGCTCGGCCAGCAACTCGGCCTCCCGCCCGTCCGTGGAACAGTCGTCTGAGATGCACACTTCCCAGTTGGTGAAACTTTGCCGGGCCAGCATGCGCAGGTTTTCTATCAGAAACGAGGTCCGGTTGAACTGCGGAATGCAGATGGAGAAATACGGCTGCGCGCCGGAACCGTACCGATCCTGCCAGACCGATCCGCGAACGGCAGTCCCGGCGCCGCGAAGGAGGTCTTCCCGGGAAAGAGCGGTCATTGGCGCACCTCCGGTCTGCAGGGGGTGGCTTCCAATGGCGTACCGGAGTTGGCGCCGGAACGGGAAAGCCGGGCTAACATCTGGCGCACCTGCTCTGTCTTTTCGGTCATACTGACGCGGCTGTCGGAGATTCCGCGGAGCCGCGGACCGGGGAAAACGCCTTCATGAATACCCTCCGGGCGGTAAACGCTCCGGTTCTGAAACTCCTGGATCTGCTGCGCGGCGCGCCGGGTATAGAGGCGGGCGGCGGCGCGGCGTTCCGCCGAGGGGAAGCGACGGAGCACGTTCGTCCGAATGGTCTCGCGATAATCGTTCGCGGCCTGCATGGCGCGGCTGCGCAGCGCGGCGGCGGCGCGGGCAAAAGCTCCGGTGCGTTTCCCGGCCGGTTGCAGGTCCACCTGGATCCGGTTCCCCGGCGCCACGTAATAGTTCAGAACTTCGCGCCACGTCCACGCCGGATCTGAGATGAGAGTGTAAATGCCGGGCCGCTCGCCACCTTTCGCGGCACTGATTAATCCCTCGGCGATGGTGTGGCAGAAAATCGTGTACGAAAGCGTATCGGGATATTCGAAGCGCTGCCAGTGGCCGCGCACCAGATGCCGTGTTTCCTCGCTCACCCGCTGCAGCAGCCCGTGCACATGGCCGAGACGGAATATATAAGTCTCCTTGCCCAGGCGCTTCCCGGTGCGCACCGTGAGGCGCTCGCCGTAACGCTTGGTGTAGGCGTAGAGCGTGTGCGGCAGGAAATAGTTTTTCGCCCGGTTGAAGCGCGCGCTCATACCGAAGGCGTTGATCGAACTGGCAAAAACGTAGCGAGCCCCGCCGCGGGTCGATTCGAGCGCGCGGGTAATGTTCCGGTCATAGTGCGCGGTGATATCGGAAACCTCGCCGGGTGTGACCGAGAAATCGACCAGCAGGTCAAGATCCGCGAACACTTTCCTGCACTGGGCCTCGTCGTCCAGATTGCAGAGGCGCACCTCCACTCCGAGGCGGCGAAGTATGGCGCCGCTGATTTCGCTGCGCACGATGGCGACCGGGTGAACGTCGGGGTAAGTCGTCAGAAAAAGACAAACCTCCGTCCCGACCTGTCCGCTTGCGCCGATGATGCCGATGGTGATCATGAAAATGAATCAGTGTGCGAGGACGCCGGACGCGGCCGGACTGACGCCCAGTCCGTAGAGCTGTTCGATGATGGACGCGGTGACCGCCGTACTCCGCGCGCTGGTGTAGTTCGGGATGCGGGCGTCCAGACCGGAGAGAAAATCGGTCCAGAAGACCTGCAGTACATCGAAGACATTGCGGGGATAATCTGCCATATCGGCATCCAGCAGTTGGTAACTCCGCCCCCCGTTTAGCGCGCGGACTTTCGGCAGTTGCTTCTTAAAAAGGGAGAAGCTTACCGATGCCTGGTCAAACTCCATCTCGATTTCGTACTGCGTGCTGCGGAAGCAGGTGACCAGCAGTTCCAGATCGATCTTCCGGCCCGCCGCATCTGTGAGTTCGATAAGCGCTTCGGTTTCGAGGTCAAATTCTCCCTCTGCCTCCATCCGCAGGTCGCGCACGGTGGCGCGCTCGATTCCGGCCGCATAACAGACGGCGTCGACGTTGTGTATGGCGCTCTCGAATAACTGGCCGCCGCCGGCCAGCGAGACTTTCTTGGCGAAACCGGCGCCCGCGCTGATCACGGTGGCGGTGCCGAATTCGCTGCGAATGCGCCGCAGGCTGCCGAATAAGCGGTCCTCGATCAGCCCTTTGACGATCCTGGTCATCCCGAAGCTGCGCCGGATGAAGCCGGCGGCTAAAGCATAGTCGGGGCGCATGGCGCAGATCCGATCCAGTTCCGAGGTGCTGCGCGCAATCGGTTTTTCCACATAGATGGCCGCCGGATTCTCGCGGAGGAATTCGTAGTAGGGTGCGCGGCTGCCCCACGGGCAAGCTACCAGCACCACGTCCACCGGCGTGCACTGCGCGAGGTGGCCGGGACCCAGCGCCAGCGGAATATCATACGCGCCGGCAGCGGCTTCGGCGCGGACCTTATCGACGTCGATTATCCAGCGCACATCCGCACCCAGCGCGCGCAGAAGCGGCAGATGGCTCTTGAACACGATGCTGCCGGCGCCGATGACTCCAACGCTCTTCTTTTTGTCAGGCATGCGGAGATCAGGCATGACTCGGCTCGGCCAGAGCGTTCACGACGCTGCGCAGCGCCGGAGTGAACACATTTTCGTAATTGAATTCGCGGCGGAAATCCTGCACGGCCGCGGCGGCGGCCTCCGCGTAACGGGAGAGGATCGCCGCGATGGTTTCCCGCAGAGAGGACTCCGAAAGGTCCGTAAAGAACGCCCACCCGCGCCGTTCAAAATGGCTCCGGAAGTAGGGAGTGTCGAACAGCATCACAGGCAGCCCCACGGCGGCGTACTCGTAGATCTTGTTTGAGGCCGTACCGAGTGTGCGGTTCATAATGTCGGTGCCGGTGAAAAGGGCGAGGCCGACAGTGCAGCCGGCGGCCAACTCGGCCACTTGCGGGTAAGGGCCGAAGCCCGGGAACTGCAGCCGCTCGGACACACCGCACTGGGCTGCGAGGGCCGTCAGCGCCAGCCGGTAATCCGGATCGATCCAGCCTTTCAGAACCAGATGCAGGGTACGGCCGGCGACGGGCGCGGCGAGCAGGCGGATGAGTTCCTCAAAGCCATGCCCGCGCCCTAATGCTCCCATGTAAATCAGCCGGACCACTGTCTCGGGTGCGGCGCGGTGCGGCCCATGGAACCGTTGATAATAATTCACCGCCGGATAGTTCGGGATGACGAAAACTTCGCGCTTCACGCGCTGGAGCGGGTAGTAGGGCTTCCTTTCCGCTGTAGGCAGGGAGAAGAAATCCAGCTCTGCGAAAAGCCTTTCGTGCCGCGCGACAACCAGCCGCTGCAGCGAGAACCGTCCTGGAGGCGTTTTTTCCAGATCGATGGCGTCGTAGCTGTTGAACCAGGCGAGGCCACGGTATCCGGCGCTCTGGCGCACCAGCGAAAAGGCGAGCAACGCGAGATAGTCGTGCAGGATGACTAACCGGTAAGTGCCGCGCGCCAGTTCCCGGCGAAGGGCAAAGGCATAGCGGGCGAAACGCGCCATCTTCCAGAGCGCGCTCTTGCTCCTTGAGACCTGGCTCGGGCAGGGCGCACCGATTTCTTTCAGCTCCGGTGTATCCAGATAGAAGTCGGCCGGAAACGTCATGTTGTTCCGCAGAAAGACCACGCGGCCGAAGCAACGCTTGAGCATCAGGATGGCGTTCTGTGTGGGCGGTTCCGGGAGCGAGGAGAACATGGCAAGCAGGACGGATTCGCCGCGCAGATCTACAGGAGCTGTCATCGGAGGCACCGCAGCCACATCCACGGCGGCGGTCGGGGGAACGTCGAGAAGCGGCTTCACAGCCTTTTCCCTTCGCTGACGCCCGCAAGAGAAGCGGCCGGATGCAGAAGCACGTCGTAAACTTCAGAGACTTCGTCGGCGGCGTCCGTGACGGTTCTGACCGGTTTGGGCGTGGTCCTGAGCTTACCGAGCAACCCGGGTTCTTCGACCAGTCGTCTGATACCTTCGGCCCATGCCGAGACAGAGCCCGGCTCGATCAGCAGCCCGGTTTCGCCGTTTTTCACCAGTTCCGCGATGCCGCCCAGCGCCGATCCCACCACTGGAATTCCGGCGGCAAAAGCCTCGTATACTACCAGCGGACCGCTTTCGAGCCACTGCGAAGGCACCAGGAGAGCGTCGTAAGCGCGCAGACGTTCCACAACTTCAGTGGCATCGACAGGCGCGAGGAACCGGATGCGCCGGTCGGCACGCGCCTGCGCGAGAAGCGTTTCCTGCCGCCGCCGCGCCTGCTCACCCTGCACGACAGCAAAAACATCAAGCTCCAGTTCGACATCCGGCAGCGTGGCCAGCGCGTCGATAAGAACTTTGATCCCTTTCACCGGGTCGAGACGCCCGAGAAAGGCCAGGCGGACCGGCGCGGGCGCGGCGGGCGCTGGTCTTGATTCCGTCGCCGGCGTTCCCGCCGAAGAGCGTGGATAGGGCAATCCCTGGCGGCTGAGCGTGATCTTGCCGGACGGCACGCCGTTAGCGATCAACACGGCGCGAACCCATTCGCAAACGGCGAAAATGTGATCGCACTGGCCGGACAAAAAATGCTTCACGGCGGCGTGGCGGACGCCGACCAGTTCCGTGCTGCGCAGCGCGGTCCAGATGCCGCCTTTCAGACCGGCAGTGCCGGCGGCCTCACCCAGATTTTCGGGAAGACTGCCCAGCAGCCAGCTGGCAGGCTTCGGCAAACCGGTTCCGTGAAGCATGCAGCGGGCACAGCGGTTCACGCGCATTTCGCCGTCGCACACCCGGGCTCCCCACTCGAGCATCGTGCCGCGGCAGCAGGTGACGGCGGGCGTGTGATAAGTAAACACGACGGGAATTTTTCTGGCGCGCGCAGACTCTGCCAGCGGCGCCGATACGGCGCTGGTGAAAGCGTGCAGGTGGAGCACATCGGGCTCGAACCGGTCGAGGATTTTTTCGAAGTTGGCAAGAGCCACCGCATCCCCTTCGCCGTAAAGCTCGCGCAGGCTGATTCGGCTCCCGACAGCGAACCGGTGGACGGGAAGCCCCTGATGAAGATAAGTCTCGTTTCGCCCGCCTGGGGCCGCGACCGCTACCTCATAGCCTCTCGCCCGCTGTTCGCAGGCCAGGGAAGCAACGTAAACTTCCGTGCCGCCCACCGGGTCCGGATAGTAGCAGAAGGGCACGTGAAGCAGTTTCATGCGGAGCGGGGGATCGCGTCTTGTCCTGCCGATATGCGCGCGGAAAGCGATGCCAGCACAACCGTCGACCAGGCGCCGGACCAGTGCAGGCGCCCGCTGCGGAAATCCTTCCAGCAATCGCGCACCTCGGCCGGATCCAGCAGCTCTCCGGCGAGAGCGCGCTCTTCCATCTCGCCCGCATGCTCGGCCATCCAGCGCGCAAATGGCAGAATGAAACCCCGTTTGGGACGCCGGGCAGCGGCACTGATCGAAGGATGATCGATAGCCTCGACCAGGCTCGGTTTGTTGATGCCGGGGCTGATTCGCGAGGCGGGCCCGAGCCCGCAGCCGGCCTCGACGAGAAGATGATCGAGCAGCGGTACGCGCAGCTCGATTGAATGCGCCATGCTGAACACGTCCGAATCCCGCAGAAGCTGGTCGTGCAGATAACGCTTCATTTCGATGTAATGAAAACGGCTGGATTGCGGGACGCCGTTTTCGCCAAAAACGCGGATGGCCTCGAAGCTTCGATCGAGTGAGTCGCCGACCGCGGACTCCGTGGTGCCGAGGAGCCGGCGCACGCGCGCGGGCGGGAAAAATCCTCGCACCAGCAGGTACAGGGATTCATCGAGCGGGCGCGCGCCGCAGTAGTCGAAACGTTGCCATTTCACCGCTCCGCCCATCCCGGCAAACAGGGAGGCGCCCAGGCCGAGCATGCGCCGGACGGGCGAAGGGCATCGCGCGTAGCCGCCCAGCAGACCGCTGCCTTCGATCAGTGCCCGATAGTGACGATAGCCGAAAAATACTTCGTCCCCGCCGACGCCTGACAGTACAACTTTCAGTCCCAGCCGGCGGGCAGCCATGGAGACGAAGTAAGTGTTGACGCCGTCCGCGGTAGGCTGATCCACGGAGTTCAGAAAGGCCGGCAGTTCGCGCCTGAAATCCTCAGCCGTAACCCGGATCTCGTGATGATCCGTGCCGAAGGCGCGCGCCAGGTCTCTCGCCTCGGTGGCCTCGGTAAATTCCTCTTCATCGAAAACGACAGTGAGGGTACGCAGCGGAGCCGTGCGGTCGCGTGAAGCCAGGTATGCGATCCCGGCGGAGTCCACACCCCCGCTCAGAAAGACTCCCACGGGAACATCGGCTAGAAGATGCCTGCCGACGGAGTCGTTCAGGATGGCGGGAATCTGCATTTCGGCGGCGCTCGCGCCTTCGCCTGTATACGCCAGATCCCAATACTTATGGACCTCGACGCGGGTTCCGGTTATGGCGAGCGAATGTCCCGGCGGCAGACATTCGACGTCCCGAAGCCAGGTGCGGGGCCCCGGTACCGAGCCGAGGCTGAGAAATGCGCTGAGCGCGGAGGCATCGGCGACCGGCTCAGCGGCGCCGCTTTGCAGCAGCGACTTGACTTCAGACGCAAAGGCGAAACGCGCCCCCCGGTTGACATAGTAAAAGGGCTTGATGCCGAGCCTGTCGCGCGCGGCGAAGAAGCGGGGCGCGGCGCCGCGGGCGGCGATCGCACGCGCGTCGTAAATGCCGAAGGCGAACATGCCCCGCAGGCGTTTTACTAATCCCTCTCCGCCCCACTGCTCGTACCCGTGAATCAGGACTTCCGTGTCGGAGGTGGTGGCGAAGAAGTGTCCGGCATTTTTCAGATCGTCGCGCAACTCGCGGTAATTGTAGATTTCGCCGTTGAAGGTGACCCACAAATCACCGGTTTCATTCGGCATGGGCTGGTTGGCCGTCGTCCTCAGATCGACGATGGAGAGCCGGCGATGCCCGAGCACCACGGAGCCCTGCGCGTGGATGCCTTCGCCATCCGGCCCGCGATTCGCCTGCAGCGCCGACATGCAAGCCACCAGGCGGCGGTCTTCCGCGGTGGCATCACCGTCGAAGCGAACTGTTCCGGCTATTCCGCACATGAAATCAAATCAGGCTTCCGTTCGGTTGAGACAAGCAGCGCGCCTTCGGGAAAGCCGGGCGTTCCGCCAGAACGCCTTTAACTCCCGATAGCGTATAGAGGCGCGTTCCGCCGCCCGGTAACCCACGAACCGCGACAGCAGATGCATCCCGCGATGGCGCGGCAGCCAGGCGGGCGACAACACCAGAACGTGCCGGAGCAGTTCTTCGAAAGCGTTGTCGTCGACCGGCGCCAGATCGTGCAGCAGAGATTCATAGGATTCGAGCAGGAAGTTTACACGCTCCGGCGTGAGAGAGCTTTTTTCCTGCCAGTAGTCCTCCGCGAACCGCAGATTCCGCACGCATCCCGCGAGGAACTCCAGTCGGCGGCGCCGTGAAAGCGAAGCACCGCGCCGCCGATAGTAAAAGAGAGGGCGGCCGGCATGGACGGAAGCAAACCTGCCCCCCGCCATGGCGAGCCGCATATTGAGATCGACATCCTCGATCAGCCACCAGCGCTCGTCGAAGCCCTGCACTTTTCGGAGCCACGAGGTGCGAAACAACTGGCTCCCGGTGTGGACGAAGTTCTTGTCTTCAAGATGATTCAGAACCGGGTCGGCGGCGATTTCGGGCGAACGCAAAGGTGGCGTCAGCTTCCATTCGGCGCCATCGTGCGCATAAGACTGCCACTCGGAATAGATTGAAGCCACGTCCGCGGGTGAGGCCTGGGCGGCTGTCAGCTGAAATGAGATCTTGTCCGGGACGAGCAGATCGTCCGAATCGAGGAACTGTATCCAGGGGGCCCGGCTGCTGAGCCAACCCGCGTTGCGCGCGGCACCGGGTCCCCGGTTCTCCCCCATGACGACGATCCGATATTCGAGGGGGGCTTCCTGTAAGGTCGTGCGCGCGCACTCGACACTCCGGTCGGTCGATCCGTTGTCCACTATGATGAGGTCGAGATTCCCGGGATCGACGGTCTGTTTCTGCACGCTGCGGATGGTCTCGCCAATCCATTCTTCGGCGTTATAGAGCGGAATCACCACGGAAACAAGCGGGTCGGCCATGGTTCTCGCAGTCAGCTCGCGGGGCTCAGACCGCGCGCGCGCAGGTACTCGACGGAGATGCGCTGGCCTTCCGCCAGCGTTGTGCGGGGTAGCCAGCCTAACACCGACCGGGCCTGGGCCGAGGAAAAACGGGTCTGATAATTCCCGAAGAGGTTTTCAATCCACTCGGGTGGAATGACGGCCGGGGATGCGGCGTCGGTATCTGCTGCGACGGGCTGTTTCAATGCCGCGGCAGGCTTTGCGTTTAAGCGTTTGGGGGCCAGCGCGCGCGCGACCGGTCCGATGGGCGTTTGCTTCAGCTCGCGGCGAAATTCAGCGCTCGATCCGGCGGCCACCAGAGCTCTTTTCAGCGCGCCGCGGCGGGATCTGCGGTGCATTCGGGCCAGCTCACCCGGCGCACAGTCGGGGATTTTGTCCCTCCATGGCTCCACGATCGGTTCCAGAAACTCGCGCCAGCTCGCCCAGCCGTCGTTGACGATGAAGCGGCGCCCGTGCGCCTCGGGTTTCGATGCGGCGAGGAAAATCGCATCGATCAGATTATCGATAAATACATAGTTCGCCAGACCCGCGCCGCCGGAGATCCAGGCGAATTCTCCCTGGCTGGCGAGGCTTGCGGGCAACTCGGTAAACGTCTTCCCACCGGGCCCATAGACGCAGGACGGCAGCAGCACGATGATCCGGGTCTTGCCGGACTCCTGCGCTCGTTTCAGGCACCACCTCTCCATTGCCGCCTTGGTGCGCCCGTAGGCGCCGCCGGCGGGGCGGTAGGGAGCGGACTCGTCTGTATCGCCGTTCGGCCAGCCGATCACATTGATCGTGCTGAGAACGACCACGGCCTCACAACCGGCTTCGATAGCCGCATTCACCACGTTCTCAGTTCCCTGCACGGTGATGGCTTCGGCATCCGCTCCATCCCGACCATAAGCAAGATGGAACACATGGGTTTTTCCGGCCACGGCTTTGCGCACGGCGTCGGCATCCAGCAGATCCGCGTTGACGAGGTGCAGCGGGAAGCGGGCCGCTGCCGCGCAGGTGCGCGGGCGGCGCACAATCCCCGTGACATCGGAGGCGCCGCTATCGAATAACCTCTCGACCAACCGTGTGCCGATGAAGCCCGTCGCGCCCGTGACCAGCGAAGCGGCAGGCTGGAATCCGTTGCGCGCCGCGCGCGACGGGATACTGTTCCGGCACCGGAGACGGTAGGCCTGCTCGATCGTCCGCGCGCTGCGCAGGGCCGTATCCGCATCCTCGCTGCCGACGTCTCCCGCCGCAATCCGGTTTTCAAAACGCTCGATCTGGCGCGCAAAACATTGCTGAAACGAAACCGGCAACTTCGCCCCGGATTGCGCCGGAACCGGGCGAATTTCCAAGGCGTGATCTTCACCCGCGCGGAACAGTTGAAACGTCCCGAGCGAATCGACCTCTGTCACGACTGTGCCGCCGGCGCCTTCGACGGTGATGCGATTGGCGAGGGCACGCAACCGCGAAACCTTGATGCTTACCGCGGCTCCACCCGTGGATTCCAGCTCCGCCTCCGCTTCCGCCTCGACGCCGCCCCGCCAGTCGTCCCGGTAGGCTTTCAACTCCATCGGACCCACAAAGAACTCGGCCATGTCCAGATAATGGACTCCCATGTCCGCGAACACGCCGCCGTTTTCGCGATCAAACGGGGCAAACGTCCTCACCGGCCATTGAAAGGGGCCGCCGTGTTCCACCGTGATCCGTTTGATTTCTCCGAGCTCGCCCTTTCGGATCATGCGCGCCATGGCGGCAATCGAGGGAAAGAGGCGCCGGACCATATTCACGGACAGCAGGCGCGCGTTTCTCTGCGCCGCCTCCCGCATGTTTCGGCAGCTTTCCTCAGTCAGGGCCAGAGGTTTTTCGCAGAGCACGTGGGCGCCGGAGTCGAGCAGCCGGATCACGGCTTCCTGATGCAGCCAGTTCGGCAATGTGACGACGGCTGCCGTGAGGCCGGGCGCGCTCAGCAGGTTCGGCAGGCAGCGGAAGTCCCCTTCGACGAAATTGACGCCAGGCCAGGCGGCGCGCAATTCCGCGGAGACCGTTATATCGACTACGGTCAATTGATCGAGGGCGCCGCGGTGCGCGAAGGAAGGCAGAAAGCACTCCCGCGCCACAGCACCGCTGCCCAGCATCATCCAGTTTGCGACCAACGGTGGAATGTTCTCTCTGCTTACCGGCCGATTCGCCCGGCTGAATTCAGTTTCCCGACGGCGCCTGCGCCAGCTCGGCCGGCGCATGAATGGTCACCGACCAGCTGCAGTCGTAAAAAAGCACGCTGTACGCGGCGGCCCGCTGCTTCCCGCTGTTGTAAACGTCCGCCACGCCGATTTCCAGTTCCGCGTTGTGCGTCACCAGGTCGTACCACTGGCTTTCGACTTCGTCGGTGATGCCGAAGTGCAGGACATAGACGCCCGCCAGAAGATTGGGCGAATGCACATTGAGGTCGATGAACCCGCTGCCCGAGATTTCGGGAATGTGGTAATCGAGGTCGGAGGTGAACATCGAGAAAAGGATCAGGCCCGAACGCGTCAGGATGGAGATGGCGAACGCGGGCCGCTTCAGGGTTTGCCGGCATTCGAAATGGAGCCGTATGGTGAACGGATCCCCCGCCCGGATCAGTTTTCCCGCCGGACTCAGGACTTCGTAACGGGTAATCCGGGCCTCTCCGCTGCCCGTGCGCCGCCCCGTGCGGCTCAAATCCTGGCCACGATCGCTTTCGCTCGCCGTGAGATAGGCAGTGATCGCATCCCGCGCGCCGCCATCGAAGACAACCCGCCCCTGATCCATCACGATGCCCCGCGTGCAGAGTTTCTCGACGGCCACCATGTTATGGCTGACGAACAGAACCGTGCGTCCCTGGCGCGAAACCTCGTCCATCTTGCCCAAACACTTTTTCTGGAACGCGGCGTCGCCCACGGCGAGCACTTCGTCGACAATCAGGATCTCCGGTTCGAGGTGAGCCGCCACGGAGAACGCGAGCCGCAAATACATTCCGCTCGAATAGTGTTTGACCGGAGTGTCGATGAATTTCTCGACTTCGGCGAAATCCACGATGGCGTCGAACTTGCGAACAATCTCCGCTTTCGCCATGCCGAGAATGGCGCCGTTCATGTAGATGTTTTCCCGGCCGGTGAGTTCCGGGTGAAAGCCCGTGCCGACCTCCAGCAGCGAGCCCACGCGTCCTGAAAGTTCAATCTCACCCTCGCTCGGCTCGGTAATGCGCGAGAGCAGCTTCAGCAGCGTGCTCTTGCCCGCGCCGTTGCGCCCGATGACCCCGACGACCTCGCCTTCAGGGATCTCGAAATTCACGTCGCGAACCGCCCAGAACACTCTTTCGGATGCCTTCTCGTCGGCAGGCTCAGTGGAAGCATGCCGCGGAAAACGGAAAGCGGAAGCGATCCGGTCGCGCAACGTCTTGTAACTCCGCGGGTGCGCGCCGATTCGATACTGTTTACCGAGGCCCGCGACGCGGATTGCAGTTCTGTTCATCCGGTCCTCATCTGCCGGCCGGCGGCGGCGTCTCGTGCGGAGAATCCGGGCGACCGCGGTTTCAGGTCGAGGCAGTAAGTCAGATCTCCCCGGTGCGAGAGCCGGTATTCATAGGGTTCGAGCGCCGGAAAGAAGGCGCGTTCACAGTCTTCGCCGTGAAGCTCGATCACGAGGTGGCGCACGGCAGGCAACCATTGATCCTGGGAGGAAGAGAAGACTTCCAGTTCACTGCGTTCGATGTCGAGCTTCAGAAGATCCACCTTCCGCACGCCGGCATACTCCATCAGCGCGGGAATGTGATACGCATCGACCGCGGCTTCGGCGGGATCGCCACTGCGGAAAGGCCTGACCTGGACGCCCCATTTCTCGGCCGCGCCGAACCGCGACTGCAGGACGGCCAGGCGCGTCGAATGGCTCCAGACGCCGGCCTGCAGCACCATTGCTCGCTCCCCGTAAGGCGCGAGGTTCCGGCGGCACATGGCAAAGTTTTCCGGATCCGGCTCCACCGCGAGGACCCGCGCCCGCGGGAACCGCCGCAGAAAATAAATACTGGCAAGACCCACGTTGGCGCCGCAGTCCAGCACGAATTCGACGTCTTCCAGATTCTCGACGTTGGCGTATTCGCGCTCCCGGAAGATTTGCCGGTACGCCGCATAGTCGCTCGTCAGGGTGCGCAGCCACACGGGAAAGTCCCCGTGAAGACGGACGTCGACAGGCGCAGAGCGCAACGGCGCGCCTGCATAGTGACGTATCTGATTGAACAACGGCGTCACGTGCCAGCGGAGCGCGTCTCTGTATCCGAAAAAGGGGCCATCGTCGCGCACGCCGGAAATCAGATTCCCGGCCAGCCGCCAGCCGCCACGCCATTTTCTGCCTAACAGTGTCATCTTTGCCGGTTGTTACAGCGGAGTGCGGTCGCGGTCAGACGATGTCCGCAAAAGTGCGCTCCATGCGGCGAAAATAATAAAGACCGGAAACGAAGACCAGAATCGCGGCCAGCGAAGAAATGACGAGAGTCAATCCCGGCGGCGGATTTCCCCGGCCCAGCACAGCCCAGCGAAAGCCCTCCACCACTCCCACCATGGGGTTGATCCCGTAGACCGAGCGCCACGGCTCCGACAGCATCCGGCCGGAATAGGCAATCGGCGTCGCGAACATCCATAGCTGAGTCAGAAAAGGCACGATGTAACGAACATCCCGGTATTCGACGTTCAGGGCGCAGAGCCAAAGCCCCGTTCCGAGGGAACTCACGAGCGCCAGCAACAGAAACGGAATCGACCAGAAAAGGTGCAGATTCGGGAAGTATCCCATGGTGCTCATGAATATCAGCAGCAGCACCAGGCCGAGAGCGAAATCGAGCAGCCCGGACAACACCGCCGAAATCGGTATCACCAGCCTTGGAAAGTAGACCTTAGTGATGAGATTGGAATTTCCCACGATACTGTTCGAACACTGCGCCAGTCCCGCGGCAAAGAAACTCCACGGAACGAGCGACGCGAGGCTGAAGAGCGGGTAGGGTATGCCGTCCGAGGGCACTTTGGCCAGCCGCCCGAAAAACAGGCTGAACACCAGCATGGTGGAGAGCGGCTGAATCACCGCCCATGCGATGCCTACGGCCGTCTGTTTATACCGGATCTGGATCTCGCGGACGGCAAGGAAGTACATCAACTCCCGGTACGTCCAGAGTTCCCGGAATCCGATTCGCACCCAGCCGCGGCTGGGAACAATTCGAATGCTGGCGCGCCGCCCGGCGCCTGAGGCCGGCTGGCTCTCAAGCATCGACGGCACCTGAGTGCTGCTCATTAAGTGGTTTTCTGCGGCTGGAAATTTGAATACTGGTAATACTGGTTTCGCAAATTGGTCCGGGCATCCCAGTCGTTCAGGATGGTGCCGAGCACGTTGATGTTGTCCTGGGCAAGCTGTTCGCGCGCCGTGACCGCGCTGTCCCGCGCCGTGACGCCGGAGCGGACTACCAGAATCAGCCCGTCGCCGAACCTCGCCATGAGCCGGGCGTCGGAGAACTGGGTCATGGGGGGCGTATCGATGAGAATCAAATCGAACTGTTCGGCCAGCTTGTCCAGCAGATCCGAAATTTCAGCCGAATGAAAGAGCTGGCTGAGATTCACATCGCCGGTTGTCCCGCTGGGCAAAACGAAGACGCCCGGAATCTGCGTTTGACAAACCGTTGGAACCGGCCTTTCAGGACCTTTTCCGTTCGCTTTGGCCTGCGCGATGAGTTCCCCGAAACCTTCATTCTTTTCGATGCCGAAGATGGTGTGCATGCGTGGCCGGCGCAGATCGGCATCGATGATAAGGACTCTTCTTCCCGATTCGGCAATGGCGATCGCCATATTGCTCACGACCGTGGTTTTTCCCTCCCCGGGGCCGGGACTCGTGACGACGATGATTTTCGGCTGGCGGCTGCCGCGCGACATCAGAAGAATGGAAGTGAGCGTGAGCCGGAAGGATTCGGCGTGAATCGATCCATTGCCAACCGCGCTCAGCAGCACAACCGGAGCCGGCTGCGCGCGCTGCGCTGCCGCCCCTGGCAGCAGCTTACTCCATCTGCTGCCTACATTGGGCGCCGACGGGATCAGCGCCGACTCGATCGAGGGAATCACCCCCAGCTCCGGCACCTTGAGGACGCGCGGTGAATAGCCCGGCATACCGAAAATCAGGCTGTTTCGCCAGGTGGAGAGCTTGTCGATCGCCAGAATCAGCAATACGCCTGCGCCGCATCCCCCCAGCACGCCGTAAAGTAAATAGGTCTTCGCTTCCGGTTTGGACGGATAGTTGGGCCGGTTTGCCGGGTCTATCACGCGAGCGTTCGAGGTGGGCAGCGCGGATGCGACAGCGGACTGGTTCAGCTGCCCCAGCATGGCGTTTAATGTGCCCTGGTAGAGATCGACTTCGCGCTTCAGCTGCTCGTACTGCTCCGCTTTGTCGGACTGGGCGGAAACCGTTCCGGCCTGGCCTGTATAGGCGCCCGCAACCAGTTGCTCGTGCCGCAGCACGGAATCGTAATCGTTGCGGTAGCGCTGGAGAATCATCTCTTTTTCCTTCTCCATGTCCGCCGTGAGTTCCACGATCTGATCCTGCACGCGCTGCACTTTCGGGTTGGCGGGAGTCAGCGTCTGATTAAGCTTCGCCAGATCCTGCCGGAGTTCCGCCAGTTTGGTCTGATCCTGCTTGTAGGTCGGATCGTTGACCACGTCGGGCAGGGAATCGGGAGGACTTCCCTTGACTTGTTCGTACTTGGCCTGCTTTGCAATGCGGTCGGCCTGCAACGCCGCGAGTTCCGCCTGAAGCTGTCTTAGCCTGGCGTTTGCCAGTGTGTCCTTGTCACCGCCCACAAAGGCTGTGCCCGAAGTCCGCACGAATTGCTGCAGCTTGTTTTCCGCCAGGACCACTTTTTGCCGCGTTTCCTCCAGCTGGGACTCCAGCCATTGCGACATTTTCTGCGTGCTGACCGTTCGCTGCTGCGCGCTCTGTGTCGTGTATTCAGCGACAATGGCGTTCACATAAGCGGCGGCGATATCCGGGATCGTGGATTCGCAACTGATGGTAATGATGCGCGTTAAAGGGACCGCCTGCGCTGTCAGGGTGCCCGCCGCCATGCCAAGACCGTTCCTCATCTCGACCAGCGGATCTTCCTTGCCGCGGAACATCTTGCGTAAGGGAGCGAGCGCACCGCCGTCCGGTGGCGTGATCGGCGCTGTTTCACGCTGTAAACGTTCGGTCACCGGACCCCGGATCGAAGCGCTTTGAATAATCCTGATTTCGGTGTTGATGTTCTCTTTGTTAACTGCGTAGTTGCTGGCGAGAGGATCGACCGAGCTCAGATTCATAAAGCTTTCACTGAATCCCTGTAACTCGATTGTGGTCTTGGCCACATAGACCGGTGGTTGAATCACCAGGACAACGAACGCTGTCAAGGCCCCGAGAACCGCGGTAAGCAACACTAATAACTTGCGGCGCTTGATCAGTTGCCAGTATTGGAGAATCGCGCCGCCATCCTCCGCCTGGGGAGGAGTTTGAGTCGAGCTAAAGTGAGACGGAACCGCCAGCTCGCCGGGACTTGCCAGGCGTCCGGGCTTATGATTCCATCCGTCTTCGATTTTTCCCATTTGCGCTTTTCACCCGATCAAAAGACGTGATTCACTAACCCATAAATGAGTACCGACAGGCCGGTGGAGATTAATATCGTCTCCAGCCGGTCGACCAGTGGACTCTTTGCCTTCTTTGCCGGAACAAAGAGAATATCGTTCGGCAACAGAGGAAAGTCATTCCCCTCGGTGGACAGGACCTTCGCCAGATTGATGGGAATTTCCGCTCTGCGGGCCGTGTCCAGTACAGGCCGCAGGATGAGCGCCTTCTCGGGGATAGCGTTGGGCGTGAGTCCGCCCGCCTGGGATAGCACTTGAAGCACGGAGATATAATCCCGATCCCCGACCTCGATGCCGCCTGTCTTGCCGGCGAAGGCACCCACGAGGTAAACCTGCTCGGCGCGATCCACTGAAATCACATCGTAAGGCTGAAGCTCAATATCCTCGGCTGGATTGATGTTCTGGGTCAGGCTGACGAGACTGATTTCAACCGAACTGGTTTTGGTAGCCGGATCCACGGCAGCCGAGGCGAGAGGAATCGGCCCTGACTCGCTCTTGCGCGTCACCTTGATTCTCCGGCCGGCAGTGGGCTGCAGTCCACCGACGCTCTGCATCATCTCGATCAGGGTGTGCCGCCCCTGCAGCGCATAGATTCCCGGCCGCTGGAACTGTCCCACGAAAAATACCGGAGAGCTGCGAAACTGTACGACGGTGATGCTGACCAGCGGGTTTCGGACATAGGTCTTGAGACGGTTCTTCAGATCGTCCTCTACCTGCGACACTGTGAATCCACTGATCTTCACCACCCCGACCAGGGGCATGGTCGCTGTGCCGTCGTCCTCGACCCGGAACGTCTTGTCGTTCAGTTCCTCAGCATCCGGAGCATGAACCATGAACTGGTCGCTCGGTCCAAGCTCATAATTGGGCCGGATCGATTCGACCGAGGTCTGCGTGCCTGGTGTCGTCGGCGCTACACCGGCAGTCGCCGGTGCGGTCTGCTGCGATTGAGGCGCTGCCTGAGGTTGAGTGGTAAACGGCGTAATCTGCCCCACTGCCGCGGCAAACGAAGAAAGCCAGACAACCGTTACCGCGCTGATCAACCTGGAAGCGAGCGAATGATTCACGATGAGGACCTCTGGCGGCTGTGCCGACTATCTTTCATCCGAAGAAGACTGTTCGGTGGCCACCCGATCAGGACAAAAGCAATTTCAGCGAAAGACCGAGCGCCGCAACTATACAATCATAAACCCGGATTTGCAGGCCTGACCCGTTTTCTTCGGCGCTGCTTTTCAAAAAAACCGACCGCGTTTGATGGTGGAGCTTTCCCTCTCCCCAAAAGGAGCGACGGGGTCAGACGATGGACGCTGCCTGCGCCTGTCGCACAAAACGAGGCTGAGTGGCGCATACCAGGTCGGTGTCGATCTCCGCCGCGATCGATCGTTGCAGCAGGCTGATCGAGACGACGATTCGATACTTGTTGCGCTGCGCGAGCAGAATCCCTTCCATCCCCGACAGCGGGCCTTTGCGGATTACAACCCGCTGGCCGACGCGCAGAAACGGCCAGGGCGTGGCCGCTAAGCCCGATTCCACGATCATCCGCACCGCCGAAAGTTCTTCGTCGCTGATCGAAGCCGGAACGCGCCCTGCGCCCACGATGCTTAACACCCCGGTTGTGCTCAGAACGGGCAGTCTGTTGTTCACGTCGAAGCGGCAAAATACATAGCCCGGAAACAACGGGCACTCAATATCCTTGATTCGATCCGACCAGCGGCGCGGCTTCTGGTAAGCAGGCAGGTAAACCTCAAGACTCTTACCCTCCAGAATCGTTGCGGCCACCTTTTCGAAATTTGTTTTTACGTGAACCGCGTACCAGGATCGGGATTGGAGGGACATGAATGTTAACAGACCTGTGCGCTAACTTAGGTTAAGCTACTGCCCGGCCCAAGCTACCGCCCTTTTTATCACACAAAATACGGCAGATTGTTTCTCAATTATGCGAGGTCTCAGGGGGCCTGTCAACGCCTGAAAGTACCGGTACGCGAGCCGGAGAAAGATTTTTCGGCTTGATTCCAAAGGGGATTTCAACGACGAGGTCGATCTCGACCGGCTCCAGGTTCCGCAGAGCCGGGAGGAATTCCCAACTTTGGAGGTCGGCGATCGCGGCCTCGGCGCCGGGGCTGGAACCGTCGATCGCGACAATAGAATCCATCTTGCCTGCCGCGTTCATTGTAGCCGAAAGCCGGACTTCGCCGGGCGAAACCGCGAGTGCGAGATCCGCCCGAATGGGCTTGCGGACTGGCAGCGGCGCTCTCATCTGGGCGCCGGAGCCACCTCCGGCCGCGTATTGGCGCTCGGCGAACCAGATGGTCCAATCCCCCGCATAGCCCGGCAGACCTTTCATGGGAAGCAGCATGGTGTAAACGATCCTTCCCCGGAATCGAGCCTCGATCAGCCTGGGAAGATTCCGGGAGGAGGGGGGCAGGGGAGCGGAAACGGTGTGTTCCAGAGGGGCGATGCGAGTCACGATATAGGGCGGGGGGGAGCCGGCATCCGGTGCCCTTCTCAGTTGATCTTTCGGGTTTTTCAGGGAGGCTTCGGTGGTGGTGTCTGGTTTTCCGGGTCCCGGGGCTACTGTGACTCCGCCAATTTGCATACCTGACGGGCCGCCCTTGTCGGAGCCCGATCCGGTGACAGGTCCGACGGAGACCGCGGAAGGCCTCGGCGGCGGCGCATCGATGGCCGCGCTATGAATTACGTTAACAATCAATGCGTTAACATCCGATACCCCACCCGAACCGGGCAGGGCGGGGGCATCGGGCGGAAGGTCGCCGGCACCGCCCACCTCGTTGGGAGCAGGGCGTTTGGCGGGTGGGGGCGGCACAAACCGCTTGGAATATCTGACCTTGCCGCCTGCCGTCAGGGCAGAGAGACTGGAGTCGGGGATAACCAGTTTGGGCGCATCGACGGTCGGCGGCGGTTCCAGGAGTTTGACCTGGGCGGCTGCCGCCGGGGGCGGGGTAGTGGGCGCGACAAAAGGTTTGGGATCTGGTCGAGCGGCCACGGGGGCCGGCTTTGCCTCGACTGGTTTCTCGGGCGTCTTAGTGGCATCGCTTCCACGCGCGACCGCGATCATGTCCGCGGCGGGCGTTTTGAGCTCCGGCACTTTTGGATCCGGGGTGCGTAAAACAAGCCGGTTGTCGTGTGCCGCATCGGGAGCATCATGGATAATCACGTCCGGATTGCTTCGCTCGGCTCTGACCTGATTGATATTCTCAGTGGTATCGGAAGAGATCTTAGGGATCTCTTTGAGGTGATACCAGACGATGTGTTCGTTTTGGGGGGCGACTACCTGCTCCTCGGGAGCCGGCTCGACGAAGGTCTTCGCCACGTCGGAAAACCAGAACAGAAAAAACACCGCGCCCAGATGCCCGAGCAGCGAAAACGCCAGAGATCCGGGCCGCGGCCCGTTCCAGTAAGAGCGACCTGGAGTGATTACAGCGCGGGGTTCCTCGACGGCCAGCATCTCACGACAAGTGTACCCATGGCCACGACACGCATCAAGCTTTTCCTGTCCCCCGGCGGCGCAGGCACCAGGGGACAGGTTTACCTGCTTACTTATGGAGCCGGCACGAATACATAGGAGACAGGAGCCGTCTGCGCGCCTCCCGGAAACGACACCGTGAAGGTATTGCCGCTTTTCGCGAGGGGAGTCCTGGGAGACCAGCCCACAGGCAGAGTCAGGGTACGGGTCGCCGCCTCGACGCCGCTGATCGTCCACACGATCTGAGTCGGACTCAAGGCGACTTCCTGCGGGCCGCCGGCCGCCGTAACCCCGAAGGCGGATTGGGTGGTGCCGTCGTAAACCGTGAGAACGCTCGACGTGGCCCCCTTGCTGAATTCCGCTGCCGAGCCGCTGAAGCAGGTGGTTTCCGGGCCTGAAGCTGTTGTCTGGATGACCTGCGTACCGCAGGCTTGCTGCGTCACGGTCCGCGCCGGCGTCGCTATCTTGGCGTACGGCATGAGAATGGTGGTGAAGGCTCCGGTATCGTGCACCCGGAGAATGTGCTGGGTCTCGGAAAACGGAACGCCGTTGGCCTGCTGGAATTCGCTGGCTTCGCGAACCGGGTGGCAACCATGGCCCCAGTTGCCGACCATGAACTGCTGCGTCGCGTCGTTAGCGACGGTGAACAGATCCCAGTCGATACCGCCGGCAGGGTGTTGCGGCCATGCCACGCCCGTAAAGTTGAACCGGTTGAGTCCCGTATTCAGCGCGGCGACATTGCCGTTCGAAGGCAGTGCGCCCGCCGGCGACTGGCAGCCGGCACTGAACCGGGTGACCGGAGTGACGGACCCGGCGGGAGTGCTGACGGCGCCAGTCGCCATCAGATTCCAGGTGAGCGTTTTCCCCGTCCCCGCCGACGGTCCGGCGAATTGATCGGTGACGTAGATGATGGGGTACGCGGGATCGAAGGCCATGGTGCGCACGCTGCGCGTCCATACCGTTCCGTCGCCCGCAGTAAACGTGCCTGTGGAGGTGGCGGACTTCGTGAAAGAGCCGAACTCGGTGTTGGTTGGATTTTGAAACAGTGTCGAGGCATCCGTCAATTGGGGCTGATCGGCGGACCACAGATGAGATAACTCGCTGTCATAGACGACGGAGTCGTGCACGAAACGCCCAGGCGTTTCCGGACTGTAGAGGTTGGCATTCCAGTCAATCGCGAGGGGGGCGGACAGCGCGTAGATCGACACCTGGCCATCGTCGAAATGGCGGTGTCCGCCGGCCTGGTAGAACCCGCCGTTGATAAACCACAATGCGGTCTCCTGCGGCGTGCCGAAGCCGAAACGCTCGACGGAGTGATATCCGGGTATGTTGGTACTCGAAAGTTGCGGAACCACGGCGGGAACAGCAGGATCGATCACCGCCAGCGAAGTCACGAATTGAGAATCTTCAGTGAGCCATTTGGGAGTATTCGACTGTTGCCAGGCCCACATCAGATTACCGGCGAGCGATGGGTTCACCGGATACAGAGCCGTGCCCAGCATCCCGGTACGTACGTCCGCTTCGGTGTTGCCGTCCCCGTTACTGTAACCCTTCCGCGGATTGCCAAAGCGCGGGTCCGGCGGCGTCTGGATAGATAGCTCCCAGTTGGCATAGGAGGCCCACTTTGGATCTGCGAGGGACAATAATCCCGGAGTCGTCAGATTCATATAGTTGATGATGAGCGGCTCGAAAAACGCCGATTGATAATGAGTGGATCCGGCGGCCGCTCCGGTGGGGCTGAAATAAGCCGCAAAATCGGCGGTGGCATAACCTACTGCTGTCGCCAGTTGCTGGCTGAGAAAAGGTTGCGATGGATCCGAGAGGACGGCTTGCGTCCGGTACTCCAGATATTGCTGGATCTGATTGGCCAGTCCCACGCTCTCGCCGGAGTTGTTGTCGATGGGAAACCAGTCGTCGTCCCAGAATATGGAGCCGAACAGCGCCAGTTCCGCTTTGGCCAGGGTCTTCTGCGCCGGCGTCGTATTGGGATTCACGAGGATCGCGTTCAGCACCACCGTCTCCGGTGAACTCTGCAGTCCGAGCCCGTAGTAGCCCAGCGTCTGGTCAAAGTGATTGTCCCCTGACGCCAGAGCGTGCACCAGTTCCTGGGCCAGACTTGTGGGCGAATTCAGGGCCGTCTGTACCGCCGCAGCGCTGTTGCCCTGCCACAAGGCGATCAGTGCCCCGCCCGCGGCCGAACCCTCCGAATTATTCAGCAGCGTGGCATAGCAGGTCGGTGTACCGCACACCGGAGTACCATTCTCAACCCAGCTCTGCAGCTGAGCCGCGCCGGCCGGCGACATGTACAGCGGCTGCCAGCCTCCAGGCGGATCGGGATAAACCAGCTGGTAAGTGTACAGCCGCGAAAGATTGATCCCCGTCAGCTCATTTTGTTCATCGGCAATCGGCTGATGCGCCCCCGCGCTGAGCAGATCAGCTTTAGTGCCGGCAAAAATTCCCCAGTTGCGATGGACCACTGCTTCGCACGGCAAAGCGGCGGCGCAAGGCGTCGTGTTGTTGGCGCCGCGCAGCAGACTGTCGACCTGAATGCCCGCGGCCTGCGCCCCTGTGATCCAGTGTTTGTTGCTGCTGTACAGGCCGGGCAATGAAGGTCCGGTCGCCGAGTACTGCTGTTTCGAAGCCCGCCCGACATAGAAGCCGACTACCGGCGCCGTGGAAGCTGCCGCCGAGTTATACATCTCCACATACCATCCCGCTGAATGCGCCCCCGCCGGATAATCCGCCACCAGCTTCTGATAGCTCGGACCGTAACCGGGACTGCTTGACCCCATGCAGATGTAGGATGCCGGCCGGTCAGCCGCGTAGGTCATGTCCTGAAAGGCGTCTATCACCGGCGTCACATTCTGGCCGCGATAGGCTGGCTTAACCGCTCCGCCACCACTGTAGCCACCCGACCCTCCGACCGGCATCGTCAAAGCGGCATCGAGATAGAGAGCAAACTGATTCGCCGGGTATCCGATTGTTTTCGCGTAATAGGTACCGTTGGCGGCGGCGTTACCCGATACGCCTGCGATCAGCACCGCCTGCCCGTTCGACAAATTACCCGATGCGCTGGTAGTGATCACCACCGGCGTCGCTGTCGAGGCGGCAGTTACCGTCAGCGGCGACTCGTACCCGCAACCCGGATCTTCATTGCCGTAGCCGTTCAGCGAATCGTGGCCGCGCCAGCGCGCCGTAGTCGGCTGGAGTTGCGAGTAAACGGGTAAGTAATAGGAAAACTGCATGTCGGTGTCTTCATCGACGACCACCGATTTCGAGTTCGCGTAAAGAGTCACAGTGAGTGTGTAGTGCCCGGGACCAGGCGTATTGATGACGGAACCATACGTATATTGCGGCCGCTTAAAGCTATAGTTCACCTTCAGGACCGTCTTCAGCGGGCCTGAATCCACCACGGTTAACGTATAGCCAGTCGCAGTGTACATCGGCGTCTGCAGCAAACATCCAATGCATCCCTCCTGCGACCCCGACTCCGAATAGAGAAGGTTGGGCGCGGCTCCCGCACCGGTCCACGTGCCGCCGGCTATCCAGACACCCTGAATGGGCGCCAGATTGAACGGAGCTGGATTGGCGGCAGGGGCAACGATGCGAACTCCCGTCAGCCCGTTCGTAATCTCGTAGTTATTGCCCACCTGTTTCAGCTGTACCGGATTCACGGCTGCGGCTGTTGGCGCCGCTCCCGACTGCAGCGTCCAGGTGTAGGCGGCATTCGCCGGAAGATTGCTCCTTACGGCGATACATCCTTTTACGGCCGTGGCATCCGAACAGGACGATACCCACTGGTAGGGGACCTCCGTGCCGAGGGGACCCATCATGCGGGTTGTCGCCAAGGGCGGCTGCCCTCCGTCGTAACGAAATTCAATCGGCTGGTCCGGCCACGCTACCCCGAAAAGTTCATTCAGCGGGAACGTAGCTAATACCGTCGAGGGATTCAGAACGACCTTCGCGGACGCCGATACGGAGGGATTGGCGACGCTGGTGGCAGTCACGTTCACGGTTTGGGCAGAAGTGATCGAACCGGGGGCTGTATAGACGCCGCCGCTCGAAATGGAGCCAACTGCCGGATTGACCGACCATCTGACCGCCGTGTTCGCACTGCCCGACACCGTCGCCGCGAACTGCTGTGTCTGCGAAGCAGCGATCCCCATGCTGGAAGGGCTGACATTGACGGCAGTTGCACACGACTCAGCGATGGCAATGGCATTTATAGCAGCGGCCCCGTTTGTCAAGGTCCAGGCGGGTGCGGCAGCGGAATTGGTATTGAGCAACAGGGCCGCGTAGTGGTTGGAAGCGCCGCCAGCCGCTGAGATCGCATAACCGCCGTTGATCGACACAATGGAAGCGCCGGCCAGTATCCCCTGGACAATCGCGTCGTTGGTCCCGGTCAGCTTAAGCTCGATGCCGGGCTGGCTGGAGTTCGGGGAATTGTTGTTGGCGGAGCCGGAGTTGTCATATACGCCGGAGCACCCTGGACCCACGGAAAGCTCATAGAACTGGACCCCGCGCCCGCTTCCGGAAGTGACGGTACCTGTGACGGTCGTTGCCCCGGGGGTGGAACTCAGAACGTACCAGCAATCCACATTGCCTCCCGGGCCCGCGGAGTAAGCGGCACAACGAGGCGCGTGCACCCATGTCCCCCCACCGGAGACGGCGCTGACGGAACTTCCTGCGGATTGAACCTCGAAAATGGCTATCAGAACGTGTCCACTGCCGGTAGGCGCGATTGTCACGCCGCACGATGTCGTCGTGCCTGAAGAACACTTGGCGCCTGCGGTTACCTGTTGCACCTGGGTGATCTTCGCTTGTGCGGCACCGGAGAGCAGCAAACTGAGAACAAGGACTGTAATAGGGTGAAGCTTAACACGCATGAAAATTTCCTTGGGATAAATTTCGGTTGGGCGCAAGTCTCTGAATCTGCACTGGATACTTTCCCGTGGAGGAAGCGAAAATGCGCCCAGGAGACCTGCTCAATTTCGGAATATTAGTGCTGTTACGCACGATTTGCGTCTCTGCTGCTCTAATCGGCAGAAAGTTGCCGAAATATCAGGGCTCGCGCCAGATTTTGTTTACGATCACGTGAGATTCTGCGATTGTGGAAGGGCTCGTAAACCCGTCCGGGCATGGCAGCCGAACGGCGATTCCACTACGCCTGACTAGTTCGACTGACAGCCAGATGTTCTCATCCGGGGAGGGGCCCGTATAGCTTGAAAATGGTTAGGCTAACTCCGGGAGGATTTCCGCCTCTGCTAAAGAGAGGGGCTTGCAGCGCGCTCCGTCATCCCGAAACGCCAGATGAGAAGCACAGCTTTTTCAAGGAGTTGAGGCGGGTTACTTGCCGAGCAAAGCGGCAAACGGTATGAACCGGGAGGTGTGACGGTAATACTGCTCGTAGCCCGGCAGGGAAGCGAGCAGCCTGCGCTCTTCTTTCACGGCCTGCATCCGGACATAAAACATCAGCGGGATAACCGCTGCCACGCCCCACGAGTTCAGTGCGAGCTCGAGGCCCGCCAGAAGTAATGTGTCCCCGGTATAAATAGGATGGCGTACAAACCGGTAGAGCCCGCGCGCCACCAGCGAATGGTCGTCGGCGACGAAGGACTTTTCAATATCCGACCAATTCATTCCCAACTGGATTCTCGCCGCCACGGCAATGACGAGGCCGAACGTGTAGAGAATCAGACCGGCGACACGGAGATATTCCGGTTCGCTCACAATCGGCAAAATATCAGGTACCAGTGTTTGCACCAGGATCGCGATCAGAATCGCTACCTTAAGGGCCGAAAGCGCCTTTGCCTTCGGAGCCGGGGCGGGGTCGGAGGAGGAGGCCTTTGCGCGCCTCTTCATGACCTCCCAGACGGCTTTGTGAAACACAAGGCCAGCGAGCAGGTAAATGCGCAGGAAGACTGGTGCCGACATGAGCGTTTCACTGAACAGTATATTATTGGACAAGTGCGCGCTGCTTTAGTCACCGGAGGGGCGGGTTTTATCGGGAGTCATCTGGTGGACCGGTTGCTCGCCGAGGGCTGGTGCGTTACCGTACTCGACAGCTTCGATCCCTGGTATAATCCGGCGACCAAGCGGGGCAATCTGGCCGCGCATGCGGGTAATGCTCGCTTCCGCTTGATCGAAGCGGACATCCGGGACCGGCGGGCGCTCGATTCCGCGATCCACGACGGGGATGCCTTTGACGTCGTCGTCCATCTTGCGGCTAAAGCGGGTGTTCGTCCTTCGATTGAAGATCCCTTCGTTTACCAGGAAGTAAACGTTGCCGGGACGCAAAACCTGCTGGAGTTGGCGCGCGTTCGGGGGGTGAAGCAGTTCGTATTCGCTTCCAGCAGCAGCGTTTACGGCATTAATGCCAATGTGCCGTGGCGCGAGGACGATTTCGTTCTCCAGCCCATCAGCCCATACGCCAGCACAAAAGTCAGCGGAGAACTGCTGGGCCACGTTTATTCTCACCTCTACGGCATTCGCTTTCTTGCGCTGCGCTGCTTCACGGTTTATGGTCCGCGCCAGCGCCCCGATCTGGCGATCCACAAATTCGCCAGGCAAATGATGGCGGATCAGGCTATTTCGATCTATGGCGATGGGAACACGCAGCGCGACTACACTTTCGTAGCCGACATCGTGGCGGGCATTCGTGCCGCGATGGATTACAAAGAAAGCACTTACGAAGTGATTAATCTGGGCAGCGGCCGCCCCGTTTCTTTGATGGACATGGTGCGAACTATGGAGCGGGCACTGGGAAAAAAGGCGCGCATCCGCTGGGAAACTGAACAGCCGGGCGACGTACCGCAAACCTATGCCGCAATCGCGAAAGCGGAGAGGCTGCTCGGCTACCAGCCGCGCACGGAACTGGCGGACGGCATCACCTCGTTTCTGAACTGGCTGCGTCCGCTGGAAGAAACCAGCCGGCAGGAGACAAGACAGTAATCGGGCTGCATTGCCGCGCCGGGGCGGCGCGGATTACCAGAGGTTCCAGTGGTGGAACACCAGCACATCGGCGGCGATCAGCGCGTTTGTAGTGGCGTGCGCCGCCACCGCATCTCCGATACGCCCTCGCCGTATCAGGACGAGCGCGTACAGCGCCCCCGCCACGGCTCCGGCGAACCATCGCGACCCGTGCAGCATGCCGAACAGGACGGAACTGATCAGCAAGGCGACCCAGGAAAATCGGCGGCGCGAGACCGACTCGAAGTCCGCGGAGATCAACCTCCGGTAAAGAAAGCCCCGAAACGCGAGTTCTTCTGCGAGAGGAACCGTCACCACCGCCGCGAGGACGCGCGCCGCGAGCCAGGCATTACGGGTCAGCGGGAGAGCCGTCGCGAGCGCTGCGGGCATTGCATCGGGGGCCGGAGAAATAAACCGGTCGAGGCCGATCCACAAGACGAAAACGATCGCGCCGGCCGCCGGTCCGGACCAGTTGATGTGCCAATCGAGACTTGCGTATTTTCTCCGAAAGAAAGCAAGCGCCACCGCGGCTGCAAACAAGCGGAGAGGGTAGAGCCACTCGAAATTGCCCGAAAGGGAGCGCGAGAGCATGCCCGCGGCGAGGATCGCGAGGAATGGAACGAGCCACGCCGCAGTGGGATTCTCAACCGCTCCGGCAGCCGGCTCATGCCTTCTCGTCTTCGACAGCCAGGGCAAACTGCTCGACGCCATCGTGAAACCGAGCGCGACCAGGTTGAAAACGATCCAGCCGGCCTGGGAATGGAAGCCGCCCGCGGCAATTCGCTCAGCGCCCGCGTTGCCGATCAGGATCAGCGCGGCTATCCTGACGCTGTTCAGCAGAAAAATCAGCACCGCGCCGGCCGGGAGCAACAGGAGCGCCTGCGGAAAACGGCACTGTTTCCGGAACAGGGCCAGCCAGGCGACGCCAAACGCGAGCATGAGCCCGACGCCCTCCAATCCGGAGCACTCAGGGGCAATTTCGCCGAGAAAACGCGGCCCGCCAATCTGCATTTTTTCCGGGTTGACGATCAGATCCGGCATAAACGGGCTCACCAGCAAGCGTGTCATCCGAAAAGTGATGCCGGCGGCCCAGGGCCACAGCAATCTGCTGGAATTTCCAGCGATACAGGCAAGGACGACGGCTGTCAGAGTGACGATCCACAGGTAGCCGGTATGGCGCGTGATCCGCAGCCAGAGAGGTGGCCCGATCACCGTGAAGGCCCCAAAAACAATAGCGGAAAGACCCGCCGCCAGCCAGGCCGCAGCCAGCAGATCGGAATTCAGGGAGGATAGGGGGGCGCCGTAGAGAAAAGAGGATAGGAGTGCGAAGACAGCGATAGCTACGACGTGCGCGGTAAGAAAGCCCGGGTTAAAGCGGGACTCCGCGGCATCTTGAGCTGCCGCAAGAATGGCGGATTTATGGCCGAGCCAGGAAAAGGTCAGGAAGAATACTGCGAAGCCGACTACACCGCGGAGTATCCAGGAACCCCACTCTCCGATGAAGCCGCCCAGCCCCGGACGCCCTATGAGCGCAGCGCCATCGAGCCAGATGGTAACAGCCAGTAGTTCAAGAGAAAACGCGACGCCAAGGAAGACAAGGCGCCACGCGAGGAGATTGGGGCGATTGAGACCGGGATGGGCCGGTGTCAGAATGCCGCTCGACTACTTTCTGCGTCTGCCCCGGATTACGACAAGCGTACCCGCGAGCAACGCGAGGGCGCTTCCAGCGGAAGCCGGATCTACCTCGGGGAGCTGCACGGCGGCGGTTGCCGCGATAGTCGATCCGATTCCAAACAGAGCCAGCGCAATGATCGTTCGCATTCTCAAATTCCTCCGAT
>Ga0182030_10001480_pt1 | contig 48412 bp, 40 predicted proteins | sample 812S3MmetaG_FD_121299 | JGI IMG/M metagenome (GOLD analysis project Ga0182030, IMG submission 121299) | Permafrost microbial communities from Stordalen Mire, Sweden - 812S3M metaG (Illumina Assembly) | ecosystem: Environmental > Terrestrial > Soil > Wetlands > Permafrost | place: Sweden... | reverse complement strand
CGCGCCGCCCGTTCGCGGGCCGCCCCGCCCATTCAAGGGATGCGTGTGTTCCCCGCGGTGCCCATCGGGGTGGTGTCGTCTTCCACTTCGAGCCCGTCCGAATACAGAGTGTCTTCTTCACCGTCGACCCGGACCACCTTGTCGGGATCGCGCTTTTGGTCGTACTGCGTGTGATCGGCCGCCCGATTGCGCTCGGAGCCTGCGAGGGCTTCGCCGCGAAGCTTGTTCTCGCCTGATTGATCGCTCTTGCCCGGCGGCCCGGCCTCGGTCTTGTCATTGCTCATGCGCTTTGCTCCTGTGTCGATGTCAGCGTCACAATAGGACGCATTCGAGGCGGCGGATATCCGCGCCTTTGGACGAGGGAGTGTAGGCATTAGCCGACAAAATCATGGCCTGACATCAGTGTATCCTTCGCACCGAATGTCCCACTCCGTATTCGCGCTCCTATTTGCCGTTGCGGCGTTTGGTTCCGTCGCGCACGCGGCCGATCCGCAGCCGTACCGGGTCGACATCGCTTCCGTCGGGAACAGCGAGATGGATTCGACCCTCAAAGCCACTTCCGACCTGGAGTCGCTGCGCAAGGCCGCCCCCGTGAGCCCTTTTGGATTGATCGCGCGCGCGCGCAGCGACATCGATCGCCTGACCACGGCGCTGCAGAGCTTCGGATACTACCAGTGCGTCGTCGCCATCAAGATCAACGGCACGATGGTCACGAATGCGGCACTGGGGGATGCCCTGACCGCCTTCGCGAAAGGAACCGACGCACGGGTTGCCGTCAGCTTCACGCTGGGCCCGCTTTACCATCTGCGCCACGTCGAGGTCGACGGCGATCTGCCCGAGGCGGTGCGCGGCATTCTCGGGCTCCATGATGGCGATCCGGCAGTGGCCTCCGCCGTGCTCGCCGGAGGCGGGCGCATGCTCACGGCTCTGCAGGAGCAGGGATACGCCTTCGCAAAAGTGGATCCGCCCGTCGCCTACGAGGCCGCCGACGCTCCGGTTCTCGACCTGCGCTTTCACGTCGTGACCGGCCCCAAGGTGAATTTCGGCCAGATCCACATCCAGGGCCTGCAGCGCGTGCACGAGTCGCTGCTGCGCGGCCGGCTTCCGCTTCACACCGGCGATCCCTACAGCGCGTCCGCCATCGAGCGCGCCCGCCACGACATGCTGGGGCTGGGGGTATTCAATCAGGTCAGCCTGCAGATCGGAACGGCCGTCGACGACACCGGCGGGGTTCCGATCACGTTCAAGGTCCGCGAGCGCCTTCGCCATACCATCGCCGTCACCGCCGCTTATTCGAGCGACCTGGGAGGCAGCGGCGGCGTGACCTGGAGCGATCGCAATGTCTTCGGCAGTGCGCAGCAGCTGACCCTTGCGGCGTCCATCATCAATGTGGGCGGCAGCGATTCGACGGGCGTCGGTTATGACACCAGCGCAAAATACCTGATCCCGGACTTCGGCCGGCGCGATCAATCGCTGCAGTTCGCGGTAGGTGCGATCAAGCAGTCGCTGCAGGCCTATGATCAGACGGCACGCACGACCAGTGTGACGCTGACGCGCAAGCTGTCGAGCGTCTGGACCGCCAGTGTCGGCGGCGCCACGTCCGGTGAGCAGATCATTCAAGAGAACACGACCCGCTTCTACACCCTGTTCGCCCTGCCGATGAACGTCATCTACGACTCGACCGACTTGAATTCTCCGCTGGCGGATCCCCGCCACGGCATCCGCGGATCGGTTGGAGTCACGCCCACCGTCGCGCTCGGTCATCCGAACGCCACATTCATCATCATCCAGGTCAAGATCGCCGGATATTTCGACCTCAACCATCTGATCGACATCGAGCCGGGGCGCACCGTGCTTGCCGCCCGGGCGTTTGCGGGAGTGGCCGAAGGCGCCGGGGAATTCAGCCTGCCGCCCGATCAGAGGTTCTACGCCGGCGGCAGCGGAACCATTCGCGGCTATCAGTACCAGTCGGTGGGCCCGAAGTTCGTCCCCGACGGGTTGCCGACGGGAGGCACCGCGATTTCTGCGGGAAGCCTGGAGCTGCGCCAGAGATTCGGCAACAGCTGGGGCGCCGCCATGTTCGTCGATGCAGGACAGGTGAGCGCCAGCCTCAAAGCCGTGCCGGACGAATTTCGCGTCGGCGTCGGCGTCGGCCTGCGGTATTTCACGCCGATCGGGCCGATCCGCGTGGACGTGGCGGTGCCTACGCAGCGGAGCAGCGGCAACGATGCCTTCGAAATCTACATCGGACTTGGGCAGGCCTTCTGATGCGGCGCGCGTTCAAAATTTCCGTCTGGACCTTGGCCGGCGCGGCAGCTCTGCTCCTGCTGCTGACCGGGTCGCTGTTCATCGCCGGCAATACCGATAATGGCCGCGCCATGATCGAGAACCTGACCCGGCGGTTGACCGACGGCCATGTCTCCTTGTCCGGGTTGGCCGGCTCCTTTCCGCGGCATATGGTTCTCGCCCGCTTGCAGCTCAGCGACGATCGCGGGGTCTGGCTCACCGCCGACCGGGTGACGGTGAGTTGGACGCCCCTCGCTCTGTTGGCCGGACGGATACAAGTCGAGTCTCTGCATGCCGCTGACGTGGATATGGAGCGCCTCCCCATATCTTCCGCGCACCCGAGCAGCGAGCCGCCATCCATTCCGCCCATCGATGTAGGGACGCTGTCAGCCGACGTGGTGAAGCTTGGACCCGAACTCGCCGGACAGACGGCCATCCTGCAGGTGCACGGCAACTTCCATCTGCGTTCCGCCACCGACATGATCATCGACGCGGCCGCGCAGCGTATGAACGGCGAGGGGGATTATGAACTGAAGCTGCGGTTCGACTCGAGACGCATGGATGCGGCGTTGAAGTTGCGCGAGCCCGCCGGCGGTCCCTTGGAAAACATTTTGCAGCTGCCGGGCCTCGGCGCACTGGCCGCGACCGTGAACTTGAACGGATTGCGTACGGCGGAACGGCTCGAACTTTCCGTCGATGCCGGTCCCTTCCACGGCCGGGCCCAGGGTGTCATGAACCTGGCCGACCTGTCGGCGGATCTCGATTTCTCGGTGGACTCGCCGGCCGTCGCGCCGCGGTCCGACCTCTCATGGAAGCGCGCCAGCGTGCACGGGCGCTGGCACGGGAGCATCAAAGAGCCGCGGGCGGACGCTCACGTCGAAGTGGATGAACTGCGGCTGCCCGCGGGAACGCAGCTCGCCTCGCTGAACGCGGACCTCAACGCCGAGGCGGGTTCGGCCACTCTGCACGCGGTGATCGCGGGTCTGCGCATTCCCGGGCCCGAGCCGCAGCTGCTGCAAAATTCTCCTCTCACCGTCGACGCATCGATGCGGCTCGAGGAGGCGACGCGGCCCCTGGAACTATCGGCGTCCCACCGTTTGTTTTCCCTGCACGCGTCCGCGGTGACGACGCCGGCGGCCGGGGATCAGCGCACCGCCGCGTTGGAGCTGCGGCTGCCGAACTTGGGCGAGCTCGCTGCCCTCGGCGGACAAAATCTCCGCGGTACCGCATTGGTGAAGGCACAGCTGCGAAGCGACGGCGCGGTGACGCACATCACCGCCGATGCCGGCGCCGAACTCGCCGTCGGCAAGGAAATCTGGTCGGCGTCCGTCGGCGATCGTGCGACCTTGCAATTATCCGCCACGGTCAGCGACAAGAGCGTGGTCGTCGAGAACCTGCGCTTCGCCGGCCGGGCGGTGTCGCTCGCGGCGAGCGGAGAGTTGTCGCACGACCCGCAAACCCTGCAGGTTCGCTGGAGCATCGCGGCGTCGGACCTCAAGACCTGGTCGCCTTCGCTCGCCGGGACCCTGACAGGATCGGGAACGATGGACGGTCCGCTCACGGACCTGTCCGCCGCCGCGAACTTGAACTCCGCCCTGTCGGTGCGCGGATCGCCCAGCGGTCCGCTGTCGGCCACGGTGACGCTGCGCGATCTGCCGTCGGCGCCCAGTGGGACGCTGGTGGCCCAGGGGACGTTGGATGCGGCGCCGTTGCACGTGGACGTCGCGTTGCAACGCAGTCAGGCCGGAACCGTGCACGCCCTCATTCGCCGGGTGGATTGGAAGAGTGCGCACGCGGACGGCGACATCACCGTGTCGGGGTCGACCGGCCAGTCGCACGGCCACGTGAGGATGCAAATGGCACGCCTGGCCGATCTTAAGCAGCTGCTCGGCCTGGATGTGGCCGGCAGCGTTACCGGGAACGTGGTGCTCCGGCCGGAACAGGGAAAGACTTATGCGAACCTGAGTTTAGACGCTCGCGACCTGTCAGCCGGTCCCTTCACGGGCAGTGCTCAGCTGTCGGCCGACGGTGTTGCAGATGCGCTGGGTTTCAAACTCGATCTGCAGACGCCGCACCTGTACGGCGGAGCGGCCCGATTGTCGGCGAAGGGATCGGTCAACGCCGATGCGCGCGTCATCACGGTCGCGGGCGCGGCGGCAAATTATCACGGGCTCGACGTGAGTTTACTGGCGCCGGCCAAAATCGCCTTGAGGAACGGAGTCTCCATCGATGAGCTCAAGCTCGGCGCGCAGCAGGCAGTGCTGGACTTCAAAGGCGAGGTTTCGCCGGCACTCGACTTGGAGGTATCCCTGCACCAGGTCAAACCCGGCCTGGTCAATGTATTCGTTCCCGGCCTGCTCGAGTCCGGCACCATCGAGGCCGGCGCGCAGTTGCAAGGCAGCGCGGCGGCGCCCACCGGACGCGTGAGTGTCGCCGCCACCGACATACGGCTCTCGGACGATGCCGCGTTCGGCCTGCCGTCGCTCGACCTGAACGCGACTGCCCGCTTGCTGGGCGATTCCGCGCAAATCGATGCCAGCCTGGTGGCCGGTTCCGGATCGAAGCTCGCGGTGGCGGGGCGTGCGCCTCTCGGCGCCGACGGCGCCTTGGATTTGAAGATCAAGGGAGCGCTCGACGTCGGAATCATCAATCCCTTGCTGGAGGCCCGCGGCCAGCGCGCCGCCGGCGATCTGCAAGTCGACGCCACCGTGGCCGGCACCATGGCAGAACCGCGGATCGGAGGGACGATGAATTTGGCGAAGGGCAGCATCCGCGACTACGGACGTGGCTTGAGCTTGACGGACATCACGGCCGCAATCGTGGGCAGCGAAGGAACCTTGCAGATCAAAAACATGACCGCGACCGCCGCGCCCGGCACCGTGTCGGTGACAGGAACGGTCGGCGTGATGCAGCCCAAGGTTCCGGTCGATTTGAAGATCAAGGCGGACAACGCCCAGCCCATCGTCAGCAAGCTGGTCACTGCCAATCTCAATGCGGAGTTGCACGTCAGCGGCACCGCCCGCGAGCGGCTCGACATTGCAGGTACGGTGCACCTGAACCGCACGTTGATCGGAATTCCGAACAGTCTGCCTCCGAATGTCGCCGTCCTGGACGTGCGCAGGCGCGGGAAAAAGGCGGTGCCCTTGGCACCCGCCAAGCCGCTGGTCATCGGATTGGATGTGAGCGTGAATGCTCCGCAACAGGTGCTGGTGCAGGGACGCGGACTCGATGCGGAAGTCGGCGGCGACTTGCACGTGAGCGGAACGACCGATGAGCCGTTCGTGAGCGGCGGCTTCGAGTTGCAGCGCGGGACTTTCTCGCTGGCCGGCAGCAAACTGAATTTCAACGCGGGGGGAGGCGTCAGCTTCAACGGCGCGGGATTGAAGAACAGGATCGATCCCACATTGGATTTCACGGCGCAGACCTCGATCAAGGGCGGGACCGCGAAATTGGCCATTTCCGGTTTCGCGGACGCTCCGCAATTCGAATTCACCAGCACTCCGCCGCTGCCGCAGGACGACATCCTGGCTCTTTTATTGTTCGGCGCCCCCGCGCAGCAGCTGTCCGGCCTGCAGCTCGCGCAGATCGGCGCAGCGCTCGCGACGTTGAGCGGCGTGGGGGGCGACACGAGCCTCAATCCGCTGGTCAAGCTGCAGAAGAGCCTGGGATTGGACCGGCTGAGCGTGGGCGCCGGCACCACGAATACCGCAACAGGACCGGAGAACTCCGGTGCCAGCATCGAGGCAGGGCGCTACGTCACCAAACGCGTCTACATCGTCGCGAAGCAGAGCACGACGGGCACGAGCCAATTGGAAGCGGACGTGGATTTGACCAAGCACTTGAAGCTGCAAACCCGGCTGGGAAACGGCAGCTCGTCCTCGGTGATCGGCGTCACCCCGGACAATGACCCGGGCAGCAGCGTGGGGCTGTCGTATCAAATCGAATATTAGGAACGGCGGGCGCCGCGCGCATACAATCGACGCTTTTCGACGGGGATACAATAATGATTTCAGGGACCAGACTCCTTCTCGGTTCGGCACTGCTATGCGCGGCGGCCGCGGCGGGACCATCGCAGGTAGCCGAGCGCTCGCCGCCGAGCGACACACCGGACACGAAGATATCCGTCGTGCCGGAGCCGACGGAGTCGCCGCGCTATCTGCACGATGAGTCGAAAGTCACTCAAGGGTCCGTGACCATCGCAGGCCATCCGCTCGGCTATCAATCCGAAGCAGGAATACTCGTCGTTCATGTGAAAGATGTTCTCGACGACGACCCGCCGCCGCCGCGCGAGGACAAGAGCGGACCGCCGCCGCCGCAGCCGCCCGAAGCGGCAATGTCCTATGTCGCCTATTTTCGCGGCGACAAGGAAGATCCGCATCGGCCGATCACGTTCCTGTACAACGGCGGCCCGGGCTCATCCACGGTCTGGCTGCACATGGGCGCGTTCGGCCCGAAGCGGGTGGTGACCGCGGACGATACGCACAGCCCCGCGGCTCCTTATCGGCTGGTCGACAACGACTACAGCCTGCTCGACGTGAGCGATCTCGTGTTCATCGACGCACCCGGGACGGGATTCGGCCACTTGCGTGGAACCGACAAGGAAAAGGCGTTCTACGGCATCGATCAGGATGCCCACGCCTTTGCCAATTTCATCGTCACTTTTCTGTCGCGGCATAACCGCTGGAATTCGCCGAAGTATCTGTTCGGCGAGAGCTATGGGACCACGCGCTCGGCGGCGCTGGCCAACATTCTCCAGAGCGAAAAACTGCTGGATCTCAACGGCATCATACTGCTGTCGCAAATCCTGAACTTCGACGACAGCGTCGACCAGCCGCAATTCAATCCGGGCGTCGATCTGCCCTATGCGCTGGCGTTGCCCACTTATACGGCCACCGCGTGGTACCACCACAAGCTGCCCGACCAGCCGGCCGACCTGCAACCGCTGCTCAAGGAAGTCGAGACTTTCGCCTTGACGGACTATCTGCAGGCGCTCGCCGCCGGATCGACCTTGAGTCCCGAGCGCAAGTCGGAAATGGCGGCCAAGCTGCACAACTACACGGGATTGGCGGTGGACTATATCGAGCGCGCCAATCTGCGGGTCAACGGCGGCGAATTCGAAAAAAACCTGATGGGCAGCGATATCACGACCGGGCGGCTGGACACGCGGTTCGCCGGCCCGACCATCGACCCGATGAGCAAGGAATCCGATTACGATCCCCAATCGGCGGCGATTTCATCGGCCTACGTGTCGGCGTTCAACGATTACGTGCGAAGCGTGCTGAAGTTCGGCGACAAGAAAATCTTCAAGCCGGAATATGAGGTCGACAAATTATGGGACGTACTGCATCAGCCTCCGGGCTCCGCGACCAAGGTCGCAGGACCGGTCAATGTGATTCCGGATCTCGCGGTCGCCATGAAGCAGAATCCGAACCTGAAAATCCAGCTGAACGGCGGGTACTACGATCTGGCCACGCCGTATTTCGCGGCCGAGTACGAACTGCATCAGCTGCCCATACAGAACGCTCTTCAGGGCAATATCGAGATGCACTTTTACACCTCCGGGCACATGGTCTATGCCCATGAGCCGGATTTGAAGGCCCTGCACGCGAACGTCGCGGCCTTTATCGAGAAGACCAAGAGCGCAGACCACCGCTAGCCGCCCCCTGGTGCAAAAAGCGGCGGTTTTTATGTAAGATTTGCAGCGGCGGCCACGGCGCTTCCATTGGGAATCGCCGTCGCAGGCCGCGCGGCGATTTAATCCGGCGGGGAGGGAATCTCCAGCGCTCGGTTGGTATAAGATTTGCTTGAAGATTGTTTGAAAGCGGATCGCTCATTCCGGAGGCGGCAGCATGCAAAATCAAGCACAAGATCAAGCGCAAAATCAGGCACGCAGCGATTCGGCGGCGCGTTCCGCGCCGGTCGGCGCCGGGCGGATGCAAGTAACGACGCGCACGGCCGCCTCGGAAGGCTCGTACCGCGGCCGGGATTTGGCGGCAGACCTCTTGACCCGGCTGTTTCGGCGCGTACCAATCCCCGTGACGCTGCGCCTCTGGGATGGCTCCGCCATTCAAGTCGGGGCGCCGCATACCGGATCGCGGGAGTGTTCCTTCGCCCTGGTGTTTCGAAACCCCGAAGTGGTTTGTTCCGCCGTGCTGGGACGAGATCCGCTCCGGCTGGCTGAGGCGTACTTTTCGCAGGATCTGGACATCGAAGGCGATTTTTTCGCGGCGCTCGCCCTCAGGGAGCATCTGCAGGCCGTGCAAATGTCGGTGGGCGAGCAGATTGGCGCGGCGGCCAGCGCGCTGCGCTTGCGGGCGCTGAACGCCGACAGGCGGCCGCAGCGCTCGAACGGCTCCGTATCCCACGGGCGCACGGTCAAGGCGCACAACCGGTCGGAAAATCGGGATGCGATTCATTTTCACTATGACGTGTCGAACGATTTTTATGCGCTCTGGCTGGATCGGGCCATGGTGTATTCCTGCGCGTATTTCGAGAACGCCGGCGTCGATCTGGACGCCGCGCAGCAGGCGAAGCTGCATCACATCTGCCGGAAGCTCTCGCTGCAGCCCGGAGAGAGGTTTCTCGATATAGGGTGCGGCTGGGGGGCATTGGCAATCCACGCGGCGCTGCATTACGGAGTACGCGCAACCGGCGTGACCTTGAGCCCGCAGCAATTGCAGGTGGCGCGGGAACGCATCGTGCAGGCGGGGCTCGAAGATCGGGTCAACGTCGAATTGCTGGATTATCGCGATCTTCAAGGCGAGTCGGTCTACGACAAGGTCGCGAGCATCGGCATGTTCGAACATGTGGGATTGGAGAATTTGCCGGTTTACTTTTCCACCGTCCACCGCGTGCTGAAGCCGCACGGCCTGTTCCTCAATCACGGCATCACGCATGATTCGGACGGGTGGCGCAAGTCTCCCTCGACCGAATTCATCAACCGCTACGTGTTTCCGGACGGCCAGCTCGACAACATCGGAAACATCCAGCGCGCGATGGAGACTGCGCGGTTCGAAATCGCCGACGTCGAAGCGCTGCGGCCGCATTACGCCATGACGCTGCGCCACTGGGTGGACCGGCTCGAGCGCAACCGCGACCAGGCCCTGCAATTCGTCAACGAAGCGACCTACCGGGTCTGGCGGCTGTATATGGCCGCGTGCGCGCTGGATTTCGAAGCCGGCCAAATCGGGATTTATCAGGTGCTGGCGGGCAAGCGTGCTCCCGGCGTTCTGCCGGTGCCGCTCACCCGCCGCTACATGTATGCCTGACGGCGGTACGTAAGCCGCTATCGGTAGGACCGAGCCGCTCGCAGCTCAGCGCTCGGTTTGTTTCTGCTTGATTGCGTGCATCAGCGCGTGGGCGTCCGCGGGTTTGGTCATTTCCTCGACTTCCGAGTCCGGGCGCTTGCGCAGTGCGGTCAAATCCCGCTGCAGCTCATCGACGATCTTCAGGATCTTGGTGACTTTCTGTTCGCTCAACAGATTGATCTGCAGGTCCAAGTGTGCGCGGTGCTCGGCCACGCGCGCCATCCGGTTCTGACGGATCAATACCCCCACGGTCAGCAGCAGCGCATTCGAACTGACCAGTCCCTGCAGCCAGAAGAACGGCGGTACGTCGATGGGGTGCCCTCCGGCATGCGCGACCCAGCCGTTCGCCGCCATCCACGCGGCGATGAACAGGAGGGCGAAGATGAAGTAGGCGGGACTGCCGAAGAACGTGCTCACCCTTTCGATGATGAGCTGCATGCCCGAGATCTGGGCATCCTCGCCGTCTTCGAAGCTCGTCAGCAGCTCGAGATTGTCCTTGGTCGAAGGCGACAACTCAGCGACGTCGTCGGATGTTCCGGTTCGATCCATGGTGGCCCTCGTTCACAAACGCACATTTTCAATATAGCAGCGGCGGCCTTCTGCGACTGAGCGCCCCGTGGCAAAACCGCCGGCGCTGATGGATGTAGGAGACCGCCTACAGCGTGGACGCCGCGCCCACCGTAGACGTCGGGCAAGGCTCGATGAAATACTCGCCGCTCAAATCGCCAGGATCAAGAGTATGCGTTTGAACGTTCTCGCTTCCATCATCGCTGCGGGATCGTTCGCCGGTCCCGGTCAAGTGCTCGCGGCGAACATCGAATGGCCCAGCTATAACAATACGCTCACGTCCGAGCGCTTCGCCATGCTGGATGCCATCGATACCAAAAACGTCACCGGCCTCAAGGTCCACTGCAGCTTCGACACCGGCGAGCAAGGATCGTTTCAGACGGGGATCATCGAAGCGGATGGCGCCTTGTTCGCGGCTACCGAGCACGATACTTTTTCCATCGATCCGAATACCTGCAAGCTCAATTGGCGCGCGCACGGAGAGTTTGCGTCGGGATACCTGAAGGTCAACCGCGGCGTCGCGTGGCTCGACGGGCGCATATTCCGCGGAACCGTCGATGGCCGCGTGATCGCCTATACGGCGAAGAACGGCAAGCCCTTATGGTCGACCGTCATCGCCGATCCGGCGAAGGGTGAATCGGTACCGGCGTCGCCGATCGCCTGGAACGGTCTGGTATTCATCGGCAATGCGGGCGGTGACAACAAGGGCGGAAAGGGGCGGATGTATGCGCTCGATGCCAAGAGCGGCCACATCGTGTGGGAATTTTTTATGGTGCCGAAGGCGCCTGACGATGCCCCTCGGGGGCCGGCGGCACCCGGAACGCCCGGCGGGGTCGCGGCATCCTGGAAACCGGCGAAGAACATGCCCGTTTCCGGCGGCGCGACGTGGACCTCTTATGCGCTCGATCCGGTGACTGGACTCCTGTTCGTGCCCGGCGGAAATCCCGGACCGGACTTCGCCAAAGCTTCGCGCCCGGGCGAGAATTTGCTGGCCAGTTCGATCGTGGTGCTCGACGCGAAGACCGGCGCCTATCAAAAGCATTTTCAGCTGGTGAAGCGCGACTTTCACGACTGGGACATCTCCAGCGCACCGATGCTTTTTCGTAACAAGCAGGGCCATCGAATGCTGGCCGAGGCGCCGAAGGACGGCCACTTGTACGTGATCGATCTCAACACCGGCCAGATCGTCTTCCGCAAGCCCGTCACCACGGTGTCCAATGCCGAGGCGCCCTTGACCGCCCAGGGAACTCGATTCTGCCCCGGCACTCAGGGCGGCGCGGAGTGGAACGGAGCGGCGTTCGACCCGGGAAACAATTTGATCTTCACCGGCGAAGCCGACTGGTGCACGACGGTGCGACTGGCGCCGGCAGCAAGCCTTGCAAGCACCCCGATGGGCAAGACCTGGAGCGGCGCGACCGACGGATTCGGCCAGCAGGACGATCAAAAGCAGTGGAGCGGGTGGCTCACCGCCACCGACGCCGTCAGCGGCGAGCGCAAATGGCAGTTCCATGCACCATTTCCCTTGTTGGGCGGTGTGACGCCGACCATCGGGCGTTTGTTGCTCTTCGGCGATATGGGCGGCAATTTCTACGCTTTCGACGCCGTCAGCGGCAAGAAATTGTGGTCGATCGATCTCGGCGGCGCCGTCGGCGGCGGGGTGATTACCTACGATACCGGCCAGGGCCAAAAGATAGCGGTCGCGGCAGGCATGACTTCGCCGATCTGGCCGACCCCGAAGGGCAACGGCAAAATCGTCGTGCTCGGCTTATAAACTCAACGTCGCCGATCATGACCTCGCCTTGCGGCCCCGCGTCGAGCCTTTCCCTGCTCTGAGACCAGTCCGGCCTTGCGCAGCGCGCGTAGATGCCGGCTCAGTGCCTGCGGACTCATGTCGATGCGGTGCGCGAGTTCGCCGGCAGCGAGGAGCGGCCAACGGTGCGGCACGCGGCTCGTGGTGTTAATATTTTCCCCGGTAATCCACAACAACACGAAAATGACATTCAAATTCGGCGACTTGATGATCGAGAAGCGCTCGATCGACTACGTACCGCTCGCCGAACGGCACGGCAAGGTGTGGCACCTGTGGCCGGTGTGGTTTTCCGGCGACGCGCACCTGGCGACCGTGGCGACCGGCGTGGTCGGCATCGCCCTCGGCGGAAATCTGCTGTGGATGGCGATCGCGGTCTTGGGCGGCTGCGCCTTCGGCACATTCTTCATGGCGTTCCATTCGACTCAAGGACCGCAGCTCGGACTGCCGCAGATGATCCAGTCGCGGCCGCAATTCGGCTATCTCGGAGCGCTGCTGGTCTGGGGCGTGGCGCTCGTGGCCTATATCGGGTTCAACGCCTTCAATCAGATACTGGCGGCGCAGACCGTCGTTACCCTATGGGGCGGGGACCCGACCCTGACCATGCTGGTGTTCACCGCGCTGTCGGTTTCGCTGGCGGTCGTCGGCTATGATTTGATCCATCTCGCACAGCGCTGGATCGCGTACCTGCTGATCGGCGCATTGCTGATCTTCTCGGCCGCCGTGCTGGTGAAGATGCACGTTCCCGTTCGCGATCTCGGCTTCCGCGATTTTCGCGCGGTGCCGTTTCTCGCCCAGTTCTTCGCCGCCGCCTCGTATCAAATCGCCTGGTCGATCTATGTTTCCGATTACTCGCGCTACTTGCCGCGCAATGTGGGGGTCGGCGCGTCGTTCTGGTGGACCTACCTCGGCGCGTTCGTCGGCGGGACTTGGATGATGCTGGTCGGAACGCTGGCGGCCGCGCTATATCCGACTTTGGAAGTCGCGGCGGCGCTTCGCGCCGTGGCTGACGCCGTTTTTCCCGGATTCGGCAAGCCGCTGCTGTTCTGCTCCCTGCTGGGACTGGTGACCATCACCTCGCTCAACTACTACGGTGCATCTTTGACGCTGCTGAGCGTCATGGACTCGCTGAAGCCCAGCCGGCCGACTCTCGGCAAGCGCCTGGCGGCATTGCTCTTCTCCACCTTGGTCGCGACCGGTCTCGCCCTGGCATCGACGCAAAACTTCGTGGAGAAGTTCGGCGAATTCCTCGCGGTGCTGCTGTATCTGTTCACACCCTGGACGGCGATCAACCTCGTCGATTTCTATCTCATCCGCCGGGGCCATTACTCGGTGCGGGAGATCTTCAACGCACGCGGAATGTATGGACGGTGGAACTGGCGGGGGCTGTGGGCGTATGGCATCGGCTTCGCAGCCATGATTCCCTTTTTCAGCACGGAGTCATGGAAAGGGCCGGTGGCGAAGGCGCTGGGAGGCGCCGACATCGCCATGCTGGTGGGCCTGCCGGTGTCGGCGCTGGTCTACATTGCCGCCTGCCGCTCGCTCGACATCGAGTCGGATCGCCGCTCGGCGCATGCCGCGGACCGGGGTCTCGACCCCGACGGCGCTTAACGCCGCCTAGAGCGGCGTCGCCAGGAATTCATCGATGGCGGCAGCGACCGCGCGCGGATCCTCCCAAAAGGGGTTATGGCCGAGGCCGTCGAAGATTTTAACCTTGGCGGCCGGCAAACCTTTGCGCAACGATTGGCGTGCGTCCTCCTCCATGATCGGATCCTTGCTTCCCCAAATGAGAAGGGTGGGCGCCTTGAGCCGGGGCAGGGTGCCTTGCAGATCGGCGAAGCCGCCATCGGCGCGCAGGCCTTGGTCGAGAACCGCCAGCCAAACGCGCAGCGGAATGCCTGCCGCATCCTGGCGCTCACGCCGGATGAAGTCCGGGTCCACCGGCGTCGGCGAGTCCCACCAGGCAATCATGAAGGGCGAGTCCGCATCGATGGGTTCCTTGAGTTTTCGGATCTCGGCGGCGAAATCGAATTGCGGCTTTCGGGCGCCGGGAGGCAGCCCGCCGGTCGAGGAAATCAGCACGACGTGAGCGGTGCGCTCGGGCCAGAATTCGGCAAAGGTCTGGGCAATGATGCTGCCCAAGGAATGCCCGACGATGTCGGCTTTCTGTACTCCGAGAGTGTCCAGCAGCAGCTTGATGTCGTAGGCAAAGTCCAGGCGGGTGTAGCAGCACTCGGGCTTGCTCGATTTTCCGTGTCCGCGAATGTCGACCAGGATCACCCGGTAGCGCTTCGACAGATAGGGGAGCATCGGCACCCAATCCCGCGCGCTGTCGGTGTAGCCGTGAATCAACACCAGCGCCGGGCCCGACCTGTTTCCCATGTCGACATAGGCCAGCGACTCGCCGTCCGGCAAGGGGATCAACTTCTTGGCGGCATCGAATGCGTCGAGATCGATTTTGCGGGGCTCCGCGGCTGGAGCCGCAGCCCGGGAAGCCGAGCCCGGGGCGGCAGCGGAAGCCGCACGCGGCGGTGCGGCGAGCGCCGAACCCGGCGGTGCGGCGAGAGCCGGGTCCGGCGGCGCGCCGAAATAGAACGCCGCGCAGGCCGAAACGCCGAAAAGTGCGAGAGCGCCGGCACCGCGCAGGGAGTGAAGGCCATCGATGTGTTTCATAGTTCAGTTCTTCAGTCGAAATCCCGTCTTGAATACCCAGGCCACGATGGCGATGCAGACGGCCATGAATCCCACCGTCATCATCATGCTCACGCCGACGTTGACGTCGGCCGTGCCGTAGAAACTCCATCGAAAGCCGCTGATCAGATAGACGATCGGATTGAAGAGGCTGAAGGTGCGCCATGCCGGAGGCAGCATGTCGATGGAATAAAAGGCGCCGCCCAGGAAGGTGAGCGGGGTGATGACCAGCATGGGGATGAATTGCAGGTGTTCGAATCCCTTCGCCCAGATTCCGATGATGAATCCGAACAGGCTGAACGTGAAAGTCGTCATCAGCAGAAATGCGATCATCCAAACGGGATGAAGAATCTTGATGGGCACGAACAGCGATGCGGTGGCCAGGATCGTCAGCCCGAGGACCACCGATTTGGTCGATGCCGCGCCGACGTAGGCGATGACGATTTCGACGTAGGATACGGGCGCCGACAGCAGTTCATATATGGTGCCGGTGAACTTTGGGAAATAGATGCCGAATGAGGCGTTCGACAGGCTCTCCGTGAAAAGCGCCAGCATGATCAACCCGGGAACGATGAATGCCCCGTAGCTGATTCCGCCGGCCATGGACAGGCGCGGGCCGATCGCGGCGCCGAAGACCACGAAGTACAGCGAGGTCGTGAGGACCGGCGTCACCAGGCTCTGCACCAGGGTGCGAAGCGCCCGGGCTATCTCAAACTTGTAGATGGCCCATACGCCGTAACGATTGAAGGCGATTCGCGGCATCGTCCGGCTCATGCGTGTTCACTCACGAGTTTGACGAAGATGTCCTCGAGCGAACTCTGGTGGGTCTGCAAATCCTTGACGACGATCGGCAGTTCGCCGATTCCCTTGAGGAGAGCGGATATGTCCCTGCCGTCCGCGCCGTCGACGGTGTACACCAGGTCTTGGCCGTCGGCCTTGAGCTCGAGATTCCACGAATCGAGTTCCGGCGGAATGCGCGCAATGGGCTCCTGCAGGTGCAAGGTCAGCTGCTTCTTGCCGAGCTTCTTCATCAGTGTCTTCTTCTCCTCGACCAGAACCAGCGATCCCTTGTTGATCACTCCTATGCGGTCGGCCATCTCCTCGGCTTCCTCGATGTAGTGCGCGGTCAAGATGATGGTGACCCCCTTGTCGCGCAGTCCCCGGACCAGCGACCACATGTCGCGGCGCAGCTCGACGTCGACGCCCGCGGTCGGTTCGTCCAAAAACAATATCTCGGGTTCGTGCGACAGGGCCTTCGCGATCATCACGCGCCGCTTCATGCCGCCTGAGAGAGTCATGATCTTGCTGTCGCGCTTGTCCAGCAGCGACAGATCGCGCAGCAGGCTTTCGATGAACGCGGGATTCGGTGCGCGCCCGAACAGGCCGCGGCTGAAGGTCACCGTTGCCCACACGGTTTCGAAGGCGTCGGTGCTCAGTTCCTGCGGCACCAGTCCGATCTTCGAGCGGGCCGCCCGATAGTCGCGGACGATGTCATGGCCGTCCGCGATCACCTGGCCGCCGCTCGCGGTGACGATGCCGCAGACGATGTTGATCAGCGTGGTTTTGCCGGCGCCGTTGGGACCGAGCAGGGCGAAGATCTCGCCCTTGTCGATTTCCAGGTCGATGAGCTTGAGCGCCTGAAATCCCGAGGCATAGGATTTGGTGACGTTCCGTATCGATATGACCGGCCTCACGACGGCCCCGTGTTCCGACGCCGACGCCTACGCATGGTTGATTCTCGCGACCAGAGCCCGCGTGAACTCCACCGTGCCGTGGCGGCCGCCCAGGTCGCCCGTGCGTATTCCATCCAAATTCAGGGTTTGATCGATGGCGGTTCGCAATCGCGCGGCCATGTGCGGAAGGTGGCAGTGTTCGAGCATCATCGCCGCCGCGAGCAGCAATGCGGTCGGATTCGCAATTCCTTTTCCCGCGATGTCGGGTGCCGAGCCGTGGACGGCTTCGAATATGGCCGCATCGACGCCGATATTGGCCCCAGGCGTGACTCCCAAGCCGCCGACGAGGCCTGCCACGAGATCGGACAGGATGTCGCCGAACAAATTGGTGGTCACCAGCATGTCGAACTGCCAGGGATTGAGCACCAATTTCATGGCGCAGGCGTCGATGATGACGGTGTCCAGCACGAAACGGCCCTTGTATTTGCGCTCGTAGAGGTCGAGCCCGGTCTCCAAAAAAATGCCGGTCAGGGCCTTCATGATGTTGGCCTTGTGGACGATGGTCACTTTCTTGCGGCCCGTGGCAATGGCGTGCTCGAAGGCGAACTGCAGCAGGCGGCGGCTTCCCTGGCGCGTGTTGACGCCGGTGGCCATGGCGACGGCGTGAGGATCGTCATCGATCTGTATGTAGTGCTCGTGGCCGATGTACAGGCCTTCCAGGTTTTCCCGCACCACCACCAGGTCGATGTCGTCGAAACGCCCGCCGGGGATCAAGGTCCGCGCGGGACGCAGGTTGGCATACAGCTTGAATTCCTCCCGCAGACGCACGTTGGAGGATCGGTACCCGCCGCCCGACGGTGTTTCGAGAGGGCCCTTGAGGGCAAGGCGTGTCCGTCTGATGCTGTCGATCGTCCGGGCGGGTAGCGGATCGCCGGCGGTTTCGACGCCCGCGAGACCGGCGGCTTGCCGGTCCCATTCGAATGGCGCGCCGAGCGCTTCGAGCACGGCCAGCGTGGCCTCGACGATTTCGGGACCGATGCCGTCTCCGGGTATCAGCGTGGCGGGGATGGACTGGGGCATCGACGGATTCTCGACTGAAGGAAACCAGCGATTAGGATACTCGAAGTGGGAGCGGTAGACTGTGTGCTGTCGCGGAGGAGCGATCCCATCAGCACCGATGAAATCATTGCGGCGACCCGCCGCTGGTTGGAGCGGTCAGTCATCGGCCTCGATCTGTGCCCGTTTGCCGAGAGCGTCTACCGCGGCGGCCGGGTAAGGTTTCACGTCAGCGAGCAGCGCTCGGCCTCCGGCCTGCTCGACGACTTTCGTTCCGAGCTGGGCGCGCTGCAGGCCGCGGATCCGTGCAACTGCGAGACCGCGCTGCTGATCCATCCCTGGGTTCTGGGCGACTTCATCGAGTACAACGATTTTCTCGAGGTCTGCGATGCGGCCATCGTCGAGTCCGGCCTCGAGGGGGAGCTGCAAGTCGCCAGCTTCCATCCGCAATACCGTTTCGAGGGCACCCAGTCCGAGGACATCGAGAACTACACCAATCGATCGCCGTTTCCCATGCTGCACTTGTTGCGCGAAGCGAGCGTCGAGCGCGCCATTGCGGCCGTTGCGGATACCGACGAGATCTACCGCAGAAATATTCGTACGCTGCGCAACCTGGGACATGAGGGCTGGCAGCGGCTATGGCGGGATTAGTGTTTTGCGCATGGGTATGAATTCGATGGTCTCGCCGCCGCCGACATCGAAATTCACCTTTTCAGAGCCGACGTAGCCCCTCGCCGAATAGAATTTGACGCCCGGAAGCGTCGCCATCAATTCCGTCCGGGAGAACCCCCGGGCTCGCGCCCTGTGTTCGCAGTGCTCGAGCAGCAGGGATGCGATGCCGCGGCGCGCGGCCGCCGGATCGACGAAAAAGGCGCGGATCCGGGCCGCCTCGGTGCGCGGGTCGAGAGTCGAGGAATCGCGCCCTTCGCGCGCATCGCCGCCGAATAGTGTGGAACGGTAGCTCCATCCGCCGCAGCCGACGAGCCGTTCGTCTTCCATGGCGAGGAAATACGTCCGGTCGGCCAACAGCTGCGTATCGACGCCGAAGGCTCCGCGCAGGGCGCCTTCCACCTGCGTGGGCCGGTAGTCTTCCATGCTGAGGCCCCGTGCAGAGCGCGCAATCAGCGCTTCGATCGATGCCACGTCGGCGAGGGCGGCGTCGCGCAAAACGATCGCCACGAGCGTCAGTGCACCGGGTTCGGCGGCGGGACTGTTTCGAGTCCGTCCGAGCGATACACCACGCCGCCTTTCATCACGAAGCCGACGTGCTCGAACTGCTCGGGACTTTCCAATGGATTCCCCGCCGTCGCCACCAGATCCGCAAAGCGCCCCGCCTGCACGGTGCCGATTTCAGCCGCCGCTCCGATCAGATCGGCTGCATTTCGCGTTGCCGCATACAGCGCGTCGATGGGTTTCATCCCGTTGCCGATCAACAGGCCGAACTCCATCGCGTGATCGCCCTGGCCCAGGTCCGTGCCGTAGGCGATCTTGACTCCGGATCGCACGGCCAGCGGCAGGTTGCGCTTGGGCAGGAGATCGTTTGCCAATTCCTTCGGCGCCGTGCCCGGCGTCAACAGCTCGGGACGATCGCGCGCGGCGGCATAGAACACATCGTAGACGGACAGGGTGGGAACCAGATACGTTCCATGCGCCTTCATGAGGGCGAAGGTCTGGGCGGTGGCGAAGGAGCCGTGCTCGACCGAATCCACGCCGGCACGGACGGCGTTCTCGATCGCCTCCGCGGGATAAATGTGCGCCGCGACTTTCATGCCGAGTCCGTGCGCGGTTTCCACCGCGACGCGCATTTCATCGTTGGTCATGAGCTGCCGGCTCGGATCGTCGCCCGTCGATGCGATGCCGCCGGAGGGCATCAACTTGATCAGATTCGCGCCGCGCCCGCGGTGCTCCCGCACGCGCAAGCGCGCTTGCTCGGGAGAATCGACCAGCCCCAAGTTCCAGCCCGGGTGCGACAGAGCGGCGTCGACTCCGTTCTTCGGATCGCCGTGTCCGGCGGTCGGTCCCAAGGGCTCCAGAGACACCCAGAGACGCGGGCCGGAAATCTTGCCGGCGTCGATGGCGTTTCGCACCGAGACTGTCTCGTCGCCGCCGCCCAGATCGCGAGCGCCGGTGAAACCCTGCTGCAGCATCTGCCGGACGAACACCGCCGCATCCAGGGCACGGTCGGTATCCGAATGCGTCAACCAGTATTCGGTGGCATTGGTTCGGCTCGGCAGCATGGCCGATATATGGACGTGGCAGTCGATGAAACCCGGCATCACGGTGGCGTTCGACAAGTCGATGATTTGCGCGCCGGCCGGAGAAATGAATCCGGATTCAACGGACAGGATCTTGTCGTCCCTTATCAGTATCGACACCTGGTGGCGCGGCGCGTCCGCGACTCCATCGAGCAAGGTGCCGGCGTGAATGACGAGGTCTTTGGCGCAGCCCATGCCGGCGCTCAACAAAAGAACCAAGCCCAAGGCCAGATGTTGCTTACGCGTATGTCTCATCGAATCCTCGCCGCTGGGAACATTGAAACGGCTGAAGTGTAACCCGCCTTAAGGGGCTCCGAGCGATTCGTCCGCCGCCGTAGTCCATGCTAATCTTTGGCCGTAGCCGCCAATAACAGGCTCAGGGAGGATTCTGTGTACGTAAAACCCAGCGTGCCGCTCAGCATCGGCGGCGTTCTCGACGAGGCGTTCAGGCTCTATCGCCGGGGCTTTTCGAAGTCCTGGCGGCTGGCGCTGTGCGCGCAGCTCGTGCTTGCAGTGCCCGCCGTCATTCTTCGCTATCAGATGAAGTCCGCCGCCTCGGCCGCGGGAAATCCGCGTGCGGCCTTGGCGGTCTTCATGTCGCCCGCGGTATGGCTGCCGTACCTGATCATCGTCCTGGTGGCCATCGGGTTCTACAACGCGTTGATCGTCCATCTCGATGGCTGCGCAAATTCCAATGAGCAGCCCGCGCGGCAGTCCTTGGCCTCAGGCTTTCGCCTGTTCCCGCGCACGCTGCTGCTGTTCTTGGTCATGTCTGTCATGTTGATCGTCGCGGGTGTCGGCATGGGATTGGCTGTCGCGATCGGAAAGGCGATTTCTCCGGTCATATCGGCCGTCGCGATCGTGGCGATACTCGCCGCCGCCATCTATGTCTGGGGGAGGGCGTTCCTGGCGCATGTCGCCCTGGTGGTCGAGAATGCCCAGGTCTTCAGGTCGATCGAGATCAGCTGGACCTTCATCAAGGATCATTGGTGGCGCACCGCGACCGTGTATACGGTCGCCCTGTTCATCGCGGTGGTGTTTTATTTCGTCATGGGCTTCCTGGACGGCATCGTGGCATGGGGACTGCACGATTCGTTCGGAGCGGCGACGGTTCTCACCCAGCTCGTGGCCATCGCCGGCGGTACGGTACTGATGTCATTCCTGCCCGCCGTGCTTCTTTCCATGTACTACGACTTGAAGCTTCGCAAGCAAGGCGCGGATCTTGCCGGTCGAGTGAATACCCTAGCGCCGCAGTGAGCGCGCACCCCGGGCGGCTGAAGCCGCGCTTCGCAGCGGCGTTCGCGGGATTGCTGATGGGGTGCTGCGCCGGCGTTGCCTCGCCCGCAGCGTCCGCAGCACCTGCTGCGCCCGCCGCACCGGCACTCGCAGCCGCTGCGATGCCCAACGACGTCGTGCGCGATTGTGCGCTGCATGCTCCGCCCGCCGCATCCGGTGTCGCCGCGCTCAAGTCCGCCTGTCCGCAACTCGAGGACGCGCTCAAGTCTGTGGGCTTGGATCGAATGCTGTACGAGGGTTGGCAGCAGCATCTGAACGGCGATGCGTTGCGCGATCTGGTGAGATTGGCTGAGCGATATGGCGGCTCGAAGCCCGGCAGATCTCCCGACATGAGCGCATTGCCCGGCGTCCTCGCGGCGCTGGCGCGGGACCAGACTCCGCTGCCCACGTCATGGTGGGGCGCGTTCAAGACGTGGTTGAAGGCTTGGTGGTCGCGTCACTCGGATTCGTTCAGCTGGTTGGACCGATGGCTCGAGCACCTCGGGCAATCGGCGACCTTGTTCAACGTGATTTCCTATTCCCTGTTGGCGGTGGTGGCGGCGGTCGCGTTCGCCGTGGTCGTGAACGAGCTCAAGGCCGGGGGGGTGTTGCGGCCCGGGCGCAGGGGTGCGCGCAAGCCGCGCGTCCCCTGGGAATCGGCTTCTGCCGCCGAATCCGCCGCCACGGAGGAAGCACAGCCGCAGTCCCTCGGCCGGCGCCTGACCGATCTGCTTCGAATGCTCGTGGATCGCATGATGCAGACGCGCCGCCTCGAGGCGGAACGCAGCCTGACGCATCGCGAACTCGTGGCTCGCGGCATCTTCGACAGCGAATCGCAACGAGCGGTGTTTGCAGCGGTGGCGGGCGCCGCCGAGTCGATCACCTACGGTTCGATGAATGTCGAGACTGACGATCTCGACGGCGTGCTGGGGCAGGGGCGAGTGCTCTTGACGCAGCTCACCGAGGCGCCGGGCGCGCAATGAAGGAGCGATTGACCACCCTGGCCTTGGCGCTTTTCGCGCTGGCGCTGTTCTATGTATTGTTTCTGCCGAAGCCAACGTCGGGAGCCGGCGCGGCACCGTTGCCGTTGAGCACCGAGATCGGCCCTGACGGATATCAGGCGGCCTGGCGCTGGCTCGAGGCTGGGCGGATACCGGTGATGGCGCTGCGCGACAACTACGGCCGGCTGGACCAAGCGGGTACTTCTCTCCAACCGACGGGAAATCTGTTGCTGACCACCATGCCGCACAAGGTGGGAGTACGTGCCTTGGAAGCAGGGGAACTCGACGCATGGGTTTCCCGCGGCAATACGCTGGTGGTCATGGCCGCGCTCGACGACACGCCGCTGTGGGCTTTCGGCAACTCCAGGTTGGTCGACGCGGTGGGGCGGCTGACTCGATTGAAGTTCGACGCCATCGATGAGCAGCAGGCGGAAAAAGCCCCAGGCTCCAGCTCCGCGGGCGAGCGAGCGCGCAACGCAGCGGAGAAGGCGCCGCATCGGCCGCTGGCTACCCTGGTGACGGATTTGCTCGATGTGCGGCGCAGCGTCATCGAACCGCGCGGCGCACATCCCCTCATGGACGGGGTCGGCGCCGTGCGGGTGGCCTCCGAACTGCCGGCGTCCCGCTGGCGCGCGACTCCCATGGATAGGTCGGGCGTCATGCAAATCGGCGAGATCGCGGGAAGCGGCGATGCGGCGATCTGGTTGAGAAGGCAGGGCAGGGGCCAGGTGATTACCTTCGCCGTTGCCAGCATCTTCAGCAATCGTCAGATCGGCGAGGGCGACAATGCGCGGCTGTTGTCGAACCTGATTGCCTGGTCGCTGCGCGATCAGGGTAGCGTCATTTTCGACGATGCTCACCAGGGCGTGGTGAACTACTACGATGCGAAAGCATTCTTCTCGGACCCGCGACTTCATCGAACCCTGGGCTGGATCGTATTCCTGTGGTTCGTGTTCGTGCTGGGAGTGCAGCCGTTGCGCACTCGAATCCGCGATTGGAATCCGGTCGACGTGACGGGCTTCATCGCGATGAGCGGGGAGTTCTTCGCCTCCACGCTGGGTCCCGCCGCCGCGGGAGCGCGGCTGTTCGAAAATTTTTTCAATTCCATCCGCCGCCGGCTCGGCCTGGGCCAGGACGGCGATCCGGTATGGGAGTGGCTCTCGGCGCAGGCGCGGGTCCCGCCCGGGGAACTGACCGAATTGCGCCGCCTTCATCGGCGGGTGCGCGACGGCCGGCGCGTCGACCTGGTTCGGCTGCAATATCTTCTTTCGCAGTTGCAAGGACATCTCGTATGAGTACGGCATTGGAAAACTTGGAGCAGGATTTGCAGGATGCGCTGGGCACGACGGTGCTCGGATTGAAGCCGGTCATCCGCGCGCTGACGATTGCCGTGGTCGCCCGCGGGCATGTACTTCTGCAGGGGCCGCCGGGCCTGGGCAAGACCCTGTTGAGCAAGAGCCTGGCAGCCGCGCTGGGCGGGACTTACGGACGCGTTCAAGGCACGGCCGATCTGATGCCCGCGGACATCATCGGCGTGCATGTATTCGATGCCGGCAAGCGCGAATTCGAGTTTCGGTCCGGGCCGCTGTTCGCCGACGTGCTGCTGGTCGATGAGATCAACCGCGCGAGTCCCAAGACACAGTCGGCGCTGCTCGAGGCGATGGAGGAAAGGCAGGTCTCCGTCGAAAGAAAGACCTACGCGCTGCCGCCGCAGTTCCTGGTGATTGCAACCCAGAATCCGGGCGACTTCGAGGGCACTTACCCGCTTCCGGAATCGCAATTGGACCGATTCATGCTCCGTATCGACATGACCTATCCGCTGCGCGCGGATGAGCAGGCGATTCTGATGCAATATGCGGCGGTCGGCGCTGCGGCGCAGGCACCCATCCGGGCCGCGGCGTCGGAGTCTTCGTTGGATGCGGCGAGAGCCTGCGTGGACGAGGTCTATATGGCGCCCGAACTGCTGGAGTATGTGCTCGATATAGCGCAAGCCTCGCGGCAGCATGCGCACCTGAGCTTGGGATTATCCACTCGCGGCGTGCTGGCGGTGCTGCGGGCGGCCCGGATAGCCGCCGGACTGCGCGGCGGCAGTTTCGTCGCTCCCGACGACGTCAAGGAGGTGCTGCCGATGACGGTGCCGCACCGCCTCGTGCTCGCGCCGGAAGCCATGCTGGAAGGGACCAGCACGCAGGCCATCGTGCAGCGGCTGCTCGACCAAGTACCCGTGCCTCGCTGAACGGCATGAGCCTGCGCCGCAACGCCCTGTTGTTGATACTGCTCGCGGCGGCCATCGCGGTGGTGAGCTATTGGAATGCCCGCGCCGGGCTTGCCGGGCTTTGGGCGCTGCCGGCGGCGCTGCTGCTGCTCGGTCTCGCGTACGAATCCTGGGCGGTCGCCAGGAGCGGCTTGTCCATCGATTGCGAAATGCCGGAGAGCTTGTTCTTGGGGCGCGACGCCTCGGTCCGCTTCGTCGGCAGGCACGGCCTGCGGCATCGCGTCGACGTCGAATTTGCACCCTCCGCTCCCGACTCCTTCGAGATCGACGGCGATGTGGTGCCGCTGCGCCTGCCGCCAGCCGCTGCGGCCGCCGTCGACCGCCGGATCAACCCCAGCCGCCTCGGCGCCTATTCATGGCCGCCGATCAAAGCGCGGGTCGCGGGCCCATTCGCTTTGGCTTGGTGGCCGAAGCAATTGCCTTGCCGGCGCGCGGTTCGGGTGTTGCCGGACCTGTTCCGCAGCAGCGACGAGGTCAAGGGATTGGCTGCGTCGGGTGTGAAATCGGGAAATGAAATCGGAGCGGGCGCCGAGGTTCTGCGCCTTCGCGATTACCGGGCCGGAGACCCGCCCCGCGTCATCGACTGGAAAGCGACGGCCCGTGCCGGGCGAATGATCAGCCGCGAATTCACCCAGGATCATCGTCTGGAAATCGTCATCGTCGTCGATGCCGGACGGGCCAGCGCTTTGCGTGCCGGCAGCCTCGATCGATTCGGGCACTACGTGAACGTGGCGGCGCGCCTGGCGCAGCACGCTGCCCTGCAGGACGACCTGGTCGGCCTGGTGGTGTATGCGGATCGGCCGCTGGCGGCGTTGGCGCCTGCCCGGGGCGCGCAGGCGGTCGCGCGATTGCGGGCGGTGCTGGCGGCGGCCCGCGTCGAGCGAACCGAATCGAATCCTCTGTATGCGGCCACGCGCGTGCGCTCGCTGGTTCGTCACCGCGCCCTGATCGTGATGCTGACCGATGTCGATGACGCCACGGTGGCGAGCCAACTCGTGCAGGCGGTGCGCCTGCTGCTGCCCAAGCATTTACCGTTCATTGCCGGGCTGTCGAGCGCCGCGGCGGAGGCGATGGCGACGGCGCCCTCACGGCACTGGCTCGATCCCTACCGCACTCTGGCCGCGCAAGAATACTGCGCCGGTCTGGAACGAAAGGTCCGGGCCTTGAACGCCTTGGGCGCGCCGGCGCTCGTGGCAAGACCGGAGCAAATCGAGCCCGCGGTGTTCGCCGCCTATGAGCAGTTCCGGCGCCGGCGGCGCGCCTAGCGCTTTGCGAACAGCCGTCCGCTCATCAGGGCCCACATGATCACCCAATAGCTCACGCCGACGGTGATCCGGCTCGCCGGCGGAAATCGCGGATCGGGCGAGATGAAACCTTCGATGAAGCCGCATCCCACCAGCAGCGCTGCGCACAACAGCAGCACCGGCCCGACGCGGTGCGCGCAGGCCTGGAAGGAATCGCGGCGCGTGCCGGACTTCGGGCGCACGATCGATTCGCCCAGGGCGATGCCCGTGGCGCCCGCCACGCAGATGACCGACAGCTCCACCGGGCCATGGGCGATGATGAAAGTGAACAAGGCGAGGGCCAGTCCGTGTTGGTGTACGAATGCGAATGTCCCGCCCAGCATCAGTCCGTTGAGCGCGACCAGATAAAAAGTGCCCAGCCCGAGGAAAATGCCCGCGCAGAATGCGAATACGCTCACCACGATGTTGTTCGCCAGAATGTGCACCGACAGAATCGAGGACGGCATGATGTTGATGATGCCTTCGGTCCACAGATGTCCCTGCTCGACCCGCGCAATCATCTCCTCGCCGGCCACCAGACCGATCAGCGTCGGAAAAGCCGTGATCAGCCACCAACCCATCAGAGCCGAAAGTGCCATCAGGACCGCCATGCCGAGGATGCGGGAGCGCAGTTCTGCGGCCGCCTGCGGAATGTCCACCCGCAGCAGGGCCATGAGCGCCGCGCCGCCGCCGCGCGGGCGCCGGCTGATCAAGGCGTGCAATTGTCCGTAGAGTGATTCGAGGCCGGCCGCGGTGCGGCTGCCGGGCGCCAGCCGGCGCGCGGTGGCGAGATCGCGTGCAAGCCCGCGATAGGCCTCGACCGCGCTCAGGGATTCGTCGATGGTCGCGCGGCGCTGCCGGCGAAGCTCGGTCGTGCTCCGGACGATGCCGCGCCAGGCCCCCGCGCGCGCGACGATCCACGCGCGCATATCGGCGCTCTCAGACATGCGTTCCGTCCCGCAGGGCGAGCAGGCGGGAGTGAAGCTGCGTCTCGCTCAGGGCCGCCAAGGAGGAATCGTCCGCCGCGGCGCTGCGAGGTTCCAATCGCGCCAGCAACGAGCGCGCAATCTGCATGCGGTTGCCCGATGCGAGCGTCGGCCAGCGATCGAGGATCTGGTCCACCAATTCCAGCGCGTCGAGCGGCAGACGGGAACCGGCGGCGAGCTTTTCGAGCCGGCTCAATGATTCCGCGGCCGCGGTATCGTCCAACACCAACAGCGTGCCGGCCGCCATGTCGCCGATGCGCACGCGGTGGGCGGTGAAAATGCAGCAGACGAGACCGACGACATAGAACGCGGGCAGGCCGTCGATCAGGCGGAAGACATTTCGTATCAAAAGGGCCGCCGTGCCCGGCGTGCCGCCGGTCCGATCGACCAGCACGAGGCCGGCCATTCGCTTGCCCGGCGTGAGTCCCCGCATGGCCACTTCCAGGATGGGGTGATAGAGGAAGTAGATGACGGCGGCCGGGAGCAGAGTGACGAGCGCGTCCGGGGACCGCGCGCTCAAACTCAGTTTCAATGCATACGCGGCGATGAGCAGCCAAGTGCCGGCGATGAGCAGACGGATGTGCCAGTCGATCACGAATGCGTAGCTGCGATTTCCGGGGCCCGCGAGCCGCAGCGTCAGGTCGACGCCGGTGGCGCTCTGCACGAATATCGCCTCGTCGGCCATCGAGGATCAGCTCCGGGCCTTCGCGGCCGAGCGCAGCATCGCAAACGCGGCGTAGGCGATGACGACGATCACCAGCCAGCGCAGCGCGATCAGGGGCAGCGACTTCACGATGTAGGCGGCAATGAGCACGCCGAAGATGCCGCCGCAGGCGAGGCCGAGCGAAGGCCCCCAGGCGAACTTGCCGGTTTGAAAGAACCGCAGGCTCGCGACCGGCTGCAGCAGCGCGCACGCGCCCATCATGATGGGAAAAGCGGCCAGCGGATGCATGCCGAGGAGCGCCAGAGTAATCATGCAGGGGGCGTACAACCCGATGCCGGCGCTCATCAGAGCGCCGAGAATGAAATTGATGCCCACCGCCAACCCGAATTTCCAGCCGCCGAGACTCATCGCCGTGCCGCCGCCGGGCAGCGCGCCCATATTGATCGCCGTGAAAACGGTGCCGGCGATGAGCAAGGCGACGCCCATCGTGATCTGGATCGCGCGGCGCGGCAGACGCGCGACGATGCCTGCGCCAAGCCATGCGCCCACCGCCGCGCTCACCACCACGGTCACCAGCAGCAATGGATCGACGAGGATGGTCGTCACAAAAATGAGTGCTTCGGCGATGGCGGCGGGAGTGTGGCCGACGTTCAAGGTTCCGGGGATCAATTCGTCAGGGACCAGGCGGCGCAATTTATAAATCGCCGTCGTCGGCGCAAAGGAGCCTATCCCCAAGGTATCGAAGAAATCGGTCACGAAGCCGATGAGGAGTTCGAACGGCGTCGGCAGCCGCACCGTCGTGCTGCGCCGGGCCGCGCGGATGCCGCCCACGATGAAGGCCGCTCCGGCCAGGCCTATGCATACATAGAAGGCGATTTGTGCGGCGTTCATGGCGACAATATACCTGCGCTTCCCGTAGACTGGATGATAAAGACGGACGGCGATCCAAAAAGAATTCCGAGGGCAATCAGTGGCAATGCGGCGTGATGGCGGCTGACTCCCACGATCAGGCGGTGCCCGGCACCGATGCGGCTGCCGGCGCCGCCGGCCTCAAGCGATCGCTGGGATATTGGGATCTGGTGCTGTACGGATTGGCGTATATCGCGCCCTTCGCCCCATTGAGCACGCTCGGTTTCGTGTGGAGCGAATCGAACGGGCTGATCGTGCTCGCCTACCTGCTGGGCGCGGTGTGCATGTATTTCACGGCACAGAGCTACGCGACCATGACCGAGAGCCTGCCGACCGCGGGCTCGGTGTACGGATTCGCGCGCCATTCGCTGGGATCCTTCCCCGGATTCATCGCCGGATGGATGATCCTGCTCGACTACCTGTTGATCCCGGCCTTCGTCTACGTGCTGATCGCGGTGGCCTTGGAGACGCTGCTCCCGGGCATCGACCGCGGAATCTGGATCGTGCTCATGGTGGGCGCCACCACCGCCGTGAACTGGTTCGGCATCACCGTCACTTCGCGCGCGAATTTTATTTCCGTGGCTCTGCAGACGCTCATCCTGGTCGGATTCCTGGTGCTGGGCGTCGTTGCCCTGTACGGGGGCAAGGGCAACGGCGCCTTGACGCTGAAACCCGTGTTCGATGCGGCTGCCTTCGATCCCGGCAAGATATTCAGCGCGACCTCCATCTGCATCATGTCCTTCCTGGGCTTCGATGCGGTCTCGACTCTGGCCGAAGAAGTCGAGGGCGGCGACCGCCGCGTCGTCGGCCGCGCCATCATCGCGGTGCTGGTGCTCTCGGCGATTTTCTTCGTTGCCGTCACCTGGGTGCTGGGCAATCTTCTGCCCGGAATCGCCATCAAGGATCAGGCGGCGGCGGTGTACGAATTGGCGGCGTGGGCGACCGGGCCTTGGACCGCCGTGGTGCTGGCGTGGGCTTATGCCGGAATCGTCGGGCTGTCGAACGCCTTGCCGATGCAGGTGGGCGTCGCGCGCGTGGTCTTCGCCATGGGCCGCGATCGGCAGTTGCCGCGGATTTTGGCGCGCGTCCATCCCAAGTACCGCACGCCCTACATGGGCATGCTGGTCACGGCCGCCCTGTCCTTGGGCGTTGCCCTGTACATGAAGAACCGGCTCGACGACCTCGCATCGATAGTCAACTTCGGCGCGCTCAGCGGGTTTCTGTTCCTGCACGTGTCGGTGCTGGTGTATTTCTGCGTGAAGCGCCGCTCGGGCGCCTGGGTGCGGCACGCCCTGGTGCCCATCTGCGGCATCATCGTCGTGCTCGCCGTCTTCTCGGGGATGAGCGCACTGGCCGCCAAAGTCGGCGTCGCCTGGCTTGCGGTCGGTTTGGTCTACGGCATGGTCCTCAAGGCAAAACACCGCGAAGAATTGCGCGCTCCGCTGTAGACGCCGCGCATAGGTGGCGCGCTCAGATCCCGCGGACCAGGGCGGCTGCCGCATCGATGGCCGCCGCCTGATGCGGCTGCAAATTCTGACCGCCCATGTGCATCAATTCATCGGCGTAGGGATCGATCACCGCGGTGCGGATGCCGGCGAATTCTTCGATGACGGCCAGGCCGCAGAACGGCACATAGGCATTCGAGTAGCCGCCCTCATGGGTCGCCACGAGGCGGCCGCCGCATAGGGAATCCGCGGCGCCGACGATTTTCGCGGCCATCGCGCGGTAGGTCTCGCTGGTGCACAGCATGCGTCCCAAAGGGTCCATGGCGCTGGCGTCGAGACCGGAGGCGACCACGATCAATTGCGGGCGGAAGCGTTCGAGAGCCGGCAGCACCACGCGCTCGAAAGCCGCGAGGTATGCGCCGTGTCCCGACCCCGGCGGGAGAGGGATATTGAGATTGCGGCCGGCGGCGCGGCCCGTGCCGGTGACGCCGAGCTGACCGGCGTCGATGGGATAGCAATGGTCCTGGTGGATGGAGATGGTCAACACGGAGGGGTCGTCGATGAAGGCAGTCTCGGTGCCGTTGCCGTGGTGCACGTCCCAATCGACCACGGCGATGCGATCGAGCGCATGAACGCGCTGCGCATGGCGCACCAGCAGGACGGCATTGCCGAACACGCAGTAGCCGCGGCCCTGATCGGCGTCGGCATGGTGGCCCGGCGGCCTGACCAAGGCATAGGCATTCCTGATGTGCCCGGCCAATACCGCGTCCGCGGCCGCGATGCATCCGCCGGCGGCGAGGAGGGCGATCTCGTAGCTTCCGCTGCCGATGCTGGCGCTGTCGCCGATGGGGCCGCCGCTCGCCGCCGACAGTGTCCGAACCGAGTCGATGTACCGCTCCGTGTGAAAATACCGCAGCTCGGCGTACTCGGCCGGACGCGGCTTCACGCGCACGAGCTGATCGGCAAGACCGCTGACTTCCAGCAGCGCCAGCAGGCGGCGCTTGGAATCGGGCGTTTCCGGATGCTGGTCGGGCTGCACGAAGGGATTGGAGCCGGAAAATCCCGCACCGCTGCCGGGGTCATGCCAAAAATACCGCTCATGGGCCACCAGGCCCGTGCGTGGACGCACCACGCCCGTCAACGCGCTTCCAATCGAACGGGTGCGCGATTGCGCGAATCGCGCCCGTAGTAGTCCGGATAGTCGGCGCTCAGGCCTTTGAAGCGGCGGTGAACCCACAGATACTGTTCCGGCACGAGGCGAATCTGGGCTTCCAACAGATTGTTGAAGCGTTGCGCATCGCAGATCGGATCGATGCCGGGAAAATCCTCCAGCGCGCGGCCGATCACCACGCGGTAGCCGGCGTTGCCGGGCAGCCGTTCAGGAAAGTAGGTCAGCACCGGGGCGCCGGAAATGCGGGCCAGACGCGAGGTCGCGGTATTGGTGGCGGCCGGTATCCCGAAGAAGTCCACCATCGCCGCGCCCTTGTTTCGGTAGCTCTGGTCCGGCGCATACCACACGGCCTCATTCTTCTTGAGAGCGCGGATCATGCTGCGTATGTCATCGTGAGCGATCGGCTTGCCGTTGCGCGCAAAGCTGGTGTACATGATGTGCGAGAGGAGCGCATTCTTGGTCGGGCGATAGACCACGTTGAGCGGCACGACGGTGCCCAGGATGCGCGTCGCGATTTCGATGGTGGTGAAATGGCCGCCGATCATGATGGCACCCCGGCCCTTGGCGAGCGCCGCCGTGAGATTGTCCAGCCCCTTCACTTCGGCGAGCGCGTTGACCCGGCGGTCGCTGCTCCACCAGGTATTGGCCGTTTCGCACAGCGCCATGCCGAGGCTTTGGCAGTGCCGGTCGAGGAGGGCCGACTGGTCCTCCGGCGACAGCGAACGCATGCACAATTGAATATTGCGGCGGGCGATGCGCACGTAGGCGAGCGGCAGGCGCCGGATGAGCGCGCCGAGGGCGGAGCCGACGCGCCGCTGCGCGGCATAAGGCAGCAATTCGATGGAGCGCAGCACGCTCAAACCCAGCCACGTCATCCAGTACTTCGGCAGATAGAATTCTAGCCGCATCGCCGAAACCCGCGCGCTCCGGACGCTGGGTGCGCGCTCGACGCCGTACCGGACTGCGCATAGCATTTCGCGAATGTATTCATTGCTGCAGCGACTACGATCCTTGCGACATGCCTTCTGGTACGGCGTCTCCGAGCGCATACGCTGGACGCGAGGCGCATACCAGGAAACCCCCGCGCTCGCACTCTGCGAATTAAAGCTCGAACAGGCGGAAAGAATAGCCGCGTTGCGCGAGCGTTACCAGGTGCAGTTCGAAGCGCGCATGAGCGCCGCGAGCAGCATCAACAACTATGAATATCTCGAACTGCTGGACGGCGGTTGGGAAGAGTCGGGGTTGGTCCGGCCCGCAGGCGGCGTTCTTTGCGATATTGGTTGCGCCAGTTTCTGGTATGCGTCGGCCCTGCAAGCATTCTTTCGTCCGGTCCGCATCGTGGGCGTCGAAGTGGAGGGGCACCGGTTGTTTCGCGACGGCCGCTCGCGTATCGACTACGCGGCCGGATACCTGGCGCATCTGCCCAACGCCCGGTTCGTGGTTGCCGACTATGCCTGGTATGAGGAGCCGGCCGACTTGATCACGTCCTGGTTCCCTTTCCTGACGCCGGTTGCCATTCTCGCCTGGCGGCTGCCGCTATCTTTGCTGGCGCCCGAGCGCCTGTTTCGGCAAATTAAACATAATCTGCGCCCCCACGGAACGTTTTTCATGGCCAACCACGGCCCCGACGAAGCAGACCTCGCGGAGCGGTGGTGCAGCGCAGCAGGACTGAGGCTCATCCACCGGCAGGTAGGGCGGGGAGTACTCGGCCGGGAGAGAATGCAGCCTCCGGTACTGTCCTGGTGGGCCCATCTTTAACCGAATATTCGTATTTGCCAGGAAATTGCTGTACTATCCGGCCCGGTTCGTGATTTCTACTTGGTCCGTTTCTGGTCACCGCGCCGCTCCGGCGTCACCTTGGCCACAACCCACAAAGCAGGTTTCTTCGATCCAGGTGGCAGGCACGCGGCTCTTGCATCGCAACGCATACGTGACCGGCCGATAGCTTCTCTTGTAGTAGGTATTCTTCACATGACGAAAATGTATGTTGGCAATCTCCCGTTCTCAATGGACGAGTCCGCGGTTCGCGCGCTGTTAGAAAAGCATGGCGCCGTACAGTCGGTGGCGCTGATCAACGATCGCGATACCGGCCGGCCCCGCGGCTTCGGCTTCGTTGAAATGGCCAGCGCAGATGCTGCGCGTGCCATGCAGGCCTTGAATGGCCACGATGTCGACGGGCGAGCGCTGAAGGTGAATGAGGCTCAGGAGCGCACCGGCGGCGGCGGTGGTGGTGGCGGTGGTGGCGGTGGCGGCGGTGGTGGATCGCGCGGTCCGAAGCGCTGGTAACAGCGTTTAATATCGAGCGAGAACTGGGGCCGCAGCGATGCGGCCCCAGTCATTTCGAGAGACGGATTTGCGCGATCAGGGTTTACGCCTAAGTCGGCTTTGCCTATAATCGCGCCCCGAAGCGAAGGCCCCACGGGGCATGACGATGAAGAGAGGGGGCCGATGGTCCCCTTTTTTGTTTTTGAGTGCCGGGGTTCAAAAAGAATGCGTGACGCCTTGATGCGCCTGTTAGAGCCGCCCATCGAGGCGCTGAATTATGAGTTGGTGGATATCGAGTTTGCTCGGGAAGGGCGCGGCGGGGTCTTGCGGATATTCATCGATTGCCGCGCCGGGGATTCCGGCGTCGGGATCACCGTCGAGGACTGCGCCCGCGTCAGCCACGCGGTGAGCCAGGTGCTCGAGGCCCAAGATCCGATCAAGGGGCATTACACGCTGGAGGTTTCTTCGCCGGGATTCGATCGGATCTTGCGCACGCGTGCGCATTTCCAGCGGTTCGTCGGCGAGCGGGTGTTCGCCGAATTGAAGCTGCCGATCGAGGGCAGGCGGCGCTTTGCCGGGGTGTTGAAGTCCGTGGCGGACGACACGATTGTAGTGGAAGTCGACGGCGAGGCGCATAGCCTGCCGCTCGAACGAATTCAGAAGGCGCGACTGCGGCCGGAGTGACGAGGAGTCTAAGAGGACCATGAACAAAGAAATCTTGATGGCGGTTGACGCGGTCTCGAACGAGAAGGGCGTCGACAAGGAAATTATCTTCGAAGCACTCGAAGCCGCGCTGGCATCGGCGACCCGCAAGAAACACGGCGAGGAGCTGGACGTGCGCGTCGCGATCAACCGCAAAACCGGCGGCTACGACACCTTCCGCCGCTGGAAGGTGTTCGCCGACGACTCCACCGAGCTCGAAGTGCCGGAGCGCGAGCTGCGCCTCGACGACGCGCGCGACATCGACAAGGACGTGGAGCCGGGCGGGTATGTGGAGGAGCCGATGGAGTCCGTGCCCTTCGGCCGCATTCTGGCGCAGACGGCCAAGCAGGTGATCGTGCAGAAGGTGCGCGAGGCCGAGCGCGCGCAGGTCGTCGATGCCTACAAGGACCGCGCGGGGACCCTGGTCAGCGGCATCGTCAAGCGCGTCGACCGCAACGGCGTGTTCGTCGACCTCGGCGCGAACGCCGAAGGCTTCATCGCCCGCGAGGAGATGATTCCGCGCGAGCCGGTGCGTTCCCAGGACCGCATCAAGGCCTACCTGAAAGAGGTGCGCACCGAGCCGCGCGGACCGCAGCTGTTCCTGTCGCGCACCGCCCCCGAGTTCCTGATCGAACTGTTCAAGCTGGAGGTGCCCGAAGTCGGGCAGGGCCTGATCAACATTCTGGCCGCGGCCCGCGACGCGGGCGTGCGCGCCAAGATCGCCGTTCGCAGCAACGACCCGCGCGTCGATCCCGTCGGCGCGTGCGTCGGCATGCGCGGTTCGCGCGTGCAGGCGGTTTCCAACGAGATCGCGGGCGAGCGGGTGGACATCATCCCGTTCGACGACAACAACGCGCAGTTCGTCATCAATGCCATGGCGCCCGCGGAAGTCACCTCGATCGTGGTCGACGAGGATTCGCACTCCATGGACATCGCGGTGTCCGAGGACAAGCTGTCCCAGGCCATCGGCCGCGGCGGGCAGAACATCCGCCTGGCCAGCGAACTGACGGGCTGGGAACTCAACGTCATGAGCGAGTCCCAGGCCGAGGCGAAGAGCGAGACGGAGTCCCTGGCGCTTCGCGAAACGTTCATGAAGCAGCTCGACGTCGATGCGGACGTCGCCAGCATCCTGGTGCAGGAAGGGTTCTCGACGATCGAGGAGATCGCCTACGTGCCCGCGAGCGAATTGAACGGCATCGAGGAATTCGACGAGGAAATCGTCAAGGAACTGCGCACCCGCGCCCGCGACGTGCTGCTGACGCAGGCGATCGCCAGCGAGGAATCGGTGGACGGTGCGGAACCCGCGGCGGACCTGATCGAAATCGCGGGCGAACCGCTGGCCAAAGCGCTGGCCCGCAAGGGCGTGCGCAGCCGCGACGACCTGGCCGATCTGGCCGTCGATGAACTCGTGGAAATGGGCGGCGTCGATGAGAAGAAGGCCGCGGAATTGATCATGGATGCCCGCAAGCACTGGTTCGCGGAAGAAGCAAAGGTTTAGGAGCAAGTATGGCAGATGTTACCGTCGCTCAATTCGCCGAGGTTCTGAAGGTCCCGGTCGATCGGCTGCTTCAGCAGCTCGATCAGGCCGGGATCAAAGTCGATAGCGCGGAGGACATGATCAGCGAGGATGCGAAGCACGAACTGCTGACTCATCTGCGCCGAAGCCACGGCCATGACGACCTACAGGCGGATGCGGCCCCGAGGAAGATCACGCTGCGGCGCAAATCGCAGTCTGAACTGAAGCTCGCGAGCCCGCAGGGACGCGCGCGCACCGTCAACGTCGAGGTTCGCAGCAAGCGCACCTACGTCAAGCGCGAGGTCCTCGAGGACCAGGCCCGACACCAGCAGGAAGAGATCGACAAGCAGCGCGAAACGGAGGAGCAGGCCAAAGCCGCGCTCGAACGCGCGGAGAGCGAGCGTCTCGAGAAGGAGCGGCTGGACCGCGAGCGGCTCGAGGAGGAGAGCCGGCGGCGCAGCGACGAAGAGAACCGCAAGCGCACGGCGGAAGAGGAAGCGCGCCGCATCGCCGAGGTACAGGCACGCGAAGTGGCGGAGCGCGAACGCAAGGCCGCCGCCGCCAAGCCGGGCAAGGCCGCACGGGCCGTGGTGGACGACAAGGCAACCCGCTACGGACGCCAGGAATTGCACATCGCCGGCGACGTCAGCGCACGGCACAAGAAGAAGAAATCCCGCGACGGACGCCGCCGCTCGGTCGGCGGCGATTCGGACACCAAGCATGGCTTCGAAATGCCGACCGCGCGCGTGGTGCGCGAGGTGGCGATCGGCGAAGCGATGACCGTCGGCGAACTCGCGCAGAAGATGGCGGTCAAGGCCACCGAAGTCATCAAGGTCATGATGAACATGGGCGTGATGGCGACGATCAATCAGATGATCGAGCAGGACACCGCGGTGCTGGTGGTCGAGGAGATGGGCCACACGGCGGTGCTGCGCAAGGAAAACATCATCGAGGACGACCTGCAAGGGGAGACCGACTCGTCTCTCGCAGTGCTGCCGCGCCCTCCGGTCGTGACCGTGATGGGCCACGTCGACCACGGCAAGACCTCCCTGCTCGACTACATCCGCCGCACCAAGGTGGCGGCGGGCGAGGCCGGCGGCATCACGCAGCACATCGGCGCCTACCACGTGGAGACGAGCAAGGGCATGGTGACCTTTCTGGACACGCCGGGCCACGCCGCCTTTACGTCGATGCGCGCCCGCGGCGCCCAGGTGACCGACATCGTGATTCTGGTGGTGGGCGCGGACGACGGCGTCATGCCGCAGACCATCGAGGCGATCCAGCACGCCCAGGCGGCCAAGGTGCCCATCGTGGTCGCGCTCAACAAAATGGACAAGCCGGAAGCCGATGCGGAGAAGGTCAAGCAGGAACTCACCAAGTACGGCGTAATCCCCGAAGAGTGGGGCGGCGAGAACATATTCGTCCCCGTCTCGGCGCGGACCGGACAGGGCGTGGACCAGCTTCTCGACAGCATTCTGCTGCAGGCCGAGGTGCTCGAGTTGAAGGCGCCGGTCACCGGCCTTGCGGCGGGCTACGTGATCGAGTCCAGTCTCGAGAAAGGGCGCGGCGCCGTGGCGACCGTGCTCGTGCTTCGCGGCACGCTCAAGCTCGGCGACCCCTTGCTCATCGGGCAGGAATTCGGGAGGGTGCGGGCGCTGTTCGACGAGGCGGGCCAGCCCGTGGACGCGGCGGGGCCGTCGATTCCCGTGGTCGTACTGGGCCTCTCGGGCGCGCCGAATGCCGGCGACGAGCTGCTGGTGGTCGAGAGCGAGCGCAAAGCGCGCGAAGTCGCGATGCACCGCCAGTCGAAGTCGCGCGACGTGAAGCTCGCGCAGAAGAGCGCGAACATGCAGGACGTGTTCTCGACCATGGGCGAGAGCAAGGCCGACCTGGTGCAGCTGCTGATCAAGGCCGACGTGCAGGGAAGCGTCGAAGCGCTGCGCGATGCCCTGAACGCGCTGTCCACCGGCGAAGTCGCCGTCAACATCGTCTCCTCGGGGGTCGGCGGACTGACCGAATCCGACGTCACCCTCGCGGCCGCCTCCAAGGCCCGGATCATTGCGTTCAACGTGCGCGGCGACGCCGCTGCGCGCACCGCGATCAAGGATCACGGGGTCGATGTCCGCTACTACAGCATCATTTACGAAGCCATCGACGACATCAAAGCGGTGCTGACGGGCATGCTGGCGCCCGAAGTGAAGGAGCAGATCGTGGGGCTCGCGGCGGTGCGCAGCGTGTTCCGCTCGAGCAAGTTCGGCACCGTGGCCGGCTGCATGGTGATCGACGGCTATGTGCGGCGGAATTTTCCGATCCGCGTTCTGCGCAACAACGTCGTGATCTTCGAGGGGGCGCTCGAATCGTTGAAGCGCTTCAAGGACGACGTCAATGAAGTGCGCGCCGGAACCGAATGCGGCATCGGCGTGAAGAACTACAACGACGTGCAGGAAAACGACCAGATCGAATGCTATTCCCGAGTCGAAGTTGCTCGGACTCTTTAAACCAATCGGACGGGGTCGCTTCGACCCCGTTAATTCTGCACGCAGCGCATGAGTAAAGATAATCCGCGCGGGCGACGGTTGGGGGAACAGATCCAGCGCGAATTGACGGAGCTGCTGAGGCGCGACGTCAAGGACGAGCGGATCGGCAATGTGACCATTACCGCGGTGAGGGTCACCGGCGATCTGCGCACGGCGCGCGTGTACTACCTGGTGTTCGGCAAGGAAGGGCCCGACGCCAAGGTGCAAAAAGGCCTGGAGAGCGCCGCCGGATTTCTGCGCAACGCCTTGTCGAAATCCTTGATGATCCGCTACACGCCGACCTTGAGCTTCGAGCTCGATACCTCGATCGAACACGGCGTGCGGCTGACGCAATTGATCGACTCGGTGACCAAGTCGCCGCAAACCGCCGCCGGCAGCGGGTCCGACGAGGCGCAGGGCCCCGAAGACGGCCACGTGATCGACGAGGGTTGACGTTGCCCGTCGATATCAACGGCATCCTGCTGCTCGACAAGCCCCTGGGAATGAGTTCCGCGGGCGCGGTCGCGCGCGCCAAGCGCTTGTTCGACGCCCGCAAGGCCGGGCATACCGGGTCTTTGGATCCGCTGGCGTCGGGCCTGCTGCCGATCTGCTTCGGCGAGGCCACCAAATTCGGCGCGCAGCTCCTGGACGCGGACAAGACCTACCGGGTGACGGTGCGGCTCGGCGAACGCACGCCGAGCGCCGACAGGGAATCCGAGGTGATCGAAAGGCGCGAACTGCCCCCTTATTCCGAGCAGCAGCTGCGCGAGGCGCTCGAGAAGTTTCCGCGGGAATATGCCCAGGTGCCGCCCATGCACTCGGCGCTCAAACAAGACGGCAAGCCGCTCTACGAATATGCCCGCGCCGGCATTACCCGTGAACGGGCGGCGCGCGCCATCGTGATCCGCGACATGCGCTTGCTCGATTGGCGCCCGCCGGATCTGTCCTTCGATGTGTGCTGCACCAAAGGCACCTATATCCGCGTGCTGGCGGAGGATTTGGCGGCGCAGCTCGGCACCGTCGCGCATCTCGCGGCGCTGCACCGGCTCGCGGTCGCTCCTTTCGTTGCAGAGCCGCATTGGTCCTTCGAGGCCTTGGAATCCATGACTCCCGCGCAGCGCACGGCAGTCATTCTTCCGGTGGATGCTGCGCTGTGCACATGGCGGAGATTCGATCTGCCTCAGGGCGGGGTAAGCGCTTTTCGGCAGGGGCAGACCATATCCATCCCGGAGACGCCGGACGATCCGCCGGGCACGGTTCGTATCTACGCCGCGGGCTTGGGATTCCTCGGTTTGGCCGAAATTGAGCCTGCCGGACGCTTGGTTCCGCTGCGACTTATTGCCGCCGCGACGAATCGAGCTTGAGGGTGGGTGCCGCGGCGAGTACAATGCGCGCCTCTTAAAAGGTCTAAGTTATTGATTGAGGTTTGATTTCAATGCCACTTACTCGCGAAGAAAAGACGGGCGTCGTCGGTAAATATCAGCGCAGCGCGCAAGACACCGGTTCCCCCGAAGTTCAGATTGCCTTGTTGTCCGAGCGCATCAACGGCTTGAGCCAGCATTTCACCGCCCACAAGGCCGACCATGCATCGCGCCGGGGGCTGCTCAAAATGGTCAACCAGCGCCGCAAGCTGCTCGATTATTTGAAGAGCAGAACTCCCGAAAAATACACGCAATTGGTCGAACGCTTAGGGTTACGCCGCTGATAGGCGCCGCCGCAGGCGCGAATCTCAACCGCCTGCGTCTATACATTGTCGATTACCTAAAGGGGCTCTAAGTGGGCGCTACTAAAAAAAGTTTTCAATATGGCGATCACACGGTAACCATCGAGACGGGTGAACTCGCGCGCCAGGCCGATGGCGCCGTGCTCGTCACCATGAGCGATACCGTGGTGCTGGTAACAGCGGTGGGCCTCAAGAAGGCGACCCCCGGGCGCGACTTCTTTCCGCTGACGGTGAACTACCAGGAAAAGACCTACGCAGCGGGACGCATCCCCGGCGGGTTCTTCAAGCGCGAAGGCCGCCCCACCGAGAAAGAAACCCTGACGTCGCGTCTCATCGACCGCCCGATCCGGCCGCTCTTTCCGGAAGGCTTCATCAACGACGTGCAAGTGGTCGCCTCGGTGCTGTCGGTGAACTCCGAAGTGGACCCCGACATCGCTTCGCTGCTGGGCGCTTCCGCCGCGCTGGCGATCTCCGGCATGCCCTTCCTGGGCCCCATCGGCGCCGCGCGCGTCGGGTATCTGGACGGCAAATACATTTTGAATCCCACCGCGACCCAGCTCGGCGAATCGAAGCTGGATCTCGTGGTCGCCGGCACCCAGGAAGGCGTGCTGATGGTCGAGTCGGAGGCCCAGGGCCTCAACGAAGAAATCATGCTCGGCGCCGTCATGTTCGGCCACGAGCAGATGCAGGTGGCGATCAAGGCGATCAACGAATTGGCGGCGGCAGCCGGCAAGCCGAAGTGGACTTGGACCGCGCCCGAGGCGAACACCGAGTTGAAATCGGCGGTGAGCGCGCACGCGGAGAAGAATCTCGCGGCGGCCTACCTGTTGACCGAGAAACAGCAGCGCTACGCGAAGATCAAGGAAGTCAAAGCGGCTGCGGTGGAGGCTTTGGCGAAAGCCGACGCGGCCGGCGGCATTGCACCGAAATTCACGGCCGACCAGGTCGGCGGCGAATTCGGCAATCTCGAATACCGCATGGTGCGCGAACGCATCCTCGAAGGGCACCCGCGCATCGACGGCCGGGACACCAAGACGGTGCGCGCCATCAACATCCGCACCGGCATATTGGCCCGAACCCACGGGTCGGCGCTGTTCACCCGCGGTGAAACCCAGGCCCTGGTCGTGACGACCCTGGGCACGGGACGCGATGCCCAGGTCATCGACGGACTCACCGGCGAACGCAAAGAACCGTTCATGCTGCACTACAATTTCCCTCCGTTCAGCGTCGGCGAGACCGGCATGATGGGTTCGCCGAAGCGCCGCGAAATCGGCCACGGCAACCTGGCCAAGCGCGGCGTCAAGGCCGTGATGCCGGGCGTCGAGAAATTTCCGTACGTGATCCGCGTGGTGTCCGAAATCCTCGAGTCCAACGGGTCGAGCTCCATGGCGTCGGTGTGCGGCACCAGCCTCGCGCTGATGGATGCAGGCGTGCCCATCAAGGCGCCGGTGGCGGGCGTTGCCATGGGCCTGGTCAAGGAAGGCGAGCGCTTCAAGGTGCTGACGGACATCCTGGGCGACGAGGACCATCTCGGCGACATGGATTTCAAGGTCGCGGGAACGAAGGACGGCATCACCGCCCTGCAAATGGACATCAAGATCACCAGCATCACGCGTGAAATCATGAAGGTCGCGCTGGATCAGGCGCGCGACGGCCGGCTGCACATTTTGGACGAGATGAACAAGGTGCTGTCCAAGCCGCGCGAGAACATGTCCGAGTGGGCTCCCACCATCATCACCATGAAGATCGATCCGGAGAAGATCCGCGAAGTGATCGGCAAGGGCGGCGCCGTCATCCGGCAGATCACCGAGGAGACCGGCACCTCGATCGACATCGAGAACGACGGTACCGTCAAGATCGCATCCGTTCAGGGTGCGGCGGGACGCGAAGCGCAGCGGCGCATCGAGCTGATCACCGCCGACATCGAGGTGGGCAGGATCTATGAGGGCAAGGTGGCGCGGCTGATGGACTTCGGCGCCTTCGTGACCATTCTTCCCGGCCGCGACGGCCTGGTGCACATTTCGCAGATCTCCGAAGAGCGCGTCGAGCGAGTCGGCGACAAGCTCAAGGAAGGCGACGTGGTGCGCGTGAAGGTGCTTGAAGTCGACCGTCAGGGGCGCGTTCGTCTATCGATGCGCAACGTCGACGCCGCTTAAGGTCAGGGCATAGCGTAGGGCCGGGGCGCTGCGTCATCCGGTGATCGCGGCGCCCTTAGCTTAAAAGGCCGAAACGCTCACTTCGTGTCGGCGTGCTCGTCGCGATCCTTGTCGCCGTCGCGCGGCCGTGCTGCCGGCAGCGTCTTGAAAGAGTCGTCGCCCGCGGGACGAATGCGCTGCGGCCGCATCGTTTGCTGCTGGCTCATCACCTGCTTCAGGCTCTGTTCCAGGTGGCCGCTGACGAGCCCCTGCGCTCCGGTGCCGTAGGCACGGATCACGTTGACCATGAATTCCTGGCTCAAGATGGGCTCTGTCAGATGCTCCTGCTCGGCGATCACTTGCAGCAGGATGCTGCGCGTTATGTCGGCATTGTTTTTCTTGTCGACGACGACGAACTCGATCCTTTCGACCACCAAGCGCCGGATATCCGCCAGCGTGATGTAACGGCTTTCAACCGTGTCGTAGAGGCGGCGATTCGGATATTTCTTTATCACTCGCGGTTCGCTCATACGGCTCCTCGCTCGTGTTGGCCGACGCGCCGCCGGAAGATTCCGGTTCGTGCCTGCCCACGCTTGACCAATCCTTTGGACATACCCATTTAGGATAGCGCAATGCAGGCTTAAGGGAAATCGGCTTTTTTCCGCTCGTATATCAGTCCGTTACCCGCACATTCAGGCGTTTTGGCACCCGCCCGACGTCCCATCGCCCGATGGCCCAGGCCCAAGCCTCGCCGGGGGTTGCATCCCATATCGAGGCGGGAGGGTCCATCCCGAGCAGAGAAAACACGCGCAGCAGCAACGGCAAGGGGGAACTCGAGTTTACGCTGACGCTGCGCCTCGATTTGGCGAGCTTGGCGTCGTTGGCCTCGGTCAGCACGGGTACGTGCGCATAGGAGGGAAGGGGAAGGCCCAGAGAGCGCTGCAGATAGATCTGGCGCGGCGTGTTGTCCAAGAGATCGGCGCCGCGCACCACGTCGGTGATGCCCTGCGCCGCGTCGTCGACCACCACGGCGAGGAGATAAGCGAACACGCCGTCGCGCCGCTCGAGAATGACGTCGCCGACGGCCGCCGCGACGTCCTGGCGGTAGATGCCTTGGATGCGGTCGGAGAACTGGATGGCGCCGGGATCGATCCGCAGCCGGGTCGACGCGGGACCCTGCAACCCCGAGGCGCGCGCGCGGCAGGTTCCCGGATACCGCACCTCATCCTCCAGCTGCATCCGGCTGCACGAACACTCGAAGGTGAGATTGCGCTCCTGCAGCGACCGCAAAGCCTGCGAGTACCGATCGATGTGGCCGCTCTGGCGGACGATTTCGCCGTCCCATTCGAAACCGAATGCTTCCAAGGTGCGAAGGATACGGTCCGCTGCACCGGCCACTTCGCGCGGCCGGTCCAGGTCCTCGATCCGTACCAGCCAGCGGCCGCCGTGCCCGCGCGCGTCGAGATAACTCGCGGCCGCCGCGTAGAGAGACCCCAGGTGCAAATCGCCCGAAGGGGTCGGCGCGAAACGCCCTACGTAGGGCGGCGGATTATCGGTACCGGTCGTCGCGGTCGCCGTACTGCTTTTCGCGGCGCTCGCGCCGCTCCTGAGCTTCCACCGACAAGGTCGCGACGGGCCGGGCTTCCAGCCGCTTGATGCCGATCTCCTCGCCGGTCTCGAGACAGTAGCCGTACGAGCCGTCTTCAATACGCTTCAGCGCCTCGTCGATTTTCCGGATCAGCTTGCGTTCGCGGTCGCGCGTGCGCAGTTCCAGGCTGAACTCCTCTTCCTGGGTCGCCCGGTCATTCGGGTCGGGAAAGTTGGCGGCCTCGTCCTTCATGTGCAGCACGGTGCGATCGACCTCGACCATCAGGTCTCGCTTCCAGCTCTGCAATATGCGGGCGAAATGCTCCAGCTGCTCCTTGTTCATGTACTGCTCGCCGCGGCGGGCGATGTACGGCTTCACATTGCGCGGGCCCGACAGCAGGCTGGGGGAGCCGCCGGGCTCGCCGTCGCCGTCCTCGTCCGGCTGAATTACGCGGGTGAGGACCATCGGACGAATATCGAACTTGATCGGCGCGGCCTTCTCGCCGGCGGCCTTGTCGCTGCCCGCCTTGACGAGCTCGGGCTTCGGACGAGGCGCTTTGACCGCTGCGGGTTTGGAGGCCGCGGGCTTTGCAGCCGCGGGCTTGGCGGCTGCCGGTTTGGGGGCGGCATGCTTGGCGGCTGCCGGCTTCGAGAACGCCGGTTTGGCGACTGCGGGTTTGGGAATCTGCTTGTTGGGTTTCACTGTTACCTTGGATGTGGGAGGCGCTGGCGTATGTTTTGCAGGGGGCCGTACCACCTTTTTGGGAGCGGCCGCCTTGTGAGCCGCCTTCTTGGGTGTCGCCTTACCTGGCCGCTTAGCCGCTTTGTTGGATTTCTTCGAGGGCATTTGAAGTCTCCGCCTCCTAACGAAAGAGCGCGCGATTATACCGACGCAATCAGGCGTGTACAGGCCGTCGAGGCAACATATTTTTTTTATGTAAGCCTATGATTGAAAAGCAAATGGGGCGCCCCAACCGAGCCCCGGTTGCCGCCGCCGCGCGAGGGCTGGGCGTCAGGGCAGGGTAACGGGGGCCGGAGCGGCCCAGCCGGGCCGCCGGTGCTCGGCCACCACCGTGGTGTAAATGCCCCCGCGCACGTTGAATTCCGCCAAAAGCCGCATGAAGCGCGGTGCGGTGGCCGCCACCAGGTCGCCGAGAATTTCATTGGTAACGGCTTCGTGGAAGGTGCCGCGGTTGCGGAAGGACCAGATATACAACTTCAGGGACTTGAGTTCGACGCAGCGCTCGTCGGGCACGTATTCCAGCTTGAGCGTGGCGAAATCCGGCTGTCCCGTTTTCGGGCAGAGGCAGCTAAACTCAGGGAGGGTCATGCGGATGGTGTAGTCGCGATTGGGCGCGGGATTCGCAAATGTTTCCAGGTGGGTGTTGGGTTCGGTCATGGCGGACTTCGGCGGCATCATCGGGGGTTTACGAAAGTGACGTTTACTTTACACTACGCGCCTCATTGACGGCGACGCCTCCAGGTCCTACAAAATAATGCGCCTAACGAAACTCAAGATTGCCGGCTTCAAGTCCTTCGTCGATCCGACCACGGTGACCTTTCCGAGCAGTTTGACCGGGGTCGTGGGTCCGAACGGCTGCGGGAAATCCAATATCATCGACGCGGTGCGCTGGGTGATGGGCGAGATTTCCGCGAAGCACCTGCGCGGCGAATCCATGGCGGACGTGATTTTCAACGGATCGGCCGCGCGCAAGCCCTTGGGCGCCGCGTCGGTGGAAATGGTGTTCGACAATTCCGACGGCAAGATCGGCGGAGAGTACGCGGCCTACAACGAGGTTGCGCTGCGCCGCGCGGTCAGCCGCGACGGCACCTCGGATTACTTCATCAACGGCACCAAAGTGCGCCGCAAGGACATCACCCAGCTGTTCCTGGGCACGGGTCTCGGCACGCGCAGCTACGCCATCATCGAGCAGGGAATGATTTCGAGGGTGATCGAGGCGCGCCCGGACGACTTGCGCGCGTTCCTCGAAGAAGCCGCGGGAATCTCCCGGTACAAGGAGCGGCGCCGCGAGACCGAGAACCGCATCGGACACACCCGCGAGAACCTGGACCGCCTGAACGACGTGCGCGAGGAAGTGGACAAGCAGATCCGCCACCTGCAGCGCCAGGCCGCCACCGCGCGGCGCTACCAAACGCTGAAGGAAGAAGAGCGCAAAATGCAGGCTGAGCTGCTGGCCCTGCGCATGCAAAGCCTGGATTCGGAAGCGGCGCTGCGCGACGCGGCGACGCTCTCCGGCGAAACGGCGATGCACGCCGTGATCGCGGATCTGCGCGAGATCGAAGCTCAAATCGAACGCATCCGCGTCGATCAGTCAGCCAAGGCCGACGCGCTCGGCGCCATCCAGACCCGCTACTTCGAGGTGGGCGGCGAAGTCACGCGCATCGAGCAAGGCATTCAATTCTCCCGCGAGCTTCGCCAGCGTCAGCGCTCGGACTTGGAACAAGCCGAGGTCCAGGTGTCGGACCTGACCGCGGTTCTCGAGCGCGACCGGGGCCAGCTCGAAGCGCTGTCCGCGGAACTTGCGACCATGGTTCCCGGCCTCGACGCGGCGCACGCCGAGGAACTTCGCACCTCGCAGACGCTGGAAGGCTGCGAGCAGGCGCTGGCGGCTTGGCAGCAGACCTGGACCACCCATTCGCAGGCGGTGGCGCTCGGCCAGCGCGAGACCGGCGTGGAGCGCGCGCGCATCGAACAGTTGGAGAGCCAGCAACGGCGGCTGCTGCAGCAGCAGGAGCGGCAGGAAGACGAACGCGCTGCGCTGGCTCTATTGCAGCCGGCGGTCGCGCTGGAGACTCTGGAGGAGCGCGCCAGGCTGGCGGGCGATGCCGGAAAGAAGGCGGCGACCGAACTGCAGGAGCTGCTGGCGGAGATCTCGGTCACGCGAGAAAGCGAAAGGGAACAGTCCCAGGCGCTCAACGCATTGCGCACGCGCTGGCAACAGGCGCTGGGCACGCAGGTGTCCACGGAGGCGCTGCAGCAGGCGGCGCTCGGCAAGGTGTCCGGCAAAGTCACCGAATGGCTGAAATCGAAATCGCTCGACCGCCAGCCGCGCGTCGCGCAGCAGCTGCGCGTGGATCGAGGCTGGGAACGGGCCGTCGAGACCGTGTTGGGCTCGTACCTGGAAGCGGTGTGCGTTGATGGGCTCGACAGCGTCACGGATCTGCTGGAGAGCTTCGACGGCGGCCATCTGGCCATCGTGAACATGGGCGGGCCCGCCGCCGAAGCCGGCGACGCGACGTCGCTGCGGGCGAAGGTGCAGGGCGCTTCGGTGCTGCAGTCGGTGCTGTCGCCGGTGTACACCGCCGAGACTTTGAACGAGGCGCTCGGCCGCCGGCGCCGCCTGTCGGTGGGCGAATCGGTGGTGACCCGCGACGGCATCTGGATGGGATCCGATTGGCTGCGCATCTCGCGCGATGCCGATCCGCACACCGGAGTCATCGAGCGCGAGGAAACCCTGCGCGAAATTCGCACGCAGGTGACGGGCCTCGCCGACGAAATCAAGCAGCTCGAGCTCAAGCTCGAACTCACGCGCCAGAGCGCCCGCGATCACGAAGACCGGCGGGACCGATTTCAAGCGGATGTGAACCGGCTGCACCGCGAGCACGTCGATCGGCGCGCGGAGTTCGATTCGGCGCAGGCCCGCAGCGTGGATGCGGCGCGGCGCCTGGCGCAGCTCGAGACCGGACTGGCCGATGTGCGCGCGGAACTCGAGCGCACCGAGGCGGACCTGCGCGCCGCGCGCGGCCGCATGGAAACGGCCATCGATGCGCTCGCCGCCCTGGAACCGGAGCGAGTCGAGCTGGAAGCGGAACGCGACCGCATGCGCGATGCGCAGGGCGCCGCGCGCACGGCGGCGCAGGCGGCACAGCAGCTGGCCCGCGAATTGGCGCTCCAGGTGGAATCGCGCCGCTCCTCGCACGCCTCTTTGACCACGACGCTGTCGCGGATCGAAAAGCAGCTCGAGGGTCTCGAAACGCGGCGCAACGAACTCGCCGGGCAGCTGGCCGACGGCGAGGCGCCGCTCGCCGCCGCGCAAAGCGAACTCGAACAGGCATTGCGGGTCCGCGCGGAAATCGACGGTGAATTGCAGGCGGCGAGAATCGCGAACGACGAGCTGGATGCGCTGCTGCGCGAACGCGATGTTGGGCGGAACGCCGTCGAGGAGCGCGTCGAAGCGGCGCGGGCGGGATTGGACGAGGCGCGCATGGCGGCATCGCAGGTGCGGGTGCGCCGCGAGAGCGTGGCGGAACAGCTGGCGGCGACGAATTTCGAGCTGGCGGCGCTGCTCGCCGGCATGGCGCCGGAGGCCACGCTCGCGGGTTGGGAATCGCAGCTCGAGGAGATCAGGGGGAAAATCGAGCGCTTGGGGCAGGTGAACCTGGCCGCCATCGGCGAATTCAAGGAACAATCCGAGCGCAAGGAATATCTCGACCGGCAGTGCAAGGATTTGACGGACGCCCTGGAGACCCTCGAATCGGCGATGCGCAAAATCGACCGGGAGACGCGCACGCGTTTCCAGGACACCTTCGACAAGGTGAATGCAGGCCTCAAGGAGAAATTTCCCAGGCTGTTCGGCGGCGGCCATGCCTACCTGGAACTCACGGGCGAGGAGGGTGCGGCGGCCGGCGTGTCGGTGATGGCGCGCCCGCCGGGCAAGCGCAACAGCACCATCAGCCAGCTGTCGGGCGGGGAGAAGGCCCTGACGGCCGTGGCATTGGTATTCGCCATATTCGATCTGAATCCGGCGCCGTTCTGCCTGCTGGACGAGGTCGATGCGCCGCTCGATGAGAACAACGTCGGCCGCTTCTGCGAGATTGTGCGCGACATGTCGCGCAATGTGCAGTTCATATTCATCACGCACAACAAGAGCACCATGGAACTCGCGTCGCAATTGGTCGGCGTCACCATGAACGAGCCGGGAGTGTCGCGCCTGGTGGCGGTCGACGTGGACGAAGCCGTACGAATGGCGGCGATGTAGGCATTCACTTGGCCGCCGAGCTTCGCTGGATACTGTTGGGATTATGCCTGCTGCTGATTGCCGCCATCTGGTGGTGGAGCACGCGGCGCGGCGGCCAGGCACCCGGCGATTCGGCGCTGCGCGAGTCGACCGCCGGAAGGACGCCTGAGCCTGTGTCTCCGTCGGAAGCGCCGATTCATTCGACTCCGCCGAGTTTTTCGAGCCCGCCGGTTCATTCAAGCTTGTCGAGCTTGTCGAGCTTGTCGAGCCCGCCGGGTACCTCGCATTCGCAGGGATTCGCGGGTCAGCCGGGTTTCGCGGGTCAGCCGGGTTTCGCG
>Ga0182030_10001478_pt1 | contig 48457 bp, 51 predicted proteins | sample 812S3MmetaG_FD_121299 | JGI IMG/M metagenome (GOLD analysis project Ga0182030, IMG submission 121299) | Permafrost microbial communities from Stordalen Mire, Sweden - 812S3M metaG (Illumina Assembly) | ecosystem: Environmental > Terrestrial > Soil > Wetlands > Permafrost | place: Sweden... | reverse complement strand
CGGTTCCAGGAACAGACCGACCGAGTGATCGTGCAGATCACCCGAGACGAAGCCGACCTTCAGGCGACGCTCCGGGTCGCGTTCGTTCGCGTGTTGCGGCCAACCCGAACGCAACGGACCCTCGAACGCCTCGCCGAACCGCCGGTGCTCGGCGAGCACCGAATCGGCGCCGACGCCCGAGTCGTGGGCCAGCACGAACAGCATGTTGGAGTGGCTTTGCGCGTCGTCGCCCGGCACATAGTCGGTTTTGAGCGCGATGCCTCGGCGCAGGCTGGTCAGCGCATCGGTGACCCGCCCCTGCAGGAAATACGTCATGCCCAGGCGGTAGTGTGCGATCGAGAAGGCGGAATCGATCTCGATGGCCCCCAAGAGAAACGTCTCCGCCTCCGCGAAGCGTTCCAGGTGCGTGAGCGCCAGACCCAGATTGCAGTGCGCCTCCGCGTCGCGCGGCAGGAGTTGTACCGAGCGGCCCAGCAATTCGACGGCCTCGACGGTGTCACCGCGCGCCCAAAGCAGCGCGCCCAGCACCTTGAGCGCCAGGCCGCGTGCCGGAAAGCGCTCCATGAGACCGCGGGCGAGCCTCTCGGCCGCTGCCGGATCGCCCTTCTGCAGGGCCGCAAGCATCGCGGCTTCCCGGGCGGCACTCGTGTCGTCGCCGCCGACGGCGTCGGGCTCATTCTTTGACTGACGGATAATTGACGCCATGGGCTGTTGGGAGCACGAAGCGTGCCAAAGCCGCGAATCAGCCGCGCCGGGCTCCGGAATGGCGGCTGCCTGTCGATATCCACGGGGACGCCGGGAGCATCGGGGCAGCCCCGCACATCTTGTCAATTGCCAGATCGGCAAATTGTGATGCAGCGCGCGGTGCCGAATTCTGCCACCGCACTTTTTTCCTCAAGAACCCGCCGGTTGGTCCGATAAACCTTCTGCATGTGGTCACCGGTCCGCCCGCTCGATGGGTGAAGTGGCTACGAAAGCAAAAGGCCAAATGAGGGCCGGTGAACCAACTTATCAGGAGATTTGATCATGGCATTAACTCTAAATACCAACATCGACTCGCTCACCGCGCAGAACAATCTGTCCGGCTCGCAGGCCCTGTTGTCCCAGTCATTGACTCGCCTGTCTTCGGGTCTGCGCATCAACAGCGCCGCCGACGACGCCGCGGGCCTCGCAATCAGCCAGCAGTTCACCACCCAGGTGAACGGCACCAACCAGGCCATCAACAACGCCAACGACGCCGTATCCGAGGCCCAGACGGCCGGCGGCGCGTTGACGACCATCGTCAACAACCTGCAGAGCATCCGGACCCTCGCGGTCGAAGCGGCCAACGGCTCGAACAGCGCCTCGGACCGCCAGGCCCTCGACGCCCAGGTGCAGCAGCAGATCGCGGAAGTCACGCAAATCGCGTCGCAGACCTCCTTCAACGGCGCCAGCGTGCTGAACGGCAGCAGCGGCACCACCACCTACCAGGTCGGCGCGAACGTGGGCGACACGATCTCGATCAATCTGGCGCAGGGCGTGCAGGCCAACCAGATCGGCCAGGTTGCCACGAACACCGCCACGGCGGGCAGCGCGGCCTTGACGGGCGCACTGACCATCGCGGTGGGTACCGCCGCGGCGGTGACGATCGGTGCGAGTGCGAACTATGCGACCGGCTCCCCGGGTCAGGGTTCCACGTCCGCTTATGCCAAGGCGGCCGCCATCAATGCGGGCGACATCTCCGGTCTGACCGCTTCGGCGACGACCAGCGTCACGGACGGAACGACCGCCTCAGTGGTCGGAGGCACCGCCGCAGGTACCTATGCACTGTCGATCAACGGCACGAGCATCTATTCGGGTACGGGCAACGTCGCGGCGGGTTCGACCCTCACGGCGGCCACCATCGCGAAGCAGATCAATCTGTACTCCTCGCAGGACGGAAACGTGACGGCCTCGGTCAACACCAGCGGCAACATCTCGCTGACCGCAGCCGATGGCAGCAACATCGCGGTCACGCAGACCGATACCGGCGTCACCGGCGGCCTCTCGACGGTCGGCAGCTCTGCCGGCGTCACCAACTACGGTTCGGTGACCTTGTCGGCCGACAGCAACATCTCGATCGGTGGCACGGCGAACGATGCCGCGGCGATCGGTGAAACCGTGGGCAACATCACGCTCGGCAGCACCACGTTGTCGCAGCAGAACGTGTTGACGGTCAGCGGTGCCAACAACACCATCGCGGCGGTCGATTCGGCCCTGGCGACGGTCAGTGCCTTCCAGAGTCAGTTGGGCGCCATCCAAAACCGCTTCGGGGCGGCGGTGAGCAACCTCACCTCGACGGCGCAGAACCTGACCCAGTCCCGCAGCACCATCCAGAATGCCAACTTCGCGCAGGAAACGGCGAATCTGACCCAGGCCCAGGTGCTGGAACAGGCGGGTATCTCGGTGTTGTCGCAGGCGAACCAGGAGCCGCAGCTGATCCTCAAGCTTCTGGGATAACGGTCGATACTTCGATAGGTAATGAAACGCAGGGTTCGGGCGATGGCGCCCGAACCTTGTCTCAGCAACGGCACGAAGCCCGCAAACGTTCGAGGAGTCTTTTAGTCCACGCGCAGGTGACCACATGGCAAGCGACGGAAATCCGGGACAGATCCCGGTTGCGAATGTCGTGCAGGGAAGTCAGACAGCATCATCGATCACTCTACAGGCCGGCAGCGGCAAACATTTGCCATCGAGCGGCAAGCCAACACCGCCCGCGGAGCGGACCGCTTCCGCAGTCAGCGGCTACGGGACGGGGGCACCACCATCGGCAGTCGCCAAGACGCCGGTTCCACAGACCTCGGATCCCCATCAGCTGGTCGCGAACTTGAACAAATTTCTCAACGATTCGGGCCTACCGGATCAGTTCCGCCTGGATCCGGCATCCGCGGGCAAGCTCATCCAGCAGATCAATCCGACGAACGGCGCCGTGATCGGCGAATTCTCGGCCACCGAGTTTCCGGCGCTGGCGCGCAGCGTCGGCGTGGCGGGTCTGCTCGTCGACAATCTCGCTTGACGATCGGGTGGCGCCATTGCGGTATGCATCTTGCTTAAGTCCTGCCGTGGATCGCCGATAAAACCCTCAACGAAACGGGAAACGCAAGCATGAGTTCAACCATATCGAGCGCGGCGTCGTCCACCGCTGCAGCGTCGACGTCGAGCGCGCCGGCGACGACAACCGCCGCCGTCACCTCCACCGGCATCGGCTCCGGGCTCAACATTGGTGAAATCGTGTCCTCCCTGACGACCGCTTACGGAGCCGGCCAGCAGAACCAGATCACCGCCCAGGCCACCACGTTGGACGCCCAGGTCTCGGCCTTCGGCACCTTCACCAGTTCCCTCGATTCGTTGCAGTCGACGCTCGCGGCCCTGGAAACGCCTGGCAGCCTCGCGGCCTTCAGCGCCGCCGTGGCGGATCCGACGATCGCGACGGCCAGCGCCGGGGCCGGGGCCGTGGCCGGCACCTACTCGCTCGCGGTTCAGAACATCGCCACGTCGGCCACGCTGACCTCGTCGATTCCCCTCGCGAGCGCCACGTCGGCGGTCGGCACGGGTACCTTGACGATCGGCACCGGCTCGTCGTCGATCCAGCTCAACATCGATTCCACCAACGACACGCTCGCCGGAATCGCCTCCGCCATCAACTCGGCGCCGAACAACCCGGGCGTGAGCGCCAGCATCATCACCGCCTCCGATGGCGCGCGGCTGGTGTTGTCGGGGACGACGACCGGGGCGGGCAATGCGATCACCGTGTCCCAGTCCGGCGGCGACGGCGGTCTGGCCGCGCTGGCGTACGACCCCGCGAGCACCACCGGCAACGGTCTGACGCAGACCCAGGCTGCGACGGACGCGAATTTCACCATCAACGGCTACCCGGCGACCAGCGCCAGCAACGTGGCCAGCGGCGCCATCACCGGCGTGACGTTGAATCTCATCGGGGCGTCGGCAACCACCACGTCGACCACGACCCCGCCGACCACCACGTCCACCCCGACCACCCTGACCATCAGTCCGGATACGACGACCGCGCAGAAAAACATCGCCGCGTTCGTCACGGCGCTCAACAGCACCCTGACCAGCGTCCAGACCCTGACCGCCTACGACGCCACCACCCAAACCGCGGGAGCGTTGCAGGGCAATGCGACGCTGCAGTCGTTCCAGAATCAACTGTCAAAAATCCTCGACACCGTGACCAGCAGTTCGAGCGGTGTGAACTCGCTCTCCGATCTCGGGATCACCGCGAATGCCAGCACCGGCGCCTACGATACCAATTCGACCACGCTGTCGAATGCCCTGAGCTCGAGCCTGAGCGGCGTCGCCAACCTTCTCGGCGGGTCCACGGGCCTCGTCACGCAGATCGACGCGCTCGTGACCCAGTACACGAAGCCGGGTGGACTGATGGCGACGATCAATTCGGGTCTGCAGACCGGCCTGGCGGACAACACCGCCCAGCAGACCGCGTTGAACGCGGAGCTGGCGACTTATTCGGCCACGCTAACCACGCAGTACAACGCGATGGACGCCGCGGTGGCGGCGCTCAAGGAGACGCAGACCTATCTCACCGCGCAGTTCAACGCCGGTTCGACGAGTTCGGCCAGTTCGTCGACCAGCAGCTTGAGCTCCGGCACGACCAGTTCATAGAATTCGAGAGTCAACACATCATGATGAATTCGCGAAATGCGGCCCGGCAGTATCAAAGCGTGCGCAGCCACGGAGAAGTGGCCGCCGCGAGTCCCACCCGGCTGGTCCAGGTGATGTTCGAGCATATTTTGTCGAACCTGGCGGTTGCGCAGGGCTGCATGCAGCGCATCGAGGGAAACCTTCCCTACAAGGAGGTCGTCGCCAAATGCAAGGCCATGGGCAAGGCAATCCGTCTGATCGGGCAGCTCGACGCCACGCTCAACATGGAAAAGGGTGGCCAGATCGCCGATAACCTGCACAATTTGTATCTCTACATGCTGGGCCGCTTGACCACGGCCAACATGAACAACGACCCGCAGATCGTGGGTGAGGTCTCGGAGCTCGTCCGCACGATCAAGATCGGATGGGACAAGATCGTCAAGGACGGGCGATGAACGGCCGTGAGGCGACGGCCGCCTTGCAGCGCGCCGCGGAGATTTCCAGGGAGCTTCTCGAGATCGCGGACAAGGGCGACGTGCGGCTGACCCAGCGTCTCGACGCCGAGCGGCTGCAACTGCTACAGTCGGCGCGAAGGTCGCTGCAGCCCCTGGGCGTTGCAGACCGGGAGTTGCTGCGCGAAATCGCCGAATTGAACGACCGGGCGATCGGATTCGTGGAACACCGCCTGCGCTGCACCGCTCGGGATATGGACATGCTTCGCGTCGGAAAAAGCGCCGTACGGGCCTATGCGGCGAACGGCCGGGATCGTTAGCGGCGCATGTTCTCTCATGTAAGGCGGGAATCGTGCCTGAGTCGTTCCTCGGCGATGGTTTGATCTTCGAAGATTCCCTGCCGCTGGTGTGGACTGCGGGGCCGTTGCCTCAAGATCCGGCGATGGCGCGACTGAACGCCGACAACCATCAGCTGCTCGGAGCGGAGGCTTCGCTCGACGAGGTGCGGGTGCACGAAGCGCTCAAGGACGAGTCCCCGGCGCTGCTGCACGAGCTGCAGCGCCTGGAGTTCAAGCTCAACGTGCTGCTGCGTCTGACTGCGGACCTCGCGCGTCGCACCAACGCGGGTCCGGCGCCGCGCCGCATCAGACTTTCCGCCGTGGGTCTCGAGCTGCCGGGTGAAAATTCTTGGGTTATCGGCAGTACCGGTATGCTCGAGCTGTACATCAACTCGACGCTGCCGCAACCGCTGAAACTGCCCGCCGTCGTGGTCGGCAACGTGATCGGGGTGGACGGCGAGGCTGCCGCCCAGATGCAGTTCTCAGGTTTGAGCGAACAAGTTGTGGACCTCATCGCGAAATTGATTTTCCGTCGTCACCGGCGACTCGTCGCCGGTTCGCGCGGTCCCGCGGCGGCTCGCCCCTAAGGGGACTTCTGCACCCCGTCTTGCGGGTTGCCCCTACACCGATTACGGGTGTTTGCCAACTGCTTCTCTCTCAAGTTCCTAAGTTAGTATCGTTTCGAACTCGACGTTGATTGAACAATGTCAATGAGTTAGCGGTAATGCTTCAGACGGAACGAGAGATTTGAGCGGTCCGTCACACTTTTTCACGGGAAGGAGCCCCGAACAGTGCCTGATGCGAAAGTAATTGTGATGGACCCCTCGGATTCACGGGCGCTGGCGCTCGGAAACCTGCTGCGCTTTCTGGATCTCGAACCGGTTCATGTCCACGACCTTGAGGAATTCCGCACGTACGCGGGCGGTGAGGGGCATGAAGTGCTGGCCGTGATCATCGGCAGCGAGACCGTCGACGCCGAGGGCCGCGAACTGGTCTCGTATCTGCGCTCCCTGACGATGCCGGCGCCCTTGATCTATCTGAGCACGGACGGGCTGCCCAAAATCGCCGAGACCAGCGGCGATCTCGCCTGGTTTCAGCTGGATTTTCCGGTCAAGCAACGGCGCTTGTCCGCCGTGCTGGAACAGGCTCGCCGCGTGCGCAACGGGCATCCCACACAGCCCGGCGCGCATCGCTTCCGCCCCAGCGGCACGTCCCGCGCCATGCGTGCCGTGCACCGCATGATCGAGCAGGTCGCCCCCTTCGACACCAACGTGCTGATTCTCGGCGAGTCGGGCACAGGCAAGGAAATGGTGGCGCGCCACATCCATGAGCTGTCGGGCCGGGCGGGCCATCCCTTCGTGCCGGTGAACTGCGGCGCCATCCCCGCCGACCTTCTGGAAAGCGAGTTGTTCGGCCACGAGAAGGGAGCCTTCACGGGCGCGATCTCCACCCGCCTCGGCCGCTTCGAATTTGCCGAGGGTGGCACGCTGTTCCTCGACGAGATCGGCGACATGTCGCTGCAGATGCAGGTCAAGCTGCTGCGCGTGCTGCAGGAGCGAAGTTTCGAACGCGTCGGCAGCAACCGCACGATCCGCTGCAACGTGCGGATCATCGCCGCCACGCATCGCGATCTGGATGCGGCAATCGCCGCCGGCCGCTTTCGCGAGGATCTGTTCTACCGCCTGAACGTGTTTCCCATTCAGATGCCGCCGCTGCGGGAGCGGCTCGAGGATCTGCCCGTCCTGATCGAACATCTCGTCCAGCGTCAGGGCGAGATCGCGGGCCGCACCCTGCGCCTCGACAAGGATGCGATGAACTGCCTGACCCGCAATCCCTGGCCCGGCAATGTGCGCGAGCTGTCGAACCTGCTCGAGCGGCTCGCCATTCTCTACCCCGATCACAGCATCACGGGCGATGACCTGCCGGAGCGGTACCGCGGTCGTGGGGCCGATGGCTGGGTGGGTAGCGGTGTGCGCATCGGCGCGCGGCCCGTTGCGGTGTCGTTGCCCGAGCCCTGCATTGCACCGGTTGCCCGCATCCATGAATCGATCGGCGGCTTGACTGTCACCGAGACGCTCGAAGTCCTCGAGCCAGGCGACATGCTGCGCCCGACGTTGCCGCGCGGCGGCATCGATTTGAAGGATCATATGTCCGCGATCGAGATCGGCCTGATCCGTCGCGCGCTCGAGGAAGCCGATGGCACCGTCGCCGAGGCGGCGCGTCTTCTGAAGATCCGCCGCACCACCCTCGTCGAGAAGCTGCGCAAATACCGTCTAAGCGCCTGACAAATAATTGACGCCGGCCGTTCGTGCCGGCGTTTTTTTTGCGCAACCGATTGATCGCAATGAGAAAAGGCGCAAGGGCACGGAAGTTGCTTTGTTCTTCCGACATGTCAGCAACGAATTCCAACTCCGACGACAGCAGGCGCGGTGAATTGCAGGCGGCGTTTCGTGCCTTCGGTTCCGTGTCCAGCCAGCTCTCCGGCGCCTTCGACGCCTTGCGCGCCGAGGTGTCGCAATTGCGCGGCGAGCTCGCCCTGGCCAATGCGGGCAAAACACAACTCGCGGGCCGGCTGTCCTCGCTCGTCGACAGCCTGCCCGGCGCAGTCCTGGTGCTCGACGCGCACGGGCGGATTCTCGAGGTCAATCCGGCGGCAACCGAGATGCTGGGCAGTTCCCTGGTCGGTGAAAAGCTTGCCGTCGTGCTGGTTCGATCCGCGGTCAGTATCTCCGGCGCGACGGATCATCTGGAGCTCCGCTGCGGCCGGTTCGTCAACATGTCGCGCCGTCCCATGGCGCAGGGCGGCGAAGTGGTGCTGCTCGCGGACGTCACCGAGTCTCACCTCACGCGCGCCTTCCTGGCGCGTCAGCAACGACTGCTCATGCTCGGCGAACTGGCCGCGGGCCTTGCCCATCAGATCCGCACACCGCTCGCGACCGCTCTGCTCTACGCCTCGCAGATGACGATCACCGACCGCACCCGCGAGGATTTGAACCGCTGCGGCGAGAAGACCGTGGGCAGCCTGAAACAGCTCGATCGGTTGGTCAACGACCTGCTGGCGTTTGCGCACGGCGGCGCGGCGCGCGAGACGGTGGACGTCGGCGCTCTGCTCGAGCAGGTCGCCCAATGGCTGCGCCCCGCGCTGCGCAGCGGTGTCAGGCTCACGATCCGCACGCAGGCCCCCGACTTGAAGGTGCGCGCGAATGCGCCGTCGCTGGTGTCGGTCGTGCTCAATCTGGCAACCAATGCCCTGCAGGCCGCCGTCGGGGACCTCGATCTAGAACTGCTGGCGCGGCGCGGCGCCGCCGGCCGGGCGCAAATCGTCGTCAGCGACAACGGTCCCGGCATTCCCGCGCACCTGCAACACCGAATCTTCGAGCCGTTTTTCACCACCCGGGAACGAGGGAACGGCATCGGACTATCGATCGTCAAGACCGTGGTCGAGGCGCACGGCGGCAGCGTCTGCCTGGCCGGTACCGGGCCCGGCGCGACATTCGTCATCGACCTTCCCGCTGAGGAGACTGCATGAACCAACAGAATGAATCGGTGCTCATCGTCGAGGACGATGCGGCGTTGCGCGAAGCGCTGATCGACACGTTGCAGGCGGCCGGCCTGACCGCGGTGGCCGCCGTGGACGCCCCCTCCGCCCTGCACGTGCTCGAAGGCGGCGACGTTGCGCTGGTCATCTCGGACGTGCACATGCCCGGGGCGAACGGATACCAACTCCTGACGTCGATCAAACGCCTGCATCCCGACGTGCCGGTGGTGCTGATGACGGCGTACGGTACGGTGGCGCAGGCGGTGGCCGCGATGCGCGAGGGTGCGACCGACTACATCGTCAAGCCCTTCGATGCGCCGGCCCTGATAGAGATGGCCCGCCGGCAGCTCAGCGCCAGGGCGCTGTCGTCCGAGATGGTCGCCGTCGATCCCGAATCGAAGCGCACGGTCGCGCTCGCGCGCAAGATTGCCGAGAACGACGCGACCGTGCTCATCACCGGAGAAAGCGGGACCGGCAAAGAGGTCTACGCCCGCTTCATCCGCGACCACTCGAGCCGGGCGGGCAAGCCCTTCGTGGCGATCAACTGTGCGGCGATCCCGGAAAACATGCTCGAGGCGACGCTGTTCGGCTATGACAAGGGGGCCTTCACGGGCGCCTCCGGCGCCCACGCGGGCAAATTCGAACAGGCGCAGGGCGGCACGCTGCTGCTGGACGAAATCTCGGAGATGGACCTGGGTCTTCAGGCTAAGATTCTTCGCGTGTTGCAGGAGCGCGAGGTGGAGCGGCTCGGCAGCACGCGCACGATCAGCCTCGACGTGCGGTTGATCGCGACGTCCAACCGGGACCTGCCGGCAGAGGTGCGCGCCAACCGGTTCCGTGCGGATCTCTTCTACCGTCTCAACGTGATGTCGCTGCGCCTGCCGGCGCTGCGCGACCGGCGCGGCGACATCCTGCCGCTGGCACGACGCGCCATTCAGGCATGCGGCCGCGGTCCGCAGGCGCCGATCACGCTGGCTGCCGATGCCGAGCGCAAGCTCCTGCAGCATGACTGGCCCGGCAATGCCCGCGAGCTCACCAACATCGTCCAGCGTGCGGTCTGGCTCGCGACGGGCGGTGAGGTTCGCGCGGCCGACATCGACGTGGGTGCGATGGATCCGGTCGCCGGTGAACGGCAGGTCGTCCCGACACCGGATTTCGGCGGAGTCATCACGGCGTCGGCCGCTCCTGCCGAGGCCGCGTCGGACGGTCTGGGCCGCGATCTCAAGGAACGCGAGCGCGAGTTGATTCTGGCGACCCTGGCATCGACCCGCGGCAGCCGCAAGCTGGCCGCGGAGCGGCTCGGCATCAGCCCGCGCACCCTGCGGCACAAGCTGCAGCAGCTGAAAGCCGCGGGCATCTCCGTCCCGCACCTCCACGACTCCCAATACATGACGGCGTGACCCATGAGCAGCATGCAAATTCAGCAGGTTTTGTCCGAAATGCGCGCCCTGCAGGCGCGAGCCTCCGGCGCCCCGGAGCCGAGCACGCCGTCCGCCGCGCAACCGGCCGATTTCGCGGAGTTGATGAAAAGCTCCGTCAATCACATCGCCGCCATGCAGAACCAGGCGACGGCGATGTCCACGGCGTACGAGTCGGGCGACAAGAGCGTCGACCTGACGAAGGTGATGCTCGAGGTGCAAAAGGCCAGTTTGGCGTTCCACGCCATGACCGAGGTGCGCAACAAGCTGCTCGACGCATACACCCAAGTCATGGGCATGTCGGTCTGATCTTAAGAGGATTGTTTCATGGCTGACGTCGTTCCTTCATCGCCCCGCGGCCTGCTCGAGACGATCCCCGGACTCAAGCAGGCGGGTTTGCTCGCCGGTGTCGCGGCCGCGGTGGCGGCGGCGATCTGGCTCGTAATCTGGTCCCAGGGTCAGAACTACACGGTGCTGTACGGCCAGCTCTCCGAGCGCGAAAGCGGACAGGTGATGGATGCCCTGACGGCGGCCGGCATCGAATTCAAACTGAATCCCTCGGGCGCGGTGTCGGTGCCGGAGGCGAAGGTGCAGGAGGCCCGGATCCGCCTCGCCAGCCAGGGTCTGCCGCAGAGCGACTCGATGGGCATCGAGATGATCCAGAAGGAGTCGCCACTGGGCGGCAGTTCGATGATGGAAACCGCCCGCTACCAGTCCGTCCTCGAGACCGAGCTGGCGAGGACCATCATCAAGGTGCAGGGCGTGCAGAGTGCGCGGGTGCATCTGGCACTGCCAAAGCCGTCGGTGTTTCTCCGCGATTCCCGCAAGGCGACCGCCTCCGTGATGCTGCAGCTGTATCCCGGCCGCCGGCTCGAGCCCGGCCAGGTGGCCGCCATCGTGCACCTCGTCGCCTCGAGCGTTCCCGAACTCGGTCCGAGCGACGTGACCCTGGTCGATCAGGCGGGCTCTCTGCTCAACTCCCCCGATGAAAATGCCGAGGCGGCCGCCAACACCCGCCAGCTCGAATACACGCGAAAGCTCGAGGAGGGATACCAGCGGCGCATCATCGAGATGCTCGAGCCCATGGTGGGAGCCGGACGCGTGCGCGCCACCGTGACGGCAGACCTCGACTTCACGCAAACAGAAGAGACGCACGAAAACTACGATCCGCAGAAAACCGCGGTTCGCAGCGAACAGTCCAGCAAGGAGCAGCGTCGCGGCGCGGACGGCGCCGAGGGCGTCCCGGGAGCGCTGAGCAACCAACCACCCGGCACCGCCGGTGCACCCGTCCTGCCTGGCGCCGCGGGCACGCCTCAGTCCGGGGCCGCACAGGCCGCCGCCTCCGGACCGTCGTCGAATGCGGAGCGCAGCACCCGCAACTTCGAAATCGACCGGACCCTGTCGTACGTGAAACAGCCGTCGGGAGTCTTGAAGCGGTTGAGCGTCGGCGTCGTGCTCGATGACTGGCAGAAGGTCGCCGCCGACGGCAAGGTCACCTCGAGTCCGATGAGCGATGCCGACGTCAAGCGATTCACACAGCTGGTGCGCGAGTCCATCGGCCTGAAGGACGACCGCGGCGACAAGCTCGACGTCATCAACCAGGCGTTCAAGTCGGCAGGCCCCATCCCACCGGTCGAAGGTCTGCCGTTGTGGCAGACCCCGTGGGTGATCGCGCTTGCGAAGCAGATCGTCGGTGCCGGTCTCGTGCTCGTGGTCGCCTTCCTGGTGCTTCGGCCGCTGATGAAGTCCCTCACCAAACCGTCCGTGCAGCTGGTGGAAAAATCGGGCGACGTGGGTGAGCTTGCCGGTGATCGCGTCAGCCTGTCGAAGGGCGGCGCCCCCGCGATCAAGCTGGCGCCGAGTTTCGAACAGCAGATCGCCGCCGCCCGGACCCTGGTCGGGCAGGATCCGAAACGTGCGGCGCAGGTCGTGAAGGACTGGGTCGCCGCCGATGGCTAGCAAACCCAAGCCGGGCGAGCTCGACGGCACCCAGCGCGCCGCCATTCTGCTCATGAGCCTGGGCGAACAGGATGCCGCGAATCTGCTGAAGCAGCTGGATGCGCGCGACGTCCAGAAGCTCGGCCTCGCGATGGCCGAGCTGAAGGAGGTGTCGCGGGATCAGATGACGTCCGTCCTCGAGACCTTCATCGGTGTGGTGGACGGCAAGTCGGACACCGCCTCCGGTTCCCAGGATTACGTGCGGCGGGTGTTGACCCAGGCCGTGGGCAAGCAGAAGACCGAGCTGCTCATGGACCGGGTTGCGACGGGCCAGACCGGGCAGGGCATCGAGGCATTGAAGTGGATGGATCCGAAAGCGGTGGCTCAGATCATCGGGGGCGAGCATCCGCAGATCGCCGCCATCGTGCTTTCCCATCTCGAGCCGGAGCAGTCCGCCAGCGTCCTTCCGCTGCTGACCGAGGAAATGCGCACCGACGTGCTGATGCGCATCGCCACCCTCAGCGAAGTTCCGCAGTCCGCGCTCACGGAGCTCGACCAGCTGGTCGAAAAGCAGGCGAGCTCGACGCAGCCGCCCGGCTTGAGGCGCATCGGCGGTGCCCGCACGGTCGCGAACATCCTGAATGCGATGGAGAAGGAAAAGAGCGGTGAAGAACTCGGCAAGATCGAACGGGCGGACGGCGAGATGCACCAGACCATCAAGGATCTGCTGTTCATTTTCGACAATCTGCTCGACGTGGACGATCGGGGAATCCAGGCGCTGCTGCGCGAGGTGGGGTCCGAGACGCTGGCGATCGCGCTGCGCGGCGCCGAGCCCGGCGTGCAGGACAAGATCCTCAAAAACATGTCGAAGCGCGCCGCGGAGATTCTCAAGGACGACATGGAGGCACGCGGCCCGGTGAAACTCGCGGACGTCGAGGCCGCGCAGAAGGAAATCGTCGTCATCGCGCAGCGGCTGGCCGAGGAAGGCACCATTGTGCTCGGGGCGAAGGGAGGCGGCGACTTTGTCTGATGCATTCACCAAGGAAGCGGCCGCCGGGGCCGCCGTCTGGACCGCTCCGGAGATGGGCGCGACGCCGGCGCGGCAGAGGCCCCCCACGGTCAGCGGCCTCGCGGATCTGCAGGAAGAGGCCTATCGGGAGGCTTACGATCAAGGTTTGAAGGAGGGACGGGAGGCGGGACGCGGCGAGGCGCGGGCACAGGTCGAGCGGCTGGCGGCCATGTTTCACGACCTCGCCAAGCCCTTCGAGACGCTCGATGCCGAGGTCGAGCGCGAACTTCTGACGCTCGCGATGGCGCTGGCGCGGCAGATCGTGCGGCGGGAACTGAAGACCGACCCGACGCAGATCATCGGCATCATCCGCGACGCGATCGCCGCGCTGCCGGTGTCGGCGCGCGACGTCCGCGTACATCTGCACCCCGAGGACGCGGCCATCGTGCGGCAGAACCTGGCGCCCACCGAAAGCGAGCGTGCATGGGCGATCATCGAGGATCCGGTGATGGCGCGCGGCGGCTGCCAGATCACGACGGCGACGTCGCGAATCGATGCGCGGCTCGAGACGCGGCTGGGAGCGATCCTGAGCGAGTTGATGGGCACTGAACGGCAGGCGGCGTTGCCCCGCGGGGCCACTCCGTGACCCTGGCGTCCGCGGGAAGACCCGTGCCGAAGCAGTGGGCCTCGGGCCTGGCGAGGGCGCGCGAGCGCATGGCGAACGCCAGCGAAATCGTCGTGGAAGGCACCTTGAGCCGCATGGTCGGCATGACCCTAGAGGCCGTGGGCTGCGAGGCGGCGGTCGGCGGCCGCTGTCTGGTCGATACCGCGGACGGCAAACAGATCGAGGCCGAAGTCGTCGGATTTTCGGGCGACAAGCTGTTTCTCATGCCGACGGGGGACATCCGCGGCATCATGCCCGGCGCCCGTGTCATCCCCACACACAGCGTGAACGAGATCGCGGTGGGCGACGAGCTGCTCGGACGGGTGCTGGACGGTGCCGGACGGCCGTTGGATGGCCTCGGGGAACTGCGCTGCACGGACCGGATCTCGATGAACGGCGAACCGTTGAATCCCCTCATGCGCCGCCCCATCCGTGATCCGCTCGACGTCGGAGTGCGGTCGATCAACTCGCTGCTCGCCGTCGGCGGCGGCCAGCGCATCGGGTTGTTCGCCGGCTCCGGCGTCGGCAAGTCGGTGCTGCTCGGCATGATGACGCGGTATACGAAGGCCGACGTCACGGTGGTCGGGCTGATCGGCGAGCGCGGCCGCGAAGTGCAGGATTTCGTCACCAATACCCTGGGCCCCGACGGCATGCGCCGCGCAGTCGTCGTCGCGACGCCGGCCGACAATCCGCCGCTGATGCGGCTGCACGGCGCGTGGCTCGCGACCGCGATCGCCGAGTACTTCCGCGACCGCGGGCTCAAGGTGCTGCTCCTGCTCGATTCCCTCACGAGATTTGCGCAGGCACAGCGTGAGATCGCGCTGGCGATCGGCGAGCCACCCGCAACCAAGGGCTATCCGCCGTCCGTGTTCGCACGCCTGCCGCAGCTGGTCGAGCGCGCGGGCAACAGCGATCGCGGGGTCGGTTCGATCACCGCCTTTTACACGGTGCTCGCCGAAGGCGACGATCAGAACGATCCGATCGCGGATGCTGCGCGCGCAATCCTCGACGGGCACATCGTCCTCTCGCGGCGGCTCGCCGAGAGCGGGCTGTATCCCGCGATCGACATCGAGGCATCCATCAGCCGCGCGATGCACCAAATCGCCACCCGCGATCAGCTGGACCTGGCCAACCGCTTCAAGCAGGTCTATTCCACCTATCAGCAGAACCGCGATCTCATCTCGGTTGGCGCGTATCGCCGCGGTGCCGATCCGCGGGTCGATCTCGCGGTGGAACAATGGCCCAAAATGCTGGAGTTCCTGAGGCAGGACATGTATGAGCCTGTGGGAATCGAGCGAAGTTATGCGGATCTCAGGCAACTCGTGACGCAGTTCGCGGCGCCGCAGGCGGCCGCGGCCCGATAGTGAGCCACTCATGATGAGATCCAAACGCTTCGAACCGATCCAGGAAATCGCCGCCACGTCCGCGAAGGACCTGAGCAAGACGATGGGGGACGCCGCGCGCCGTGTGGCAGAGCTCGAGAAGCAGCTCGAACAATTGAACGGCTACCGCAATGAATACGTCCGCAACTCCACGCAGTCGACCGGCGCGATGGATGCCGTGAAGCTGCAGAACTACCGCTCGTTTCTCGACAGGCTGGGCGAGGCTCTGCGGCAGCATCTCGTGAAGCTCGACGCGGCGCGCGTGGAATACGAACGGCGGCGCACGATCTGGAGCGAGAAGCGCATCGAGGCCGAGTCTCTCGGCCGGGTCATCGAGCGCTTCCGCAAAGAAGAGCAGCATGCGGCCGATCAACGTGAACAGCGGGAGGGCGACGACGCGGCCATGCGCATCTCCCTCGCGGCCGCGGACGTCATCGGCCGCTGACCGCGCTGCCCCGGATGGCCGCGGGGTATATCATTCCACCGGTGCCGCCGTCGCGGCGGGGGTCGAATGATGGATGAGAATGCCGAACCGGTCGTCGTACCGCACACCGCACTCGCTGCCGAGCTGTTGCGCGCCGTGATCGAGTCGTTTGTCCTGCGGGAGGGCACGGACTACGGCGAGAGGGAGTTCTCGCTCGATGAGAAGGTGGCTCGGGTCGTCCGCCAGCTCGAGCGGGGAGACGCCCAAATCCTCTTCGATCCCGAGACCGAGAGCGTGGGAATCGAAGCGGTCAAAAGGAACTCCGGATCCGCACCGCGTGGATCGATGTGAATCGCGAGGCCGATGCCGCGGATTCCCTGCCGTTCGTCGCGCCCTGCCGAGTCATCGCGACGTGGGCGCCATTGAGCTGGCTCAAGCTCGGCTGGCGCGACCTCGCCGCGGCCCCGCTGCAGAGCCTGTCGTTCGGCGTGGTGATCGCGGGCGTCAGTGCCCTTGTCTCCGCCATCGCGCTGCGCTTCGGCACCGCGTGGCTCGTGATCATGCTGTTGTCCGGCTTCGTGTTCGTCGCGCCGGTGCTGGGGATCGGTCTGTATGCCATCAGCGCCTCGCTGGAGCGCGGCGACCCACCGTCGCTCGTCGGGTGCTTCGCGGCCGCACGGCGCCACCTGGGCGACGCGCTGGTCTACTCGCTCATCCTGATGATCATCTGCCTGCTGTGGGTGCGGGCGGGCAGCGCGGTGCAGATCTTCTTTCCGGATCAGGCGGTACCCTCGCCGCTCGCACTCGGCACGTTTTTCGCGATCGGCAGCGCGGTCGGGAGCTGCTTCGCACTCGCGGCGTTCGCCGCGAGCGCGTTCTCACTGCCGATGTTCGTCGACCGGCGCTGCGACGCGGTGACCGCCGTGGTCACCAGCATCAATGCGGTGCTGCGCAACAAGCGCCCGATGCTGGTGTGGGTGTGCCTGATCGTGCTGTCGGTGGCGGTCGGATTTGCGACGGCGCTGATCGGACTGGCGATCACCATGCCGCTCATCGGCCATGCGACCTGGCACGCCTATCGCGAGACCATCGACGCGTCCGCGTGGCCGCCAAACGACCCGAAGTGAGTTCAACCTTGCATTGGCACGCCGCTTGCTGTCTCCGCCCTATGAATGCAACACCCGTGAGCCTGCCGCCGTCCCCCTCCGCCAACCTTGCGCCGTCAAATTCCAGCGCACCCGACCCCGGCACGACCGTTGCAGCCGGCGCGAACGGCGGCCGTTCGACCTTTGCCGGCGCGATGAAAGAGGCGGGCGTCAAACCTGCGCGCAAGTCGGTGGCTGCCAAATCGGCCGATGCGGCACCCACCGGCCCGGCGATGCCGTCGGCCGGCAATCCCCCGCCGCCCGTCGTGCCGCCGACGGCGGCCGTCGGATCGGCGCTCACGTCTGGCGGCCCGGGCGCGATGGCCGCCGGCGTGGCCGCGGCGGGGTCGATCGATGCGGCGGCTGGCGGAGTGGGTGGCGCCACGACGGGGGCCCCGGGGCGCTCCGGGGCGCCTGCCGCCGCGGCAGGCGCCGGGGAGTCCGGCGGCCCGGCGTCGGCGGACGGGACGGTTTCCGCCGCGCACGGCAAGACGCCGCCCATCGCGGTCACCGGGGACAACCCGTCCACCGGACCTGAGTTCGGCAGTCTGGCGGGCCTGGCCGATGCGGCGCCGACCGGCGCAGCGGCACCCGGCGCGGTGGCACCCGGTGTAATGGCACCCGGCGCAGCGGCACCCGGCGCAGCGGCGCCCGGCGCAGCCCCCGCCGCCGTGCCGGGGTCCGCGTCGCAGAGTGCCGGAGTGCCGCCGCCGCCGGTGAAGGCGACCGCACCCCCCTCCTCCAGTCACACACCCGCGCGTGTCGCATCGAAAAATGCGCCAAAAATTGCCGGTGCAGCGACACCCGGGGACGCTGCCGCCGATGCGACCGATACCGACGACGCGAGCGCCGCTTTGGCCGTCGCCGGGACTGCGTCACCCGCGGCCGGCACCGCGGCTGCCGCCGCATCCGATGTGTCGGGAACCGCGGCGGTTGCCGCCGCGCAGGCTCGGAATGTCACGGCGACGTCGCAGGCCGATGCGGACGAATCGACCGCTGCGGGCGCCTCCGCGGCGCTCAGCGCTGCCGAGGCGGCGGGCTCTCCCGGCGTCGGCGCCGCCACGGCACGGATGCTGGCCCACGCAGCGGTCGCCGCGAGCGTGGCGGCGACGATCAACTCGCTGAATGGAATCGATGCAGCCACCCAATCCGCGGCCCCGGCGGCGACGTCTTCCGACCTTGCGGGCGGCACGGGTGACGCAGCTGCCGGATTATCCCAGTTGAGCGCCGGTGGTGCGCTCAATGGTCCGGCGGCCGCGGAATCGACCCCGACCTTGCAGGTGCATGCGAGCGTCGACAGTTCGGGATTTGCCCAAGGCCTTGCGGACCGTGTTTCCTGGATGATCGGCGGGGGCGTGAACGGGGCCAAGATTCAGGTCAACCCTCCGCAACTGGGCCCGATCGAACTGACCATTTCGATTCAGGGCACACATGCGTCGGTGTCGATGTCCACTCACAGCGCAGTCACCCGTGACGCATTGGAGTCCGGTTCGCCCAAGCTCAAGGAAATCCTGAGTGCGCAGGGCTTCGGCCAGGTGAGCGTCGACATTTCCCAGCGCTCCTTCCATGACCGCTCCACGTTTTCCCGTCCGTATGAGCCGAGCTCCGCAACGACCCGTAGCGCCGCGCCGGTCGCGGCGGCAGGCGTCGCCGCGTCCACGATGCGCGCGCCGGCCGGCATGCTCGACGCCTATGCCTGATTGACATCCGCGCGAAAGGGTGGCGACATGCCGAAGTCGGAGCGTCCCATCAAAAATGCCTGCGTTCATGTCGCGGTCGAGGAGTTGGTCAATGGCGGAGAACACGTGTGACATCGGCCTGATCGGTCTTGCCGTGATGGGACAGAACCTCGTGCTGAACATGAACGATCATGGCTACCGGGTTGCGGTATACAACCGCACCGTGTCGAAGGTCGACGATTTCATCCGGGACCAGGCCAAAGGAACGCAGGTGGTCGGAACGCACGGCGTCGAGGAACTATGCCGGTCATTGAAGAAACCACGCCGCGTCATGCTGATGGTGAAGGCCGGAGCTGCGGTGGACGACACCATCGGCGAGCTCGTACCGCATCTCGAGAGCGGCGACATCATCATTGACGGCGGCAACTCCCTGTTCACGGATACGGAGCGGCGTGTGAAGTCATTGGGCGAGAAAGGCATCCTCTTCGTCGGCACGGGGGTGTCCGGCGGTGAGGAGGGCGCGCGTCACGGTCCGTCCATCATGCCTGGCGGCGACCCAAAGGCGTGGCCCCACGTGAAGGACATTCTTCAATCAATCGCCGCCAAGGCCCTCGATGGTTCTCCCTGCTGCGACTGGGTCGGCGAGGGGGGCGCGGGTCATTACGTCAAGATGGTGCATAACGGCATCGAGTACGGTGACATGCAACTCATCGGCGAGGCCTATCAGTTGCTGAAGGACGGACTGGGTCTCGACGCGGAACAGCTGTCGGGCGTTTTCAAGGAGTGGAACCGCGGGGAGCTGGACAGTTTCCTGATCGAAATCACCGCGGCCATTTTCAACAAAAAAGATACCGACGGGCGGCCGCTGATCGACAAAATCCTCGATGCGGCGGGACAAAAAGGCACCGGCAAATGGACCGCCATATCTGCGTTGGACCTGGGCATGCCGGTCACCCTGATCGGCGAGAGCGTGTTTGCCCGCTGCCTGTCCGCGCTGAAGGGCGAGCGGGTCCGGGCATCGGCGGTGTTGGAGGGCCCGCCGCGCGAGCCGGCGGGCCGCGAACCGCGCCCGGAGTTCATCGAGGACGTCCGGCGCGCCCTGTATTGCTCAAAGATCATCAGCTACGCGCAGGGCTACATGCTGCTCCGTGCGGCGGAAAGAGAGCGGTCGTGGAATCTGAACCTCGGTGGGATCGCGCTCATGTGGAGCGGTGGCTGCATCATCCGGTCGGTATTCCTGGGCGACATTAAAAAGGCCTTTGCGAAGGAGCCGGCCCTCGTCAATCTGCTGCTCGACGGCTTCTTTTCGACGGCGCTCAACAAGTATCAGATGAGCTGGCGCAAGACGGTCGGTCGCGCGGTTCAAATCGGCATTCCGACACCCGCTTTTTCGACCGCTCTTGCATTCTATGACGGTTATCGTGCGGAACGGCTGCCCGCGAACCTCCTCCAGGCGCAACGGGATTTTTTCGGCGCGCACACCTACGAGCGCGTCGATCAGCCCCGGGGACAGTTTTTTCACACCAACTGGACCGGCACCGGCGGTTCGGTCGCGTCCTCGAGCTATAACGCCTAGCCGGCGGGCGACCGCGGCCGGGTCGCCCGCCGCCGCCGGTCAGGCTGTGACGTTCAGCAGGTTGCCCAGGACGGCGGATGGGGCGGTCTTGGCCCCGGTGGTGGCCGAACTCAGGGCGTTCGTCGCGCCGGGCGCGTTGCCCGCCGCGCTCACCTGGGCGATTTCGTTTTCGATGTGGGCAATCTGCGCGGCATCGAGTTGCAAAACGCTGGACTGCGCCGCCGTTCCGCCGGGCTTCCCGTCCCTGATGATCTGCCGCTGGTATTGCGCAAGCTGTTGCTCGAGAGCCGCGAGCTGCGCGTTCGCGCCCGCAAAGCCGTTTGCTCCAATGGATGTAGCCATGGTTGCTCCTGTCGCCGCTGGCACCGCGGCCTGTGATGTCCGTGCCAGTTTCAGATATCGGCGCGTTCCGGTTTAACTTAAGGCCTTTTTTTCTCCGACATTGGCCGGTTGCAGCCTGGCGGTCGCCGCCGGGATCCGGTAGGCCCACCCATCGGGAGGCTGGCCCGTTCGTGGTCAGGCGGAGTTCGGATCAGCCGGGCGGGTGATCATCGCCCGCTCCTTCGCCCAGGCGATCAGGGCCAGGGTGCGCTTGCGCGCGCCCTCCGGGTCCTGATCGAGCGGCAGGACGGCGTCCAGAATCGCCTTGAAATGCTTCTCCAGGCCCTCCTTCACCTCCGGATAGGGGATGATGTACAACTGGTTTTCCTCGATGCCCCGCTTCACGTGGCGCGCGAGTTCCATCGGGTCCATGCCATGGGAATAAATGCCGTGCAGAGACCGGATGACCTCGTCGTTCACGACATAGCCCGTCTTGGCGAGATGCTCCGGCCGCGTCTTGGTCGCCTCGGCGATGTTCGAGCGGATGTTCGCGGGACACAGAACCGACACTCCGATTCCGTACTTCTCCAGGCTCATGCGATAGCTTTCCATGAGATTGATGACGGCGGCCTTGGCGGCGCTGTAGATGCCGGCCGCCTGATTGCCCTCGAACCCGCCGACCGATGAGGTGGTGACGATGTGGCCGCCGCGCCCGGCAGCGATCATGCGCGGAACGAAGGTCTGCATGCCGTTGACGACGCCCCCGAGATTGACGCCGAGAAGCCAGTCGAAGTCCTCGTAGGTGGAGTTTTCGATGGGCCCGAACGTATTCACGCCGGCGGTGTTGAACACCAGATCCGGCGGATGGCCGAACAGCCGCTCCACCTCGTCGGCCGCCCGCGCGTACGCCTGTCGGTCGGTGACGTCGAGCGGGATCGCGTGCACCCGGCCGGTCCCGCCGTCGAATGAGCGCACCGCCGTGTCGAGCGCCTCCGGCCGCAGGTCGGCCAGCACGATTCTGCAACCAGCTTCCGCGAAGACCCGCGCCTGGCCGAGACCGGCGCCGGATGCCCCGCCGGTGACGAACAGGACCTTATTCTGGAAGTCTTTCATGGACGATGCTCACTGAGGTTCAAACCCGTATGTTTGCACGGATTCGAGCCGGCGGCACCGCCCGATGATCAGGTCCCCGGCTTTTTCGCCCACACCTTGCACCAGCCCTTCGCGGCAACGCTCTTGCCCGGGAAAATCGTGCAGCCGCCCTCCGCGTCGCCGGCCTTGCCCTGGTACTGAGCGCAGGTCGCGCAGGTCTGGTCGGCCTTGTGGGTCGGATTTGCGGCGGCGTCCACCTTCGAGGAGTCCACGGCGTAGCCCAACGATTTCGCCGCCGGGTCCATGGGATCCAGCGGAGCCGCGGCCGCATGGGCCGTGCCCATGCGAACCGCGGGGATGATGGCTGCGGCCAAGAGGGCCTGATTGAGCAGCGTGCGCCGGGATATGACGTGTTTCATGATCGATGCCTCCGGAAGCGCGCGTGCGGCGGTTCCTGCTTGGTTTGGACTTCCCGGTTACGCTACCGCAGACCGCAGTGCCCGTGATCAGGGGGATGTACCTATGGAGCCCGCCTGATTAATCTGCGTGTACCGCGGTTCGCGACAGGTAGTGGCGCAGCGCCGGTGTCGTCACGACGGTGCTGAACACCGCCATGATCACGAGCATGGTAAACATTTTCGGCGAAATCACGCCGAGGTCGTAACCGACGTTGATGACGATGAGTTCCATCAGTGCCCGGGTGTTCATCATGAATCCCACCATGGACGATTCGGCGTGATCGAAGCCCGAGCGCCGCGCCGCCCAGTACGCCCCACCCCACGTGCTGAGCGAGGCGACCGCGACGATGGCTCCGCAGTCGATCCAATCCGCCGCACTGTCGAGACCGCCGATCGACGTGGGCAGCCCCGTGTAGGTGAAGAAGATCGGCAGAAAAAACACGCAGACGAAGCTGCCGACCTGGGCGCGCCAGGCGGCCACCAACTCGGTCTCGTCGAACAGGATGACACCCACCATGAAGCATCCCTCCGGTGGGGACCGGCGAACGCGGCGACCGGCGCAAGCAAGTCAGACCATCCCGCCGTTGACGGATATGACCTGGCCCGTGATGTATCCGGCCTCGGGCGAGGCGAGGTATCCGACCAGGCCGGCCACCTCATCCGCGGTTCCGGCGCGTTTCATCGGAACGAGGTTCGCGATCGCCGTCGCATCGAAAGCCGGGGTGCCCGTCCCTGTGGCGATGATGCCGGGCGCCACGGCATTGACTGTGATTCCGCGGCTCGCCACCTCGAGGCTCAGTGACTTCGTGGCGGCATTCAAGGCGCCCTTGGCGGCGGCGTAGTTGACCTGGCCCCGGTTGCCGCACAACGCGGTGACCGACGAGATGTTGATGATCCTGCCCCAGCGTGTCGTGATCATGGGCATCATCAACGTGTGGGTGACGTTGTAGAATCCGTCGAGCGTCACATCGATGACTCGATGCCATTTTTCGGCGCTCATGCCGGGGAAGGCGGCGTCGTCGTGGATACCGGCGTTGTTCACCAGGATTTGGATCGGCGCCTCCTCGAGCAGCCCTTCGAGCGCCGTGCGGGTCGAGGCTGCATCCGTGACGTCGAACGCGACAACCCTGGCCCTGCCGCCAGCAGCGATGATTCCGGCGACCACGGCATCGGCCGCGGCGCGGCCCCGGTTCGCGTGGACGTGCACGACGTGGCCGGCCAAGGCGAGCCTACGACAAATGGCCGCGCCCAACGCGCCGCTGCCTCCCGTGACGAGCGCTGCGACAGCCCCGCCTGTCACGAGGAGATCCTGTCGCCGGCATCGAGTATGACGGTGGCACGTCCGGTGAGCAGCGTCGCTCCGCCGGCGGTCAGCGTGAAGTCGTAGAGCGCCGATGTCTCATCGCCCGCCGCACGGACCGCATCGCAGAGCAGATCGTCGCCGATGTCATCGAGGCGATGCACGTACGTCCGCACGCCGCGCACGCCGGCGAGATAGCCTGCGGGCGGACTCCTGTCGCGCGGGAGAGGCGACGTGGCCGCCACCAGGCCGCCGTGTACGGCCATGGCCTGAGCCGCGTATTCGATTCCGCACGCGATGCCGAGTCGACCGCGGGCGCGCAGCGGATTGCCGGGGTCGCGGTGACTGCGGCCGACGCAGCGGATGCGCTCCGTATCCCAGGCGAGCACTTCGTCGAGGAGGCACATCGTGCCCTGATGCGGAATGTGAGCCTCGATCCAGGCGCGGTCTAGCCGCACGGTTCGAGCTCGACGCACACGCTCAGGGAGTCGAGATACTCGAGCACACAGGGGCCCGGCGTGCCGCGTTCCAGCCTGTGCAGCAGCGGCAGGCAGCGCGCCGCCGGAATGGCACCCCGCAGGATTTCCAGAGACGCATTCGACATGACCTCAACTTTATCATCGCTGAAGCCCGCCCGCAGACGCGCCACGGACCTGGGCGTTCGTCCGGGTGTCAGGACGAGCGCTGCGCCGAAGGCATCGGGCACGGGCCGTTTCGAGTGGATGGGTTCCGGATACTCCGTGTCGTATGCGACCAGCAGCACCGCCTTGGCTGCGGCCGACACCTGAGCCAGGGCCTCCAGGAGACCGGCGCAAAAGCTGGCGTCGTGCGCGCACAGCACGGTCGATTCGAGCGTCGAGCCCGTCGCGATGCTCCAATAGCCGGCGGCGGCGTTGTGCACGGAATTCGAGAACCGCGTGGGTGACACGGCGCGGTCGGGCTGCGCCAGGGACTCGCACAGCGCATGACAGTTGTGACCGTCGCCTCCCGAGGACGTGAACACGCAGGCGAACGATGCCGGGTCGGCGCCGGCGCCGGCCGCCGCCTCGAGCGCCACGGCCATTGCCACCTGCACCGCGCGGCCGACGCGCCGCCGCTCGGCCGCGGGCAGTAGCGACAATGCGGGCAGGACCGTTCGGCCGGCGCCCAGAGCGGCCTCACCCGCGAACACCCGGGCCGCCTCCGGCCACCCCGCAAGACCGGGCCCCAGCAGCCCCACGCCGCTCACGTAGGCCGACAAGCTCACCCGGCACGACCCAGCAGGAGACTGCAGTTGGTGCCCCCGAAGCCGAAGGAATTGCTCAGCACGGCGCCGAGGCGGACGCGGCGCGTCTCGCGCAGGTAACACGCGGACAACGCGGGATCGTGCCGGGAGATGTTGAGGCCGCCCGGCATGAACTCGTGGCGCAGAGCCAGCGCGCAGATGACTGCCTCGAGTGCGCCTGCCGCCCCCAGGGTGTGCCCGGTCGCGCCCTTCGTCGAACTGCCGGGCGTCGAGGTGCCGAACAGGCCGACGACGGCGCGGCTCTCGGATCGGTCGTTGCTAAGGGTCCCCGTGCCATGAAAATTGATGTAATCCACCGCGTCGACCGGGAGGTGGGCGGCGGTCAGGGCCGCCTGCATGGCATGGCGCGCGCCGAGCCCCTCCGGGTGCGGCGCGGACATGTGATACGCGTCGCTGGACTCTCCCACACCGAGCAGCACCACATCGTCCGCGGCCAGATCCAGGGCCGACCGTGCGCAGCCCGGCCGACCGCGGCCCGGCCGTTCGCGGTCCGGCCTCTCCAGCAGCACGAAGGCGGCCGCTTCGCCGACGGATATGCCGTCCCGTGCCACGTCGAACGGCCGGCAAGGCGCCGCCGAGGACAGCTGCAGCGAATGAAAGCCGTAGAGCGTGGTCAGGCACAACGAATCGACGCCGCCAACCACTGCGGCGTCGATCAGTCCCACCTCGATCATGCGCTGCGCCGAGGCGAACACCTTGGCACTGGAGGCGCAGGCGCAGGACACCACCGCGGCCGGACCGCGGAGCTGCAGGCGACGCCGCACATAATCCGCGACCGAAAACGAGTTCTGGGTCTTCGCATACTCGAAGTCCGCCGGCAGCGCCCCGGTGACGGGATCGCGGCGCCGGTAGGCCTGTTCAGTCTCCAGAATCCCGGCGGTGCTGGTGCCGATGAAAACACCGACGCGAGCCGCGGTGTAGCGCCCGGCGACGCGCGCGACCGCGTCCGCAAATCCGTCCTGACGCAGTCCCAGTTCCGCCAGCCGGTTGTTGCGGCAGTTGAACGGGGCGAGTTCCGCGGGCAGACGCACCTCGTCGACTCCCGGGACCTCGCCGATGTACGTCCTCAAGTCTGCGGTTTCGAAATCGCAGGGCGTAAGGCCGCTGCGGCCCGCGAGCAGCGACTCGAGCATCGGCGCGAGACCCTGGCCGATGCAACTCGTGGCCGTGAAGCACGTGAGACGGAGTGGGACCATCTGGGCTCCTAAACGCTGGCCCGCAGGGTGACGGGGTGAAGGCTTCGCTCGCGCAGCGTGTCGAGCAGCCTGGGCAGCACGTCGAGGACGACGGGTTGTCCCGCGCTCGTCAGCGCGGCGTTGCCATCGTGGAGCAGCAGAATGTCGCCGTTTCGCAGCCCCCGTGTCAGCCGTCGATACACGAGGTCCGGGTTGCCTTCGACCGTGTCGAACCCACGCCTGGTCCAGCTGGCGAGGCGCAGCTGGAGACGCGTCAACACCGGATCGAGAAACGGATTGCGCAGGCCGGCGGGTGCTCGAAAAAACATCGGCGCGATTCCGGTCACCCGGGTGATGGCTGCCTGTGCCGTCTCGATCTCAGCCAGCATGCCGCGGGGACCCAACAGCGAAAACGCATGCCGGTGCGACTGGCTGTGGTTCTCGATGGCGTGCCCGCGGCGCACGATCTCGCGCGCGAGATCGGGATAGCGCTCGACGCGCTCCCCCACGCAGAAGAACGTGGCGATTGCGTCGTGTTGGGCCAGCCGCTCGAGTACGCGCGGTGTGACGCCCGGGTCCGGCCCATCGTCGAGGGTCAAGGCAACCGTCATTCCGGAAGGACCTTCATTGACGGGCAACCGGGTCCAATTCGGGCCGAGCAGCCGGCTCCGCGGCCAGAGCCCCGCGGCCGTCAGCACGGCGTGATTTGCAGCGACGGCGCCCAACGCCCAAGGCCACAGCCGCGGCTCCAGCACGGCGCCCGCTGCCGCGCCGGCATGCACGAGGGCCGAGCCGGTCAGGACCGGTGATGCCATCAGAGTCCGGCGCGGGGCCCGGTGAGCAGTCATGAAAACCTCGCCGCCAAGAAATTCTCCCACAACGCCGACCACGTACGCCAATCGTGACCTCCCGGCACCACGTCGACCGAATCGGCGGTCAAATGATGGGCCATGAGCCGGTGCGCGTCCGCAAAACGGTCATCGTGTCCAAAGCCCAGATAGAGCTCCGGCAGGGCGCCTCGCGGCGACCGGACGAAATGCCAGAGGCGTCGTTCCACGTCGCCGTCACCGGCGTCCCCCTCGGCACCGATGATGGGACGGGATGCATCGGCCATCGCCGCTATCAGTTGCCGGTTCCCGAGCCAGGGCGCCAGCAGGCATACGCCCTCCAACTCGCCGGGATGGTTTGACACATAGTCGAGGGCAAGGTAACCGCCGAGCGAGATTCCCGCCAGCCAGATCGTGCGGCATCCCAGGGAGCGGGCGGGCTCCACGGCCCCCCGGCGCAGCCGGGCGACCACACCGGAGTCGCCCAGATGGGCAAGCTCCACGTCGACCAACAGCAGGTCGATGTCCAGCTGGCGCCGCGCAATGACGTCCGCAAAGCCGGCCGCCAGGAAATCCTCCGGCGCCTGATAGACACCCGGCAGGCACACGATGCGGGTCGGCGCCACCGCTCCGGCGCGCGCGGGGATCAACAGGCTACGCATGCTTGCCGGGGGGCCCACGGGCGGTGAGCGCCGCCGAGAAGACGAGCGCCAGGAACGTTCCCGGTGCCACGGTCAGCCCCAAGGCGTCCAACACCGGAATATGCGACAGCGACAACAATCCGAAGGCGATCACCGTGGAGAGATTGGCGAGGCACAGCGAGGCCAGCATCTGTGGCGACGGATCCCGCCCGGCGGCGTCCTCGGCGTCGAAGAACAGCGCGTAGTTCGAACCGACGGCCACGATCAGCAGCATTCCCACCAGGTGCAGGATCGTCAACCGGATTCCGCCGAGCGCGAGAGCGGCGGACACCGCGATCACCGCCAGCAGCAGCGGCGCGAGAACGCGCACGACCCGTGCGGGTGAACGCAATGCGACGAGCAGCAGCACCACGATGAGGGCGCCTCCCGCCAGGGACAAACGGATGGCCTCGTGCAGGTAGCCCGAATACAGGGCGTTGGTCTCCGCCTTCAGGTCCAGAACCTGAGTTCCGGGCAATCGCGCCGCACCCACCGCGGCGGCGAGGCGCTCGGCGTCGATCTCGCGCGCGCCGGCGTCGTCGGCGACGTGCACGGGCAACAGCGCAGTCCATCGATCGGATGCATGCAGGATCAGCGCATCGAATCCCGCAGCGAAGGACGTGCCGCGCAGATCCTGCGGCGTGACGAGCGCCCCGCTGCGCGCGGCTCGTACATCGAGCACGAAGGGTTCCAACTGATCGGCGTCCAGATCGAGTCCGGCGAGGGCCCGATGCAGGGCATCCCGCAGCGAAGCCTCGTCCGGCAGGGCTCGCCGGCGTGCCAGCTGGGTGGCTGCACTCGGCAGAAACGCGGCCGGAGAGTCGAAACCGCCAATGACCTTGTCGTCCACGAGGGACTGCAGGGTGGCGCCGGCTCGTTCCGCACCTCTCAACACCGCCTCCAAGTCGGGCCCACTCACCACGACGACGCTGCGCGGGTCCGCGGCGCCGAGATCCGCGCGCAGCTTGGCGTCGTATTGCTGGTCCGCCAGCGGCACGGGACTCAACGCCGCCAGGTCACGGTTCCACAGCGTGCCCCAATGGGCGTGAAGCACGAGCGTGGCCGCGAGCGCGAGCGCGAGCGCGGCGGCGGCCAATGCCTTCGTGCCCCGGCGCCGGATGGCATCGCGCAGCCGGCGGAGCCCCAGCCCCACCGGGGTGACGTCGCGGATGGGGAACCTCGAGGGAACGAGTTCGGGCAGGACGAAGCGGGTCACGAGCGCGGCCGCAATCAGGCCGCTGATCGAGTACAGGCCGAGTTGGGCAAGTCCCGGAAATTGCGAGGGCAGCAGGGTGGCGAAACCGCAGACGGACGTGAGCATGCCCAACCGGACGGTCGGCCACAGGTCCCGCCCCCAGGATCCCGACGCGGAGCGGATGAAGAAATACACGGCATAATCGACTGACTCGCCGATGAGCGTGACGCCGAAGCCGAGCGTGATGCCGTGTACGGCGCCGAAGCCGAGAGCGACCGATGCAACGCCGACGAGGCCGCCGGTCGCCACCGGGAGAAGGCCCAGGACGAGGACGCGTGTCGACCGGTACACGACGAGCAGCAAACCGGTGACGAGGACGCTGCTGATGATCGAGAGGCGCATGGCCGCCTGTTTGATGCTGGCACGGGCGGCCACCGCAAACACGCCCGGACCGCTCATTCTCAAGCCGATCGCAGACGCGGGCGGCCCTGCAGCGGCCTGCGCCTCGCGGAATGCGGCGCGAACCCGGGCGATGTCGCGCTCCTGGGCATCCGTGTCGGAGCCGGTTGCGGACGTCTGCGCCACCATGAGCGTGCGCGTGCCGTCGGCCGATGACCAGGCGCCATGGGATTGGCGCGGTGCTCCTTCACCCAGTCCCCTCTCGAGGATGTGCAGCATCTCGCCCGTCGGATCCCGCGGGACCAGCGACTTGAGCAGCAGCCCCGCCGGCTCGGCGAGCGACTGAATCGTATCCTCGATGGCAAGCTTCAAACCGTCCGGCGTGAAGTGTTCCGCCGTCACGGCATCGCTCAGCAGATACCGGTGCCGCAGCAGGAAGTCTCGGTCCCGCCCGGCCGACAGGGGCTCGCCGTCGTCGACCCGGGAGAAGGCGGAGTCCGCCCGCAGGCGCCCCGTCATCGCCGACACCACGCGTGCGCGCTCATCCGCCGCGCCTCCCTCGAGGGCCATGAGCAGCAGTCGCGATGCCGGACCTTCGCGCAGTTGATCGACCAACAGCCGCTGCATCGGGGTCGGATGCGACGGCAGGAAGGCGGACAGATCGGTGAGGTATCGTGCCTGTGAGACCACGACGGCGGCGGCCGCGATCCCGGCAAGCCAGAACGCAAGGACGAGCGTTCGCCGCGTCACGGCGCGGCGTGGGGACGCAGGGTCATCAGTGAGCGATCACCGTCGGGCTGCCGGATCTCCACCCGCGACAGATCGTTTCCCGTCCCGTCAATTTGTATGCGCGACACGGCCTGCTGCAATTCCGCGTCGAGCGGAGTCAGCCGCAGCGTCCAGTGCGCGACGCTCCCGGAGAACTCGAGCCGGAACATGCTCTCGAGCTGCGCACGGTCTCCCGCGAGCGTCGCACGCAGACTTCCGATGAACGGCAACAGCTGCGGATAGGTCTTGAGATCGAGCACACGGCTGCGATGCCCGCGTCGCACCGTCAGCACGTCGCCCTCCAGCAACAAGGTCTCGGCGCGCGGCTCCCGCGTGATCTTCTGCAGCCGATCCGGCGCGTCATAGATCAGGGTGCCGGAGGATTCCAACGGCCGCTTGAGCAGCGCGAGGAATTGCTGCTCGATGAAATCCGCTTCCCCGTGGCGTCGAGCGGCGAGCGACCGCATGACGCCGTCCAGCGCGTCCTCCGCCGCACCGGCCGCCGCGGAGCCGAGCAGCAGGGCGCAGACGGCGATTACGGCCGGCTTCACTGTGGTTCCCCGTCCGGCTCGCGCCAGAAATCAAAAAAATTGAACCAGTTGTAAGGGTCGCTGCGGCAGTAGCGTTCGAGCAGCGCGGCATAGCGCTCGACCGCGTTGCGTACGGCGGCGTCGCGCGCCTTCGGCGCCGTCGAGGAGAAATCGGCAATCGTCTCGAACACGACGTGGTAGCGATTGGCACCGCGGTACAGTCCCGCCATGAAGATCACCGGCCGCCGCAGCAGCGCGGCGGCCCGCATCGGGCCGAGCGGCAGGCGCGCGGGGTATCCCAGCAGTGTGACGGCCTGGACAGCCTCCTCGCCGAGCGTACGGTCCGCGAGCATGCCGACGAAGGCGCCCTCGTCGAGCTTGCCGGCGATGCGCAGCATCGCGTCGAGGTGGCCGAGCGAAATGATGTCCGGCTTCACGGCGGGCTTGATGGCGCCAAGGATTTCGTTGATCTTGCGTGCATTATCCTCGTACATCGCCATGGCCACCGTGAGCCCCGGCTGGCGTCGACCGACGCTGCCGATGACTTCGAAGCTGCCGAGATGGGCGCCCATCAAAAAGGCGCCGTCGCCGGAGGCCAGCCGCTCGCGCACGATCGACTCGCCCTCGACCGTGATGCTGAAGGCATCATAGCGTCCGTCGATGAGATAGACCCGATCGTGAATGGCGGTGGCGAAATACAGAAGGTGCCTGAACCGCTCGCGGGCGCCGGGCTCGCGGCCCAGGGCGCGGCGCAGGTAGCGCCGAGATTCGCGCCGGGCCGTGGGTGCGAACAGGAAGAAATACCCTGCGATCCCATACAACGCCGCGCGGCATGGCCGCCGGCCGAGGGCGAGCGACAGATAAGCCATGATCCGCAGCAGCGTGCGGCTGCCGCGTTCGGGGCGACCGGCCCAGTCGGCGGTCGCGTGCACCGAATGCAGGGGGTCAGCCGGCATCGATGAGGCTGCCCGCGGCGACCGGCCCGCGGGGCCCGTCGACCGTGAAGCGGATCGCGCCGGCCTCGGGTGCGGAGTGCCGCACGATCAACTCGTCGCCGGGAAGGACCCGGCCGAGAAACTTCATCGTCGTGATCCTCCAGCCCGTGATGTCGATACCGCGGCTGCGTTCGAGTTCGCACAACACCTCGTCGAGCAGGACGGCTCCGGGCAGCACCGGTGAACCGGGGAAATGCCCGGCGAACGCCGGGTGCCCGGCGGCGACAAACACCGAGCCTGCATCCCCGTCCCCACGGCCGGTGTTCACGGCGCTCCCGAATTCGCGGCACGCCGGGCGGCGAGAGTCTGCAGGGCGAGTTGCGGCAGCTTGCCGGTGGCATTGCGCGGCAACGCGTCGACCAGCAACAGAGGGCGCGGCAGGAATGCCGGATCGATACGTTGACGCAGCTGAGCCATGAGCTGCGCCGCGCCGAGTTCCGGTGCCACGACGGCCGCCGCGACGCGTATGACGTCGGCCGCCGCGGCGGGATCCGACACGGGCACAAAGAAGGCGCCGTCGACGACACCGGGAATGGCAATCAGCTGAGCGGTGAGGTACGCGAGGGAACTGCGCTTTCCAGCGACGTTGACGAGGTCGGCGGTGCGTCCGAGCAGGTGGAAAGAGCGGTCATCGAGGATCTCGATGAGGTCGCACAGCGGCGTCGACTGTTCCACGTGGCCGCCATGCGCGAACACCTGGCCGTCGCGCGCAGTCAGGCGAACGTCCGGCCAGAGCTGCCAGGCGCGTGACCCGGCGGTACGGCGGGTGGCGATCTGCCCGGTCTCGGTCGAGCCGTAAATCTCCAGCACCGGGGCGCCCGACTCGCGCTCGATCTCCGTGGCGAGCTCGGCCGTCAGGGGAGCTGTGGCGGAGACGATCAGATCGAGCGCTGGAATCGTGAGGCCTGCGGCGAGGAGCGCGCGCAGATGCAGCGGTGTCGACACCAAGGCCCGCGGCCGCGGCAGCCCGGCGATGGCCGCGGTTATGTCCACGGGGTAAAAGGGTCTTTCCGCGGCGAAGGCCCCGCCGCTTTGCAGCGCCAGCAGCACGGTGGATTCGAAACCGTACATATGTTGCGCCGGGACCGTTCCGACGAGCGTCAGTGGTTCGCCGCCGAAAACGCCGAGGCGCGGAGCACCGTCGCGGATACACCGCGCGAGCTTTCCCCAGGTCTTCGCGTAGGGCAGCGGCAAGCCGGTCGAGCCGCTCGTGAACACGATGGCAGCGATCTGATCGGCCGGAATGTGCGGCACATCCCAGCTCCTCGAAACGGCTTGCGGCGCACGCCGAAACAGGTGACGGGGCAGTGAGAGGTTGCAGTCCGGCTCATCCGTCAGGCAGAGCACGTCGGGCGCGAAGTCGACCAGCCGACGGATGACCTCCGGCGTATGCGTCGAGGGCAGCAGGCTGATCCGACCCGTCATCAGGCACGCGGCAAGTCCCACCGTGAACTGATATCGGTCGCGGCAGACGTTGAGCACATGACGGGCGGCGGGCAGACTCCGGCCCAAGTCCGCCGCAGCGGCCAGGAAGGCGCCCGCGGCGATGGGACGGCCTTCCCGAAAGGCCACGATGGCGTCCGGGGACTCGTGGCGGAGCAGCGGGATCGACGTCGGGCTCACGTCGTTCGATGGATCGCTATGTATTCCGCCAGGTGGCTCAACGAGCGGAAGATCTCCTGATTCTCCTGGGCGTCGGCGCGCAATTGGACGCCGTAACGCTTGGATACCAGCAATGCGACTTCCAGGACGTCGATCGAGTCCAGGCCCAAGCCCTCACCGTACAGCGGCGCGTGCGGATCGATGTCGGCGGCCGCCACCTCCAGATTCAACGCGCCGACGATCAGGGTTGCGAGCTCCCCCTGAAGAGCCGGTGCGGCAGGGGGCGCCGACTGTTGCAAAGGGGACGCATTGTCGGCCATAAGTTCGAACTTCGATTGGTTTCCGGGGTACGTCGGGCACCGAACTGCCGCTGGGGGACATTATATATCGGACCGACCGAGCGGCAACCCATGAGGAACCGGCGGCGGCGCAGCGGGCCTCGCCGCCGCCGTCAGGGCCGTCGGACCCTTGCTGCCATGAGTGACGGCAGGCGCAGCAGGAAGCCGCAGAACAGCCGGCAATGCATCCACGTGAGCAGCACGTTGTCGCGGCCGTAGCGAAAGTGCGACACGCCGCCGTCATCGGGCGCGAAATAGTGGACCGGCGCGACCCGGTTGAGCGGCCGGACCCCGCGCCAGCACAGGCGCACGGCCGCCTCCACGTCGAAGTCGAAGCGGCGCATCCAGCGCTGACCGCGCATCACCGCTTCAAGGGGCGCCATCGGATAGACGCGAAAGCCGTAGAGCGAGTCGCCGATTCCGGCCCAGAGGGTTTCGAGGTCCGCCCACCCGTTGGATATTTTGCGGCCCTGGACGCGGATGCGGGGAGCGCTCGCATCGAACACGGGTCGGCCCAGGATCATGGCCTCGGGGTTGGCGAGCGACGCATGCATGAAGGCGGGGATCTCATCGGCCGGGTGCTGCCCGTCCGAGTCCATCGTCAAGGCGTGCGTAAAGCCGGCACGCAACGCCTCGCGGATCCCGTGGAGGACCGCCGCTCCCTTCCCCTGATTCTGCGGCAGTGCGAGCACCTTGAGACCAGGCTCCTGTGCGGCCATGGCGCGCAAGTGTTCCGCGGAGCCGTCGGTGCTCCCGTCCACGACCACCCAGACCGGCGACCACTGGTCGAGGGCGCCGCGCACGGTCGCGTACACCCTGGGCCCAGGGTTGAAGCTCGGAATCAGCACGAGGTGGGTGGTCGATACCTCGGCCATGGTCAGCAATGGCCCAGCCAGCGCGCCTGCCATGCACACGCGAGTTCGTGCCGGTAATAGGTGTCGAGTTCCGCGGTGAACGCGGCCACGTTCCGCGGGGGAGCGAAACGACGGCCCAGGCGGACCCGGTATCGAACCGGCAGGTCGGGGCGGCGGAACAACGGCCAACCCTTGCTGAGGAACGGCGAGTCGGTCTCGATGAGCAGTGTTTGCACGGGCACCCCGGCGTATTTGGCGATGAGCCCGGCGCTGGCCGACAAGGTATTGACGGGCGCGCGCGTGGTGCGCGTGCCTTCGGGAAACAGAAGCAGTACGCCGCCCTCCCGCAGGTGGGCAATCGACTCCTTGACCATCTGCCGCGCGGATTCATTGCCGACATAGCGGGCCAGCCGGGCGCCGGAGCTCAGGAACACGTTGCGCATCAATTCCGCCTTCATCACGCAGACGATGTTTGGATGCCGCGTCAGAATCAACGGGGCGTCGATCAGGCTGGGGTGGTTGGGGGCCAGAATGACCGGCGGCCCGCCGTGGAGCGAGTCGAGCTCGGAGAGATCGAGACGATAACTGCCGGTGACCGAGAGCGACCACGCGTACAGGCGAAAGCCGGTCATGATGGCGCGCCGACCGAGGGCGGTGCCGAGGTCGCGGGGCAGCAGGAAGTACAGGGGCAGGGCGAAGACCGTCCATAGGAGGCAGATGATGCCGAGCAGCGTCAGGGAGCAATAGAGCGCGACATACTCGTAGAGAATCTTCATCGGGACACGTCGACTCTCTCGTCCGAGCGGTGGATCATCCAGACGATGCCGAAACCTGCGGACCAATAGCCATCGGTCCGCACCAGCGGGCTGTCGCGAAACACGGCCCCGTGGAGCGTGTCGTAGCGCATGAATGCACCCACCCAGTAGCGCGGATAACGCTTCGACAGCGCCAGGATGAACTGCGTCCCGGCGTAACCGGCCGCCGCTGCGTAGGCCGGCCGCGTCGCCGTCACGTACTCCGACGCCACCGAATAAAAGTAGTCGTGATAACGGCGGTCGGCGAACAGGGGGCCCGCGAGCGCGCCGAAGTTCCACCCGCGTAGTCCGAACGGTGCGGTGACATCGAGCGCGAGCCGCGGCGTGAGAGTCCAACCGACAGGCCGCGGCAGCGCTGCCACCTCGATGGCCGACCGGAGGGGCGTACGCAGGTCGAGGGTCACCCCCGACCCCGGGGCGCGCAGCAGGTGCACGTCCAGCGAAGGTCCGAGTTCGAGCGTCGAGTGCAGGTCCGGCATGCCGCTGCGCACCCGGTCGTTGCGCACGGGTGTCGTCGCATTGGCGCTCAGGTTCACCTCGATCCAGTCCTGGTCGAACAGGGTGCCGCGGATCCCCTCCCGGTCCGCCTTCAGGAACTTCCCGTTGTAAACCAGATAAGGAACCGGCACGGGGTAGGCGTGCACGGTCCCGGAACCCCGGTAGTCCTCAAAGGCGATCGCGCCGATCCCGAGACCATACTCCAGCAGCGGTTCCTGTTCCGCCCGGGCTGCGGACCCAGGGCAGGCGGCGATCAGAAACGCGATCACGCGTCCCGACGTGATGAGGCGGGCGATGGGCGCCTGCACCATCAACCGGACAGGCTTTCTGAATCGAGGGCGCCGGCGTTCGCCGCGCGATCGCGTGCGGCGCGGACCGAGCGGCCGAGGTGTCCGAGGGAGAAGAGGTAATAGAGCGCCTTGAAGAGCCGCAGCGACGTCCAAATCGGCGTTTTGCCGAAGATGTCTCCGGCGAGCAGCGACAACAATGCCTCCTTCACGCGCAGCACGTTGCGCGGGCCGAGAAACAGCTCGCGCATCGTGGGATTGGTCATCCGGTAAATGAACCAGGAAAACTCCTTGGGGCCATGGCGCATCAGCCGTTCGAAGCGTCGCAGCGCGCCGGACGCCAGCCCAGGCTCACGCAGGCAGACGTCGAGAGTTTCCGCCGCGGCCACGCCGCCCTGCATCGCGATCATGACGCCCGAAGAAAATACGGGATCGATGAACGTGTAGGCGTCACCGATCAACAGAAAGTTGGCGCCGCAACTGCGGTCACAGGCGTAGGAATAATTGCCCGCCGCCTCGACGTCGGTGACGATCGTGGCGTTGCGCAGGCGGTCGGCCAGCGGCGGGCACAGGCCGATGGTGGCGAGGAAAAAATCGCGCAGCGGAACCCTGCGCGTCTTCAGATACCGCGGCCAGACGACGGCGCCGACACTGGTGGTACCGTCCGCCAAGGGGATGAACCAAAACCAGCCATGCGCGAACCAATAGATCGAGATATTGCCCTCCCGTTTTCCGCTCTCCCGCACGGCGCCGCTGAAATGGGCATACACGGCGGCGCTGTTGTGCTTTCTATTGCGCCGTTTGGTCCGCAGCCGGCTGCCGAGAAAGGTGTCGCGTCCCGATGCGTCGACCAGCCGGGCGGCATCCCATCGCCGCGCGCGGCCGTCTTCGTGCAACGCATCGACGAGGACGCGCCCGCCATCGACAAAGTCCACGTCCACGACGCGGCAGCCTTCGATGACCCGCGCGCCGCAGTCGGCGGCGCGGCGTATCAGGATTTCGTCGAATTCTGAACGCCGGACCTGGTACGCCATGGGCTGGGATTTGTTCCACGCGTCGGCGAACTCGAATTCCTGGCGCCGTCCGCCGCCGTCCGCGATGAACTCGGCGCCCCACTTCTCCATGCCGATGGCGCGAACCTTGCCCGCAACACCGAGTCTCTCGAATAAAGGCAGGTTCGCCGGCAGCAGGGATTCACCGATGTGGAACCGGGGGTGGCGGTCTTTCTCCACGAGAACCACGCGGTAGCCTTTCTCCGCCAGCAGGATTGCTGCGGCCGAGCCGGCCGGTCCCCCGCCGACGATCAATATGTCGCATGCCTCGCGTATCGGGCCGTGGGGGGCGGTACTCTGCGGGGGGGCGTCCACGCGATGAGTCTATCGCGGCGACAAACAGGGGTCCAACGGCGGTAAGATAGCGGTCATGCACATCTTGATTGTCGAGGACGATGAGGTCGCGCGCGACACTCTGGCGCGGGCGTTGCGCGAGGCGGGTCATACGGTGGACGTGGCCGGAAATGGCCTGGACGGGCTGCACATGGCGTCCTCCATCGGCGTGGATCTGGCCATCGTCGACCGCATGCTGCCGAAACTCGACGGACTCGCCCTGGTTCAATCGTTGCGCGCCACCGGGCGAAAGCTGCCGGTGCTGATTCTGAGCGCTCTCGGCGACGTCGACGACCGGATCACGGGACTGCGCGCGGGCGGCGACGACTATCTCACGAAGCCGTATCACGCGGCCGAACTGCTCGCCCGCATCGATGCTCTCGCACGACGCGGCGATTCCGTCAACGCCGAAGCCAGCACCAAGCTGAAGCTCGCCGACCTCGAACTCGACCGCATGACGCGCCGGGTCGTGCGGAACGGCAAAAAGATCGAGCTTACGGCGCGGGAGTTCCAGCTGCTCGAGTTCATGATGCGCCATAGCGGACAGGTCGTGACGCGGACGATGCTCCTCGAAGGCGTCTGGGATTATCACTTCGACCCCCAGACCAACGTGATCGACGTCCACATCAGCCGGCTGCGCCAGGCGATCGACAAGGATTTCGACAAACCCCTGCTGCACACCGTGCGCGGCGCAGGATACAGTTTGCGCGAAGACGAATAGCGCGGGCTGCCAGTGAACCGGCGGCGCAACTTAAGCCCCGATCAGCGATTTCTGGGCGTGCTCGGCACGTCGCCGTTCCGCATCGCCATCGTCTATTCCATCGTCTTTGCGTGCGGGGCGGCCACGCTGATCGGTGCCGTCGATTTCGCGGTCTCGCGGGTCGTCGACGGGAGCACCGACAATCTCATCGAGGCGGAGGTCCAGGGGCTGCGCGAACAGGTGCTCGTGCTGTCGCGGGCCGACTTCATCGAGTTGATCGAGCAGCGCTCCCAGGACCAGGACGTGCGGGGCGCCGTATACCTGATGGTCGATCCTCAGCTGCGCCCGGTCGCGGGCAACGTGCCGGCGTGGCCCAAGATCGACGCCAACGAGGGTAAGTGGATCCAGTTCAAGGTGTCGGTGCCGTTCGGCGACGAGACCCGCGAGCACGAAATGCGGGCGCAGCGTTTTCCGCTGTACGGCGGCTACCGGATGCTCGTTGGACACGACGTCCAGGAACGCCAGGACGTCAAGAATCTGATGATGCGCGGCCTGATCGTCGCCGTCGTCATGACGTTGCTGCTGGGGATGGGGGGTGGCTTCTGGATGGGCCGCCGGATCCTCGCCCAGGCCGGCGCGATCTCGGCCGTGGCGACCCAGATCATGCGCGGCGATCTGTCGCAGCGGCTGCCGGTGCGCGATGCCGAGGACGAGATCAACAAACTGGCGCGTGAGATCAACAGCATGCTCGACAAGATCGAGCAGCTGACGCTGGGAATGCGCACCGTTCTCGACAGCGCGGCTCACGACCTGCGAACCCCCCTCAACCGCCTGCAGGCGACCGCCGAGGGGGCGATGCACCAGCTCGAGCCGGGATCGGCCCCGCGGCGCGTGCTCGAACAGGTGTCCACGGAGGTCGACCAGATGCGCAGCACGCTCGACGCGCTGCTGCGCATCGCCCTGGCCGAGACCGGCACCGTGGCGAGGGAGCCCGTGGATCTGTCGGAACTGGTCGCCAGCATGATCGAACTGTATGCGCCGGTCGGCGAGGAACGGGGCATCGCGTTGGAGAGCGAGGTCGCTCCGGGCGCCCAGGTGCTGGGCAGCCGGCAGCTTCTGGCCCAGGCGCTCGCCAATCTGCTCGACAATGCCATCAAATTCACCCCGCCCGGGGGCCGGATCCGCGTGCTGCTCCAGGGGTCGGCCACCGGGCCGGAGGTGGTGGTGCAGGACAACGGACCGGGAATTCCAGCCGACAAGCGCGAAGTAGTGCTCGGCCGGCGGGTCCGCCTCGATGAAGCGAGGAATGTACCCGGCTCCGGTTTGGGGCTGTCGCTGGTGGCGGCGGTCACCAAACTGCACGGCGCGCGTCTGGTCTTGGACGATGCCGCTCCGGGGCTGCGGGTCAGTCTGAAGTTCTGACGGCGGGCGTCAATTTCTCGGCGTATGGCCCCCAGGGGTCCGCCGCCGCCGCCGACAGGTCGGTGTCGGGAATCATTAACCCGCTGATAAACATAATAAAAAATGAGCGCGATGGGCGTGGCATGGAACTTGCTCCATCCCTTCCTGCGGCAGTCGCGCCGTGTTAGGAATCGACAACCATGGCCGAAGAATCTGCAGAAGGCGCTGCGCCGCCTGCGAAAAAATCTGGCGGAATGATGGGCTCGCTGGTGAACGGGATCGGCATTTTCGTGCTGAGTCTCGGCGCCGTCATCGTCGGCGGCACCATCAACGCCAAATTGCACCCGATGCCGGACTTCAAGCTGGACAAGGACGGCAAGATCACGGCGATCACCGCCGCCGGCGGATCGGGTGGTCATGGAGAGGAGGGCGGTAAAGCCTCGCTGTTCTACCCCATCGATCCTCCGCTGGTCGTGAATTTCGAGGACGGATCGGCGGTGCGGTTCCTGCAGATCAGCATGTCGATCATGGCGCACAACCAGAAGGCGCTCGACAGCGCCTCGCAAAACATGCCCCTGATCCGCAACGATCTGCTGCTGCTCATGAGCAACCGCGATTACTCGTCGTTGATGTCCCGCGATGGCAAGGAAAAGCTGCGCCTCGAGGCGCTCGCCGCGATCCGCGCCGTGCAAAAGAAGCAGGGCGGCGAGGACGTCGAGGATCTGCTCTTCACCAGCTTCGTGGTGCAATGATGGCCGAAGCCGATGCCCAGAGCGGCGGCGCCGATGCAGGCGCGGACGCCGCAGCGCCCGACGCCGACGCTCGCGATGCCGCGAGCGCCATCTCCGAGGAGGAGGTGTCGGCACTGCTCGAGACCGGCGCGAGCGACAAGGTTCGCCCGTACGATCTGACGGCCCAGCGCATCAACCGCACCCAGCTGCCGATGCTGGAGATCGTCAGCAAGAGCTTCGCCGAACGCATGGGCGGGGCGCTCTCCGGTCTGCTCGGGCGCGATGCTACGGCGCATTTCACGTCGCTCGAGTCCGCGAAGGCCGGCGAACTGCAGGCCGCGCTGCCCGTGCCGTCGAGTCTTGCGATCGTGCGGTTGAAACCGTTGCCGGGATTCGCGTTCGTGAGTTTCGAGCCCGCTCTGCTGCTCACGCTCCTGGACGGTTTCTTCGGCGGTTCGGGCCGCGCCACCAGCGATGTCAACGCGGCGATAGCACCCGCTGCGCAGCGCTTTCTCGCGCTGATGCTGAGGAATGTCGCGCCTTGTCTCACGGCGGCATGGGCGCCCGTCGCACCGCTCGAGCTCGAACTGGTGAAACAGGAGACGAACCCGCGACTGATGCAGCTGGGGACGCCGCAGGAACTCCTGATCGTGCTGAAGTTCACGGTCGAGTTCGGAGCGCACAGCGGCCACCTCAGCTTGCTCATTCCGGAATCCTGCCTCGCACCGGTGCGCGAAGCCCTCGAGTCCGAGGGTGGCAAGACCGCGTCGCGCCGGCAGGAGTCCTGGGCCCCGCTGCTGGGCACCTATCTGCAGGACGCCGAGGTCGAGACGCGGGCGATTCTTGCGCAGGCGCAGATCAGCCTGCGCGAGCTGGTGCGCCTGACGCCGGGAGACATCATTCCCATCGAGCCGCCCCAGGAGGTCACGCTGCTGGCCGGTGAGGTTGCTCTGTATCACGGCCGGTTCGGCGTCTCCCAGGGCCGCAACGCCCTCAAAATTCTTTCCGGAGGTCCCGCATGAGTGTTCCCGATCCCAAGTCCGCCGCCGTTGCGCGGGCGCAGTTCAACGACCTGGGTCCGAACGCTTCCGCGGGGGCGGGCCAGGAGATGAACCTGAATCTGATTCTCGACGTCGCGGTCACTCTCGCCCTCGAAGTGGGTCGGGCGCGCATGTCCGTCCGGGAGCTGCTGCAGCTCGCGCCGGGCGCCATCGTCGAACTCGACCGCATGGCCGGTGAGCCGCTCGACATCCTGGTCAACGGGGTTCGCATCGCCCGCGGCGAAGTCGTGGTGGTGAATGAAAAGTTCGGCATCCGCCTCACCGACGTCGTGAGCGAGACCGAAAGGATGGAGCACGCCCGATGACGGGAGCGACCGCACCCGTGGCTCCGATCTCGGTGAGCAGCGTGGCGCAGCTGACGTTGAGCCTGATCGCGATAGTCGCGTTGATCTTCGCCATCAGCTGGGCGTTGAAGCGCTTCAAGCTGGCCGGCCCCCGCGGCCGCGGGGAACTCTCCGTGCTCGACGAACTGGTCCTTGGACCGCGCGAAAGAATAATGCTGATCCGGGTCGGTGACAGCCAGGTGCTGATCGGCGTCGGCGCGATCGTCGGACTCGCTCCCCTGGCCGCCAACATCGCCTTGAAGGGCGCCGCGCCCGCGCCGGTCTTTGCGGATCGCCTGCGCGAATTCATGAAACGTCCCGGGGCCTCGCAATGAAGCGGGTGCCCGGCCGCGCCCGGTGGCTGTTGGCCGCCGCGTTCCTGGTGCTGCCGTGCGCGACCGCGCTGTCGCAGGCGGCGCTGCCGTCGCTGCCGGCGCTCCCGGCCGTCGCCATCAAGACCGCGACCGACGGAGCACAGTCTTACTCGCTGACCTTCCAAGTCCTCATCTTGATGACGGTGCTGACGCTGCTGCCCGCCATCCTGCTGGCGATGACCGCGTTCACCCGCATCATCATCGTGTTGTCGATCCTGCGGCAGGCGATAGGCATGCCGACGACACCCTCGAACCAGGTGCTGACGGGTCTTGCCTTGTTCATGACGTTCTTCGTGATGAGCGCGACGCTCGAGCAATCCTTCGCCGGCGGCATCAAGCCCTATCTGGACGGGCAGATCGGCGGCGAACCGGCAATCGAACGCACGGTCGGGCCCTTCAAGAAGTTCATGCTGGCGCAGACCCGGGAAACCGACCTCCAGCTGTTCACCAAGCTGTCCGGCAGGTCGCAGTATGCGAATGCCGACGAAGTGCCGCTGACCGTCCTGCTGCCCACCTTCATCACCAGCGAACTGAAGACCGCCTTTCAGATCGGCTTCATGGTTTTCATCCCGTTTCTGGTGATCGATCTGGTGGTGGCGAGCGTGCTGATGTCGATGGGCATGATGATGCTGAGTCCCAGTCTCATCTCCCTGCCGTTCAAGATCATGCTGTTCGTCGTGGTGGACGGCTGGACCCTGCTGATGGGCACGCTGGCCGCGAGCTTCCATCAATGACGCCCGAGACCGTCCTGGACCTGGTGCACGGCATGCTGACGGTCACGGTGATACTGGCCGCGCCGCTCCTGGTCGTCGCCCTCGTGATCGGCCTCATCATCGGCATGCTGCAGGCGGCCACCTCGATCAACGAGGCGACCTTGAGCTTCATCCCGAAGATATTGCTGTTGGTGCTTACGCTGTTCGCCATCGGGCCCTGGATGCTGCGCATGCTGGTCGACTTCACGCATGACCTCTACGCCAACATACCGAACGTGATCGGCTGATGAGCGTCGTCCAACCCCTCATTGTGAGCAGCGCCGACATCTCCGAGTGGGTGGGCCGCCTGTGGTGGCCTTCCTTGCGCATCGGCGGATTCGTCGCGGCGGCGCCGATCGCGAGCGAATCCTCCATCCCGAAGCGCGTCAAGGTCGTGCTGTCGCTGTCGCTCGCGGTCATGCTCGCGCCGCTCGCACCTTCTCCGGCCGCATTGTCGATATTTTCCGCCGCCGGCCTTTTGACCGCGTTCCAGGAAATCCTGATCGGTGTCGCCATCGGCATGGTCGTGCAGCTGGCATTCGAAGCGCTGGTGTTCGCCGGACAGTCGATCTCCATGACCATGGGATTGGGTTTCGCGACCGTGGTCGACCCGCAGCACGGCGCCAATGTCACCGTGGTCGGCCAGATTTTCATGATCATGGGAATCCTCTCGTACCTTGCGATCAACGGCCACCTGGTGTTGCTCGGCGCCTTGGCGAACAGCTTTCAAACCCTGCCCATCGGTGGGGAACACGTCGACCGCGCCTTTCTGACGAGCGTTGCGGTCTGGGGCGGACGCATATTCGAGACCGGTCTGCTGGTGGCGCTGCCGGCGGTGATCGCGCTCATCATCGTGAACATGGCGCTGGGTGTGGTGACCCGTGCCGCTCCGCAGCTGAACCTCTTCGGGATCGGCTTCACGATCACCATGATCTGCGGCTTCTTCGTGCTGCTCGTGGGCATCGACGGCATCATGTCCGGGATCTCGAGCCTTGTCGACGGCGCCTTGCGTGAGGTCGTCGACCTGGTGGCGGCGCCCGCGGCGGGAGCGCACTGATGGCCGAATCGGAACAAGGCGGTGACAAAACCGAAGAACCGTCGCAACGCCGCCTCGATCAGGCACGGGAGCACGGCCAGCTGCCGCGCTCCCGGGAGCTCACGAATTTCGCGACCATGATCGGCGGCAGCACGGCGCTGATCGCCGTCGGCGGAACGCTCGTGGGACAGATGTCCAATTTGATGCGCAGCTCGCTGACCATCGCTCCGGCCGCGTTGAGCGATCCGGGATCGATGGCCGCCTCGCTGGGCAGTGCGATCTACGGCGCGCTGCTCGCGCTGATGCCGATCTTCGGCGTTCTGATCGGCCTCGTGCTGCTGGCCTCGGTGGTGCTGGGTGGCTGGAACTTCGCACCCGCCGCCATGGTGCCTGACTTCAGCCGCATGAGCCCACTGACCGGCCTCGGCCGGCTTTTCGGACTCCGCGGTGCGTCTGAACTCGGCAAGGCGCTGCTCAAGGTCGTGGTGGTCGGCGGTGTCTGCGCCGCCGTCGTCGCGTGGCTGTTCAAGGACGTCATGGCGCTCGCGCGCATGGCGCCGCACGCGGCGATCGTGCGCGCCGCGGGGTTGATGGGTACGGCGTTCGTCTGGCTGTGCGCCTCGCTCGGCGTCATCGCGGCGGTCGACGTGCCGCTGCAGATGTTCCAATTCAGCAAGTCGATGCGCATGTCCCGTCAGGAACTGCGCGACGAGGCGAAGGAATCCGACGGTCGGCCGGAGACCAAGCAGCGCATCCGGCAGATGCAGCAGCAGCTGGCCCGCCGGCGCATGATGCACAAGGTGCCGCAGGCGGACGTCGTCATCGTCAATCCGACCCATTTCGCGGTGGCTCTCAAGTACGATCCGGCAAACATGCGCGCCCCCCGGGTGCTCGCCAAGGGGCAGGATCTGGTGGCCGCGAACATCCGCCGCATCGCGAAGGAACACCGCGTGCCCGTGTTCGAGGCGCCCAAGCTGGCGCGGGCTCTCTATAAGTCGACCGATCTCAACCACGAGATTCCGGCCGGGCTGTACGTGGCGGTGGCGCAGGTGTTGTCGTACGTGTTCCGTCTCCGCACGCTGGATCCCACCGCCGCCGCCCGCATGCAGCGTCCGGAGCCGACGGTCGGTGACGAGTACGCCGACTCATGAACGGCCGCGCTGCGTTGATCGGTTTCGGCGAGTTCGCCCGGCACGGTCTCGGTGTGCCGGTGGTGGTCATGGCCGTCATCGCCATGATGGTTCTGCCGCTGCCGGCGTTTTTGCTCGACATCTTCTTCACGTTCAACATCTCGCTCTCGCTCATCATCCTGCTCGCCGTCATCTACGTGCGCCGGGCGCTCGAGTTTGCGGCATTCCCGACGGTGCTGCTCGGAGCGACGCTGCTGCGCCTCGGCCTCAACGTGGCATCGACTCGTATCGTGCTGATCAACGGCCACACCGGAGCGCACGCCGCAGGCCACGTCATCGCCGCCTTCGGACAGTTCGTGGTCGGCGGCAATTACGCGGTGGGCATGGTGGTGTTCATCGTGCTGGTGATCATCAATTTCGTGGTCATCACCAAGGGCGCCGGCCGCATCTCGGAGGTCAGCGCGCGGTTCACCCTGGATGCGATGCCGGGGCGCCAGATGGCGATCGACGCGGATCTCAATGCCGGCATCATCACGCAGGCCGAGGCGATCGTCCGCCGCCAGGAAGTGCGCGAAGAGACTGATTTTTACGGCTCGATGGACGGTGCCAGCAAATTTGTCCGCGGCGACGCGATCGCCGGCATCCTGATCGTCTTCATCAATCTGTTCGGCGGCACCATCATCGGGGCGGCGCAGCACGGCATGTCGCTGTCGGATGCCGGCCGCACCTACGCCTTGCTCACGATCGGCGACGGTCTGGTCGCGCAGATTCCCGCGCTCCTGCTCTCGGTGGCGGTCGCGATCCTGGTCACCCGCGTCTCCCGAGCGCACGACATGAGCCAGCAGATCATGTCCCAGGTCCTGGGGCAGCCGCGCGCGCTCGGCGTCACCGGCGGGATCCTGGCGCTGCTCGGCATCATTCCGGGAATGCCGAATCTGGTTTTTCTCTGCATGGCGTGCGGTTGCGGCCTCGGCGCCTACTTCCTCGCCAAGCAGCGCAAGGTGGAGAAGGAAGTGGCGGCGAAGCCCGCGACCCCAACGGTGACGCCGCTCGAGCAGCGGGAGCTGTCCTGGGACGACGTCGAACAGGTCGACCTGATCGGACTCGAGGTGGGTTACCGCCTCATTCCCCTGGTCGACCGCAATCAGGGCGGCGAGTTGATGGGCCGCATCAAGGGTGTCCGCAAAAAGCTCTCCGAGGAGCTCGGCTTCCTGGTGCAGGCGGTGCACATCCGCGACAACCTGGAGCTCGGTCCGAACTCCTACCGCATCACCATCCTGGGTGCGCCGGTCGGCGAATCCGAGGTTTTCCCGGATCGCGAACTTGCGATCAATCCCGGCCAGGTCTCCGGCGAACTTCCCGGCTCCGCCACCAAGGATCCGGCTTTCGGTCTGAACGCCGTGTGGATCGAAAAATCGCGCCGCGAACAGGCGCAGGCGCAGGGCTACACGGTGGTCGACGCGAGCAGCGTGATCGCCACCCATCTGAGCCACCTGTTGCAGACCCATGCGCATGAGCTGCTCGGCCACGAGGAGGTGCAGCAGCTGCTCAACCGGCTCGGCAAGAGCGCGCCCAAGCTGATCGAGGACCTGGTGCCGAAGTTACTGCCCATGAGCGTTCTCGTGAAGGTGCTGCAGCATCTGCTCCTCGAGCGCGTGCCGATCCGCAATCTGCGCACCATTTGCGAGTCGCTCGCGGAGCTCGCGCCGAAGAGCCAGGATCCGCAGGCCCTGGTGGCGGCGGTGCGCGTCGCCCTGGGCCGCAGCATCGTGCAGAGCATCGGCGGTCTGCGCGAGGAATTGCCGGTGATCACACTCGATCCGGCGCTCGAGCAGGTGCTGCAGGATGCCATGGCGGGCGGCGGAAGCGACGGGTCGCCGGGCTTCGAGCCGGGGCTCGCCGATCGGATCCAGCAGGCGCTGGCCGACAGGACACGCCGCCAGGAAGCCGCCGGAGAGCCCGCCGTGCTGCTGGTGGCCCCGAAGATCCGGCCGTGGATAGCGCGCCTGATGCGCTACTCGACGCCGTCGCTGTCGGTGCTCGCTTTCAATGAGATTCCAGAGAACAGACGCATCCGCGTGATTGCGGCCGTCGGGCGTTGAAGAGTTGCTTGATTCACGGAGGTCGAGATGAAGATTAAACGCTATGTGGCCGCGAGCATGCGCGCGGCGCTCGCCCAGGTGCGCGCCGAACAGGGTCCTGACGCGGTGATACTCTCCAGTCGTCGGGTCGACGACGGCATGGAGGTGATCGCCGCGGTCGATTACGACGAGGCCTTGTTCGTCGATGCCACCTTGAAGCGCGCACCCTCGCCGGTCCAAACCACGGCCCAAGTTCCGGACGCGCCGCAGCCGCCGCTCCGGGTCTCACCGCCGGCCAAGCCCGCGGCGCCCGTCGACGCGCCGGCCGCAGGGCGCCCGCTCGCAGTGCCTGCGGTCACCGCGGGACCGCCCGCCGCGGGATCGCCCGCCGCGGGTTTCACCGACATGCAGCGCGAACTGAAGGAACTGCGCGAGATGCTGCACGACGAGCTCGCCCACATGTCCTGGAACGACAAGCGATTACGCGATCCGCTGCAGGCGCGGGTGCTCGAGGAGCTGACCGCCATGGACGTGGCCCCGGACATCGCCATGGCTCTGGCCTCGACGACGCCGCGGCATACGAGCGTCAAGAATGCATCGCACATTCCGCTCGCGCTGCTCGTCAGGCATCTGCCGGTGGTCCCCACGCTGAGCCCGGCGAACGCCGGCATCATTGCGGTCGTGGGTCCCACCGGGGCGGGCAAGACGACCACCATCGCCAAACTCGCCGCGCGCTGGAGCATGGAGCATGGCAGCGAGGATCTGGCGTTGGTCAGCACCGACGGCTATCGGATCGGTGCGCGCGAGCAGCTGATGACCTATGCGCGAATTTTGGGCGCACCCATGCATGCGGCGAACACCGGCAAGGAGCTCGCCAGGATTCTTGAACGCCTGAAGTCGAAGAAGCTCATCCTGATCGACACCGCGGGCATGGGACCGCGCGACGTGCGGCTGACCGAGCAGCTTGCCGCGCTGCAGCTCGGGGCCGCACGTGCGCAGGTTCTGCTGGCATTGCCGGCCCAGGGCGAGCGGCATGCGCTCGCAGAGATCGTCCGTTCCTTCGCGCCGGTTTCACCCTCGGCGTGCATTCTGACCAAGCTCGACGAGGCGGCCAGCCTCGGTGCCGTGCTGTCCACATCCATCCGGCACAAGCTGCCGATCGCGTACCTCTGCAACGGACAGCGGGTGCCGGAGGACCTGCATTCGGCGCATGAACGGCGCGTCTGGCTGGTCAAGATGGCGCGGCGGCTCAGCGAGGATGCACCACCACGCGTCAACGATGGTTACTTCGCCCACAACTTCGGGAGGGCTCGCGCCCATGTTTAACACCCGCCTTTCACGCACCCAGGCGGAGAGCCTGGAAATCCTCAATGCCTCGCGACCTGTCAAGGTTATTGCGGTCACCGGGGGCAAGGGCGGTGTCGGCAAGACCACCGTCTCGGCCAACCTCGCGGTATCGATAGCGGCGCAGGGACGCGAGGTCATGCTGGTCGATGCCGACCTCGGCATGGCCAATGTCGACGTCATCCTCGGACTCAGCACCCGCTACCATCTCGGTCACGTCCTCAGGGGCGAGTGCACCCTCGAGGACACCATCGTCACGGGACCGCACGGGTTGCAGATCGTGCCCGCGGCGTCGGGCGTCAAGCGGATGGCCAATCTCACCGAACTCGAACAGGCGGGGATCATCCGCGCCTTCAGCGAGCTGTACAACAAGCTGGAGGTGCTCGTGGTCGACACCGCCGCGGGACTGCACGACAGCGTGCTCACGTTCAGCCAGGCGGCGCACCACGTGGTCGTCGTGGTCTGCGATGAACCGGCCTCGATCACCGACGCGTATGCCCTCATCAAGGTGCTCAGCCG
>Ga0182030_10001477_pt1 | contig 48461 bp, 38 predicted proteins | sample 812S3MmetaG_FD_121299 | JGI IMG/M metagenome (GOLD analysis project Ga0182030, IMG submission 121299) | Permafrost microbial communities from Stordalen Mire, Sweden - 812S3M metaG (Illumina Assembly) | ecosystem: Environmental > Terrestrial > Soil > Wetlands > Permafrost | place: Sweden... | reverse complement strand
CCTCGAGTTGGCTGCGTTCTTCCTCGGTAAGTGTAATTTTATATCGGGGTGCCATCCCCGATTATTTACCATTGGACCAGCCTAGTCAATATGCGAAATATATCATGATACATGGTACTAGTGGGATGCCGGGAAAGCAAGCCAGCCCGGCCACGGTAAGGGTGGTCGGGCTGTTATTTTGTTTGGGTTTCGGCTTAAATTTCCACCGGCGATGAAAATCAAATGTTTCCAGCTTTCCAGCGTGGGCACCGTGCGCGATCACAACGAGAATTTTGTCGCGTTCTGGGAGCCGGGGGATTTTCAGGAACTGCAAAGCATCGGCAGCGTGGCCGTGCTGGCGGACGGCGTGGGCGGCGAGGGGAACGGGGACATCGCCAGCCGGCTGGCGGCGGAGACCGCGCTGGAAATCTTCAAGGAGACCAAAGCGGACACCGCCACCACGGACGTCGTCCGGCGGATTTTTGACGAGGCGGCGGCGCGGATTTTTCAGGCCGCCCAGAAGCAGGGACGGATGTCCACGACGTTGCTAGCGACAGTCTTCCGCAACGACCAGGCCACGGTTGCGCATGTGGGCGATTCGCGCGCCTACCTCATCCGGGCGGGCAAGATCAAACGCCTCACCACGGACCATTCCTACACCACGCTGCAAGTCCGGCTGGGGCTGCTGCTGGAACGCAACGCCATGACCAGCGAGCACCGCTCCACGCTCACCCGCAGCGTCGGCTCCGACCCGATCTGCCATTACGACCTCAAAACCGAGACTTTGGAGCAGGGGGATCTGATCCTGCACTGTTCGGACGGGCTTTATGGTTTTGTGTAGGACGACGAAATCTTGGACATTGTTGTCAAACACCATCCGGTGGAGGCGTGCAAACTGCTGATTGGGGCGGCGGAGCAGCGGCAGGGCAGCGACAACGTCTCCGTCCAGCTCATCCAAGTATGGCAGGTGGAACGGGTGATGCAAACGCAGACGGACGCCGCCCAGACCCGCCGGACGCGCGGCAACAACATCGCCGTGGGGCAATTGCTCGATGACCGCTTTGAAATCACCGATGTGATCGCCAAAAGCGGCATGGCGTCGTTGTACAAGGCCAACGACCGGGAGAGCGGCCAGGCGGTGGCGTTGAAAATTCCGTATCTGCAGATCGAGAGCGATCCGGCGGGCTTTGACCGGTTCCGCCGCGAGGAGGAGATCGGGCTCAAGCTCAATCATCCCGACGTGCTGAGAATTTTGCCGGTGGAAAAGAAGAGCCGGCCGTACCTGGCGATGGAATATCTGGAGGGCCAGACGTTGGCGGAACTGTTGCGGAGCGTGCGGCCGCTGCCCGAGCCGGACGCCGTGCAGATCGCCAGCCGGATCTGCGCCGTGTTGTCGTACCTGCACCAAAATGGCGTCATCCACCGGGATTTGAAACCGGCCAACATCATGCTGTGCAACGACGGCACGATCCGCATCATGGATTTTGGCATCGCGCGGTCGGAGAACTCACGGCGGTTGACGTTTGTGGGGTTCACGCCGGCGATGGGTACGCCCGATTACATGGCGCCCGAACAGGTCCGGGGCAGCCGCGGGGACCAGCGCACGGACATTTATTCGCTGGGGGCGATTTTATACGAAATGGCCTGCGGGGAGCCGCCCTTCACCGGGGACAGCCCGTATGTGATCATGAACGCCCGGGTGACGGGCGACCCGCCGGCGCCGCGCAAAATCAATCTGAAACTGACGCCGGTGCTCGAGGAAATCATCCTGCACGTCATGGAACGCGATCCCAAACGGCGTTACCAAACGGCGCTGGACATGCGGAGCGAGCTGGAGAATTACGAGGGCGTGCAACTGACCGGCCGGCACACCCGGCTGCGGTCGCCGCAAATCTGGAAATCGCGCTTCCGGTGGGTGCCGCTCGTCCTCGGTTTTGTGTTGCTGCAGGTGCTGGTATTTTTGTTCTTCTTCCTGCACTTCCGCCCCAAGCATTGAAGATTAGGCGGCGGCTTTCATCCAGACCAGCCAGTTATTGGCCCAGTCCGCCGCCGATCATCTCGGTGCGATATTTGGGGAGGAGGCCCAGGATTTTGGTCGTCAAAGCGGCCTGGGTTGCCTCGTCCATTTTGGGGGCGGGCGTTGTCCGCGCAGCCACCGGAACCCCGACCGCGAGAAAAAAGTCTTCCTGGCCTGCGGGCGAGCAGATGCAAAGCAACCGGGCCGGCTGCCGGGAGGCGTTGGTGAAGGAATGTGGCGCGTTAGCCGGGATGTTGATGGTCTGCCCGGCGCGGACGACTGATTTTTGGCCGCGAAAAGTGGCTTCGATCTCGCCGTCGAGGATGATAAACGATTCCTCGAAGTCGTGGCGGTGCGGCGGCGGACCGCCGCCCGGCGGAACATGCATGTCAATGAGGCAATAACGACCGTTGGTATCCTTGCCACTGAGCAGAATGGTATAGGTATCCCCCACCACGCCAAGGTGGCAAAGGCCGGGGCTGTGGTCGGGTTCGGCGACGGTGAGCGTGCGTTGGAGGTTGTCCGCCGGAACCGGCGTGATCGGCTGGTCAGTTATGGAATTGGGGTTCATGGGGTTGATTTAGGCAACCGTTCCCGGGTGCATGGTTTAACCGGCTATGACTGGAGCCTGACGCTGATGATGTTTGTCCACCAAGTCTCGAAGGCAAAAGGCGGCGACATCTGCGCGGCTGATGGTGCTGACGTGTATCCCGGCCAACTGCGTGAAGGCTTTTACGGCCGGCACTCCTTTGGCGAGGCCGCTGGTCAGGATGGCTGGACGCACCAGCGTCCAGTCGAGCCCGCTGGCACGCACGATCTCTCCTTGGCGGGTTTTGTCATGGTAAACTCCCCGGAGCACCAATGGCTGGAACAGCCAGTTATAATACCAGGGCCCATGGCCCTGGCTCTCGCCCGCGCCGATGCCGGTGAGGCAAATCAAACGGCGGACCCCCCGGGACTTCATCGCGGCAACCAGATTACGCGTGCCTTCCGAGAGCAGGGTGATCTCCTTGAAGGGGCCCGAAATCGCCGAACCCAGGGAGCAGATCACGGCTTCCTGACCCGTTGACGCTTTTTCAAGGGAACTTGTGTCAAGGATGTCGCCCACCGCTAATTTGACGGACGTCGGAAACGCGGCCTTGGGCGCATTCCGCACCAGCGCGGTGACGGCATGACCCTGAGCCAACGCCTGGCTGACGATTTCCCTCCCGGATGGTCCGGTGGCGCCAATGACGAGCAGATTCATAGCAGAAGAACCGATACACTACTTTCTTCCCAGTTCAAGGGCAGCCTCTTTCGCAGAGTTTTCATGGTGGCGCGGGGGATGGGCGTATCCATAATGCTTTTTCCGTTTGGCAATTTCAAACGAGGCAGCTTGCGCGCAGGACCGATCCTTTGATATGGGGTATTTCCCTCAGAGCCTGTCTCCACAAATTCAAAGGGACATGCGGGGGCGTTCTCCCTGTCCCCAAGGGAGCAGGACGGAATGAGGAGGAGGCGCACAAACGCATGGCCTGCCACCTCGGGTTCGACAAGAAACGCGAATCCGGCCGCCCGCTTTAGGTCAGCCCCAGCAGCGCGTCGGTGATGAGCCGGGCGGCCTGGTCGTAGTTGATGAGGCTGGTGTTGATCACCAGGTGGTAGTGCAGGGGATCGTTGATGTCGGCGTGGAAGTACTTTTTAAGGTAACGTTCGCGGCCCGCGTCTTCATGCGCGCAAAAGTCATGCGCCTGGGCCGTGGTCAGGCCACGGTGTTCCCGGATGTGTTCCACGCGCAGGTCCAGCGGCGCGACCAGGCGGACATGCAGCACGCCGGGCATTTTGGCGGTGACGATGTTGCCGGCGCGGCCGATGAGGATGACGTTTCCTACTTCGGTGAGGCCCAAAATCGTTTCCGCCGTTTGCTTGACGATGGTCTCCTGCGGCGGGTGCAGCCCGAAGATGTCGTCCAACATGTCTTCGAGGGCGGAAATCCGGTCCTCCGGCAAAAAGCGGGCGAGATACTTGGGCAGATTATGTTCTTCCAGCACCTTGTCCATGAGGTTGCGGTCGAACACGGTCCAGGGGGGGCGGCGACTTTCCAGGTGCGGGGCGGGCTGGTGGGCCTGGAGGCAGGCGGCGAGTTTGTCGGCGACTTCCCGGGCGCCGGAGCCGGCCTGGCGGGAAAGGGTCACGGCGCGCCGGGCGAAGTTGGGCGGCGGCGCGGCGGGGCGGTCGGCGGCGGGAATCTGGCTGTTGATGAAGGACAAGAAATTGGTGTTGCTCATGGTTTTTTCAGGGTTGGCGGGCGGGCGGGTGACCGGCCGCATTCAAGATTCGGGCGGTTCGTTCGGGCGGCAGCGGATGTTGTCGCCGATTTGGCCGGTTGGTTATGATCATTGGCTTCAGCTCAACCTAACCCTGAAAACCGCCGGAAAGCAAGCAGTGGCGGCAGGTTTTATGGTGGCTAATGGATGGCATCAAATCCAAACAGCGATTATTTAACATCCGGATTGAGGTCGCCGTACAGGATGCCGCGGCCGCCGGTGGTGATATACACCCGTCCATAGACGCGGGGATCACCAATGATCATGGGCACGTTGGCGGCGCCGTATTGATGGCGGGGGTCGTCAATGCGCACCCAGGTCCGGCCGGCGTCATCGGAGCGGAAACGGCCGTACTGGCTGCCCAGACTGCCGAGCAGGAAGACGGCCGGGAAGGTCTTCCCGGGCGCTGCCTTGCCGAAGCCCAGAGCCTCCGTGCTAGTGACCGCGGGGACGTTGGTGAAGGAAACGCCGCCGTCGGCCGAGTGCACCAGCCCCGCCGTGCGGGAGCCCAGCCACAGGTCGCCCTCCACACCGGTGGTCGCCGTGAGCAGACCGCCGCCGTTGCCGCCGCGACCGCCCCCGAGGCTGGCGGGTAGCACTGCGGCTGTGGCGGAAAACGTGGCGCCTCCATCGGTGCTGACCAGCAATGTTCCGGCCCGACCGTCAAAGGCGTAAAAGCGGAGCGGGTTGACCATGTCGGCGACCACCCGGGCATCATTGGGCAAGCCCTGGCACGCCGTCCAGGTGGTCCCGCGGTCCCGGGTAAACGAAGCGCCGTGCAGGATGACGGCGCCGTTGGCGGAGAGGGCGAGCCGTCCCCGGCCGTTGCCGCCCTGGGCGTCGCCGGCCAGCGTCTGCCAATGGCTGCCGCCATCGGTGGAAATGGCGGGTTGCGCCCCGCCACCGCCGCCGTTGCCGCTGCGGACCATGATTTCCGGCTGCGCGCCGGCATAGACAATGTCCCGCGTGCTGGAAAAACGCCGGCCGGCAAAGGTGCCTTGGGGTGGCGAAAAGTCCACCTCGTCATGGCGGAAGCCGTCGATGTCGCCCACCCCGCTGATCAAATGCGCACCGGTGGGCGGACTTACCATCGCCAGCGGCACGGTTTCTTCCAAACCCCGGTCTTGGAAAATCCAGGTGACCTTGCCGCCCGCATCGGCGGCGGTGGCATTCGTGGAACACCAGATGCCGTAGCCGGTGCCGAAGAGAATTTGGTCGGAGTTATGAGGATTGACGGCCACGGTGCCCAGCCAGTGCGGGACGTAGCCGTGGGCGGTGTAGGGGGCCAGGGAGTAATCCAAGGCTCCGTTGGCCACCAAGATGCCCTTCCAGGTGACGCCGCCGTCGGTGCTGCGGAAGACCTCGTCTTTCGGCCCCCACCGGTCCATGGTGGTGGCCACGAGGGTGGCGGGGTGCTGGGCGTCCACCGCCACCGCGCCGTAACCCCAGCCGAGCAGACGGCCGTCGGCGGGTTTTTCCGGCGTGATGTCCGTCCAAGCGCCGTCCTGGGAAATATATTTCCATAACGCACCGTCGTTGACGTTGTTCGGCCCTGGTGCGGAGCCGTAAGTGAGGTAGTACCGGCCATCGGCAGATCGGATGAGGTGGCTGGGACGCAGGCCGACGGGCTGGCCGGGAACGGGCTGCCAGGTGGCCCCGGCGTCGGTGCTGCGGAACAGATTGGTGCCGGTGGTGGAAACCGCCGCGTAAATCACGGGCGTGGCGGCGCCGGGGTGGCCGCTGGCGGGGTCAAAAACCACGCTGACAATCCCGACGGATGGGTTGCCGCCGAAGAAACCACCGGTGCGGCGGGGCCGGGCCGGCGTGTTGGTGGCCGCGCCATTGCCGGGGACCGCTGCCGGCGGTGTGACGGGCGGCGTCGGCGCTTCGGTGGCGTCCGGGAAAGAGGTCACCACCTGCCAGGTGACCGCGCGATCCCGGCTCTGCCACAATCCTTCCCGGCGCGAGCCGAAAAACAGGATCGTTCCATCATTAGGGTCCACGGCCAGGCGTTCGCCATTGGAACGGCCGTCTTCATTGCCGCCCATGTGGAAGGGGACCACGGATACTTCAAAGGACTTCCCCTGGTCGTCGGAGCGGAGGATGGCCGCCGGGCTGCCGCTGTAAGTACCGGCGGCAAGATAGACCCGGTTGGGGTCGGCCGGATCCAAGCCGATGCTCTCAATGCCGGTATAGTTGTTTTGGCCGGGGCTTAACCAGTCGGTCAACGCCACCCATTGCCCGGCGGCGGCGTCCCAGCGGTAAGCACCTCCCACATCGGTGCGGGCATACAGCAGATCTTTGGCCGTGGGATGAAAGACGAGGCCATCCACGAAACCACCGGCCCCCATCACGACGTTGCGCCAGATGTACGGCTGGGAGGGGACGGACTGGGCCGGGCTGGAATTTGGCCAGGCCAGGGCGAGGGCCGCGAAGATGCCGGGGAGTTGGCCTGCGAAGGCGACCCATTGGGAAGAACGTATAACTTGCATCAATTCATTGGTTTGATTGTGTGCGCGCTTTCCCCCTCACCCCGGCCCTCTCCCTCAGGGAGAGGGAGAATGGTCGCCAGTCGCAAGGTTATCCGATGCTTCCGGTGGCCGGATGGTCCACGGTTCATGGGCAGGGGAATCATTGGCCGGGCGGATTAGTTGCCGCCATTTGCGTGGATTTGCCATGTCACCTTGCCGGCCAGGGGATCGTTGTCCAGCTTGAACGCGCCGCCCTGTTTGGTCACGGTCAGTTCGTGCAGATCGCTGTCGCCCGGCAGGAACACTTCGCCTTTGGCCGTGGCGGCGTCTTTGGCGTAGACCACCAGTTGGAGTTTGGACCAGTCCATCTGGCGGGTGGATTGCGCCAGGGCGATGTGGGGGAGGACCGTGCCGTCGCGGACGAGGATGATTTCCGGGATGGCGCCGGCCTCGAGGGTTTGCCAGCCGCCGGAATAATTCTTGCCGGACTGATAATCTATCCACGTGCCCGGCGGCAGATAAACCGCGCGGGACGTCTCATGCTCATGAAACAGCGGCGCGACGAGCAGGCTGGAGCCGTACATGTATTCGTCGTCCACCAGCCAGGAACCGGGATCCTGCGGAAATTCCAGGAGCAGGGCGCGCACCATCGGCAGGCCGTGGGTGGAGGAGTCCTTGGCCTGGGCATAGACGTAGGGCATGAGCTTGTATTTCAGCTCGTCAATCGTGCGGAACTGGTTCAGGAAGTCGTCGCCGTAAAGCCAGGGTTCCTTGGGGGCTTCGCCGTGGCAGCGGCTGTGGGAACTGAGCATCCCGAACGCCAGCCAACGCGCGAACAAGTCCTTGTCCATGGACCGCACGTCCGGCGCGGTGAAACCGCCGACGTCATGGCTCCAGAAGGTGAAGCCGGAGAGCCCGAAGGACAGGCCGCCGCGCAACTCGGCCGCCATGCCTTGATCCGTGCTTTCGGCATCGCCGCCCCAGTGGATGGGATACCGCTGGCTGCCGGCCCAGGCGCTGCGCGCCCAGATGATGTTGTCGCCGGTGACCTGTTTGGTGATATCGGCGACGGCCTGGTTGTAACGCAGCGGATACAGGTTGTGCTCATAGAAGCCAGTGCGGCCGTTGGCCCACAGGCCGTTGTTCGGAGCGGCTTCGCCAAAATCCACCTTGATCGCCGACACCCCCAGTTTCAGCAGCCCGGCCAATTTGGCCTGATACCAGTTCACCGTTTCGGGATTGGAGAAATCCAGCACGGCGTCCTCGGCGGGCAGGTTCCCCTTGCCATCGCGCACCACCAGGCTTTTGGCCACGAGTTCGGGGAACAATTTGTTTTTGGGGGTGAAATACGGCAACTGCCAGCAGGAGACATGAAAGCCGTCGTCCTTCAAATCCGCCAGCATCTTCTGCGGGTTGGTGAACCGGGTGGGGGAAAACTCGTAATCGCACTCCCAGTCGGTCTCAAACCAGCCGGTGTCCAGATGCAGCACGTCGCAGGGGATTTTGTCATCGCGCAACTGTTTGGCGATGCCGCGCACTTCCGTCTCCGCCTTGTAGGTGCAGCGGCTCATCCACAGCCCGAAGGACCAGAGCGGCGGCATGGGCGACTTGCCGGTGAGCTGCGTGTACTCGTCCAAAATTTCCTTGGGCGAACCGAGGAAGACAAACAAATCCAGCTCATCGTCGCCGATCATCAGGGAATTGACGCCGCTGAAGGTGTTGCCGAAATCGCAGGTGATGGGGGTGGAGGCGTGCATGAACATACCATAGCCGCGGCTGCTCATGAAGAACGGGATGGGCTTGTACATTCCTTGGTTTTCGATGCCGTTGGCGTCGTCCGTCCACAGCACCAAGCGCTGCCCGCGTTTGTCCAGGCCGGTGAAGGACTCGCCGCAGCCGAAAATTTTCTCGCCCGGGGACAGCGTGAAGACGGCGTTCATGCTGCGCGAATAATCCACCGCGCGGCGCACGTAACCGAACGGCAGGATGGGCGTGAAGGACGTGGTGTTGTCCGCGGCGCAGTCGGTCTGGGTCAGCAGCTTGCCGCCGGCATCGCGGATTTGCAGGCGCCACGGCTGCGCGAGGATCGTGAGGGAGCCAAAGGCGCTGGTGTAACGGTGGCCGCCGGTGATTTTCTCATATTTCCAGGAATTGTCCTTGGGCACTGGGCCGGCCAGCATGAGTTCCGGCTGCGGTTTGGCCACCTGGGGCCCGCTGGTCATGCGGAGGCGCAGGGTCCGGGGGCTGACAAAATCTATTGAGAATGGCAACGACGGGTCGGCGGCATACTGGTTCTCCGGAAACTCATTGGCCGCGGTGTTTTTGACCGAGGCCAGCGCGTTGTCAAAGGCGTGGCGCACGAAGTATTGCGCCCGTTGATAGGTGACCTTCCCGGTGTGAGTGGCCGGATCAAACTCCGCCAACCGGTCGGCCAGGTAATAGAAATTGGAGAAATCGCGGAAATCACCGCTGACATCAATCGGGTCATTCAGCAGCGGGAGTTGCGGATTAACAGCGGCGAAGGTGGTCGCAGCGGCAAGGCAGAAAAGACTGCCGGTGATGAATTTGTTTAATGCGATCATGGTGGTATCAGGGGAGGATTGGTTGGACGATTGGCGCGCGGGACAGAACCGGTTTTTGGCCTGCCCCCATTGGGATCTCCGTGTTTCGTTGGTTTGACATAGGTGAAAGCGTTTGCTTCTGCGGCTTAATTGTAGGTCAATAAATTCCGCTTGGGAAGTCAATCTGGGAAATCCGCCTTCATTTCTTGTTTTCTAATTGGGTGGATTTCAATTCCCTTTGGCGAGTTGTTGATACAGGGCCGGATCAAATTCTTCCAGACCGGTGATGCCATGCAGGTGGTTGACGGAAATCCACGGCAGCCAGGTGCGGTGGGCTCCAATTCCTCTGGTCGGCCCCATCCGCCAGTGCTCCTGCTGCCAGCCGGGGCCTTTCAGGTCATACTCGCGCCCGGGCAACGCCAGCATCGCCTTGGTGCCGAACAGCAGCACGCGCGCGACGTCCAAGTAATGTTCGTCGCCCGTGTATTTATACAATTTGGCGTAGGATGGCACGGCCCAATCCAAGTATTCGTCCACACCACCGATGTCGTTCGACCCGATCCCGTTGACGCCGATGGTGGATACGCCAGGCTTCCAGCCCAGAATGGAATAATCAGCGTCAATCGGCATGGGCACGTTCCAGATCCAGATCCAGCTTTCGGCATAACTGCCCGCCGTCTGGGCGCGATCCAGCCACTTCGCGTCCTTGGTGTTCTCGTAGAGGGCCAGAAAGGCTTCCAGGGACAACATCCCGGACTCTTTATCGCAGGTGTCACCGCCGGTGGCTCCGCAGAACACGCATTTGCTGCCATAGCTCGTCCAAACGTAGTCCGCAGCCTTTATCGCCGGGTGGAGATACTTCTTGTCCCCCGTTTCCTCGGTCATCCGCACCAGCACGGGGACGGCGGCGTAGGTGGTGGAACCCAAGGTGCTGGTCGGTTGTCCCGTCCCGCCTTGGTAACTCTCGGGGAAGGCTCCGTCCTCCCGCTGCACGGTCACCAGCCAGTCGCAGTAAGCCTTGACCCAGTTGAACCATTCCGGATGCTGGCGTCCACGGGCGCGCTCGCGGCGAAGCAAGTCCACCATGGTACGCATGTCTTCCGCGGTCGCACGGAGAGAGAACGCGGGTGCGCCGCGGACGGCGCTGGCCAAGCCGGTGCGGATATCAAAACCTTCCGCAGCGGGAGCGGGGGACATCGTGTCAATGCGGACGAGACTTTCAATGATCATTGTGCCGAGTTTCCTCATCCGTTGGCCCCGGGCGCCGGGATCGCGGTCGCTTTCCTGGAGCAATTGGTCCGCGACCTCGATGTTCTTGCCGCAGAAACCCATCATGATTTTCGGCCACAGCTCCAGTTCGGCCGCCGCGGGGTCCAGTTCTATGCCGATGCTCCTGGCCCAATCCGCCAATTCCTGGTTCTGCTGCGGCGAGTTGCCGCCACCGCGGCCGAACGGCGCGTTGGTTCCGCCGGGGCCGGGGCCTCCACCCCGGCGACCAACCGCCGGGCGGAACGAGCCGGGCTTGCCCGAGACTGAATCAATGACGAACGGGACGCCGGCCCGATCGTTCACGACGAGGACGCGGTCCGCCAGATGATCAATCAGGGCCTGGCGGGCGACCGTGAGATCAACCGGGGTCACCTTGGGGTTGAGGGACTGCCAGGCCCAGCGCCAGGCATCGTGTTCCATGGCGCCGAACGAGTCGCCTTTCCCGAAGCGGAACGCGACTTGGTAGGTTTGCGCGAAACCCGCCTTCACCGGGTGATAGCGGCGCCGCACCGGCGAAGCGGTCCCGGTTCCTCCGCCGCTGCCACCAAAACCTCGGACTTCGGGGGTTGTTCCTGGCAACCAGAAGCCCAGCTCAATGCCGCCGCCGGACATTTCTTGCGCCCCCACGGCTCCGAACTGGATTTGGTCGTCAATGGTCGGCGGCGTTGCGGGCGCCGTGGTTTCGGTCCAAGTTGTTTCACCCTGGGGCTTCGGATCCAGCACGGCCACCCAGTTCCCGTCCTTGAATTGGAACGCAAACATCGGCGCCGATAGATAGTCCTCGCGGATTGCGAGGTGTTTGCTGCTGGCATTCAGTACGCCGCCGTGCGTCTCGCCGTAGAGGAGGCCCGGAACAAGGCAAGTCACGTCGTCCCATTTGGCCGTGGGGGCAGTCACCAGCCGAATTGCCGAGTAGAACCCGGCGTTGGTTTCCGTGCCTGTGACTTTGACATTCCGACCCAACGACAACACGGCCCCCGAAACCGTCCATCGGTCCTCAACGGCAAACGCTGCTTCGCCCCCGCCCGCCACGTTTGCGTTGGCCACAACCGTGCCGGCTTCCTGCTGGACGGACTGGTAGCCGGCGGCAAGGTCACGCACGTGGTCCTCGCCCCGATAAACCTCGATCTGCGCGGGTTTTGGTTGCGTCATTGGCGGGGTGGCGCCGCCGGAGATTTCGATGCCCCAATCTCCGGAGTCAGCGCGGACGAACGCGACGGCGGCGCCAGTGGCAAGCCGGCCCAGTTCCACGCGATTGGCGTCAGTTGTCCTCGCCGGCTGGGCGGGTGCGAAAGGCGCGGTTAACAGCAGCAGCGCGCCGAGTGATGCATATTTGACCATGATGAGAACCAGTCAATCGTTGATGATTAAACTAAATTACCTTGTTGCGCGTGTGGTGGTCTCCTCAAAGCTGACCCAATCAACCTCGACATCGTTCTTTTCGGGCAGGGCAACCACGAGATTGTGCAGGCCGGAAGGAACAGTCGTCAGATTGGCGGAAACCTCCTGCCAATCAGCGGTCATGGGGACTTCAACTTTGGCGAGCACAGGCCCGTCGTGCTTATCGAGGCGGACCTCGATGGCGCCGCCCGTGGCGGACCGGGCGCGGACTTTGACGGACTTGAGGGTCGCCTGGCCGAACTCGACGCGGTCGTATTGCACAAAGGCGTCCTGCTCGGTGAGAGCAACTTTCCATCCCGCGAAAGTGTTGGTCGGATCAAGGAAAGAGACGGCGACGCCTTGCTGGCTGATGGCGCTATAGCGGTCAATCTGGATTTTACGTTTCGCGTCGCAAATGCCAACGCCGCGGAGCGTGGGAATGACCTTTTGAATTGTGCCGTCGTCGTTGAAGGTGAGATAGTCGGCGCGCGCGGAGCGCCGGGCGTCATCGTGCGGGGAGAGGTCTTTGTAGTGATAGAAGAGATACCATTGTCCCTGGTATTCGACCAGCGAATGATGATCGGTCCAACAACCGGGGTTTTTATCCATGATGGTGCCCTTCATGGTGTACGGTCCCAGGGGGTTGTCGGCCATGGCGTATTCGAGCGCTTCGCCGCCTCCGACGTCGTGGGGGAACGTCAGGTAATACCTGCCCTTGCGCTCAATGGCGAACGGGCCTTCCACCAGGCCTTTGGTCGGGAGATTGGTGATGAGCATGGGCTCGTTCGCCATCTCCAGCATATTGTCCTTAAGTTTGACAACAAAGATGGCGTTCATGGCGTAGTAGAGATAGGCCGAGCCATCTTTCGGATCAATGAGCACCCCGGGATCAATGGAAGGTGGAATGTTAGGAATGTAATTGGTCCCGGCCACGTAGGGACCAAATGGCCGGTCGGCGACGGCCACGCCGACGCGCTGGACGCCTTGGCGTCGGGTGCTGGTATCTTTCGAGTTAGCGGGAAAATAGAAATAATATTTACCGTTCTTGAAGACACAGTCGGGCGCCCACATGCCATAGTTGGGATTGACCCAGGCCACGTTTGTCTGGCTGACAACGACGCCGTGGTCGGTCCAATCCAGGAGATTTTTGGAGGAATAGGCGTGATAGTCTTCCATGCAAAAACCGCGCCGGCCGCCGGGGGGCACGATGTCGTGCGAGGGAAAGAGATAAATTTCCCCCTCAAACACGCGGGCCGTCGGATCGGCGGCAAACGTATCCATGAGGAGCGGATTGTCGGCGCGGGCGGCCGGGCTGAAAAAAACGGACCCGGAAGTCAAGGCCAGCAGGAGCAGTTTTTTGTATGTTTTTATATTCACAACTCAAATTCAGCGTTTCGACACCACATGGTTCATATTACTAAGGCAACCATGCCCGGTCAATCACCGCGCCGGGATCGATTTTATGGTTTGACTTCCAGGCAGACCACGGACGCGATGGGGTCCGGTGCCTGGGTCGGCAGGGTGAGCGCGAAGGTGATCTGGTCACCATCGGTCGTGACCAGGCCGTCGACCGTCGTCTGGCGATTGGCCAGAAGGTAAGCCTTCACCAGACGGGCTTTATAGGTCGAGGTCACGGCAAACTTGCCGTCCGCCGGCCATTGGAAGAGGTGGAGATAAATTTTGCCCGAGCCGTCCGGGTTGAGCTTGGTCGTCGCCCGCCAGTCCCACACGACGGGTGCGCCGCGGCCGCGGCCGGGCCCGGCTCCCGGTGCCGGCGCGTTGGTGGAAACGCGCGGAAATGGATTGGCCCCGGTGCCATAGATGGCCTCGCCGTTGACTTTCAGCCATTTGCCCATTACGAGCAGACGGTCAACTTCCGGCTGCGGGATCAGGCCCTCCGAGGTGGGGCCGACATTCAGGAGGTAGTTGCCGCCCTTGCTGGCAATGTCAATAAGGTTGCGCAGCAGCGTTTCGGTGGATTTGAAATTCGTGTCGGTGGATTTATAGCCCCAAGTATCGTTGATGGTCATGCAGGTTTCCCAATCGCGCCCGCCGGGGTAGCCGGTGGCGGGGATGAAACCTTCGGGCGTTTCCGTGTCACCCCGAAAGCCGCCGCCGAGGCGGTTGTTTTCGATGATGCCAGGATCCAGCGCCAACAGGTCATGCAGACTTTTGGCCCGATCAGGGGTCATGACCCGACCGGGGGTGTCCCACCAAAGCACTTCGGGACGGATGTTTACCATGAGTTCCTTGACCTGGGGGAGGGCGACTTTTTGCAGGTATTCATCAAAGGAGCCGTCCATGTTGGTGTCCCAGCGGCCCCGGCCCTGGACATCGCCGCCGGGGTGGTTCCAGTCCTGCTCTTGGGAATAATAGACGCCGAAGTGAAGGCCCTGTTGGCGGACGGCGGCGGAGAGTTCCTTGATCACATCGTGCTTATAGGGGGTGGCATCCATGATATTGAAGGAGTCGTCGGTCTTGTACATGGCGAACCCATCGTGGTGTTTGGCGGTGATGACGATGTATTTCATGCCGGCGTCCTTCGCGATTTTGGCAAACGCATCGGCATTGAAGTTCGTTGGATTGAACTGGCCGGCGTATTGGCGGTATTCGGCGGAGGGAATTTGGGCGCTGTTCATGATCCACTCGCCCAGCCCGCCAATGTTCCGGCCTTGATAGACGCCGGCGGGGACGGAATAAATGCCCCAGTGGATGAACATGCCGAACCGGGCTTCGCGCCACCATTTCATGCGGGCATCGCGCTGGGCCTTGGTTTCCGTGTCGGACGAGGAAGCCGCACCAGGCGCGGCGGCGCCGGATTGGGCGAGCGCGCCGCAGGTGGCGAGCGCGCCGAGGAAGGTGACTGTGAGGAGGGTGGCGAGGCGATGGTTTTTCATTGGTTTCGGTAATGCCAGGATGCCAATTCGCGAGGCCTTCATCAAACGTTTTAAATCAGGTTAAAAGAGCGGGCGACAATGGTTGAACAACAACGGCGCGAATTCATGCAAACTCCGCCGCCAGGTCTGCCACTCGTGCGCGGTGTTGGGGGACACATAGACGGTGTTCTTGATGCCGATCTGGTCAAGCGCCTCGTGGTTGGCCTGGATGCCTTCAGGTCTCTCCTCACTGCCGCAGCTAATGAACAGGACTTTAACTTTCTTCCGGAAACCGGGCGTGTTGTTCACATCATTCGTGGAGATGACGCCGCCGCTGAAAAGGCCGATGGCGGAGAAGGTGTCCAGATGGGCCAGGGTGATTTGCCGGGTTTGCATGCCGCCCATCGAGAGGCCGGCCATCGCCCGATGCGGCTGATCCGCAAGCGTGCGGAAATTGGCATCAACGAACGGAATCACGTCCCCGATCAGGGCCTGCTCAAAAGCGCTGAAGTTAAACGCACCGCGTCCGCCGCCGCGCGGGGGAGCGCCGGAGGGAGGCGCACCCCGACCGCCGGGGCCGCCGCTGATTCCGCCGTTTTCCATCACGATGATGAAGGGCTTGGCTTTGCCTTCGGCAATCAAGTTATCCATGATCAGACCCGCGTGTCCCTGGGCACCCCAGCCGCTTTCTGCCTCGTTGTAGCCGTGTTGCAAATAAAGCACCGGGTATCGTTTGTGCGGGTGGGTGTCATAATCCGGCGGGGTATAGACGAAGCTGTGCCGGTTCGTGTTGCTGGTTTTACCGAAATAGAGCACCTCCCGCAACTCCCCGTGGGGCACATGCTTCAGCGCGTAAAATTCCTGATCAAAGGCGGGGATTTCGATGTCATTGCGCCAGGCGCCGGAACCGAAAATGAACGTGCTATTGGGGTCGGGAACCTGCGCGCCGTCAATGACCAGTCCGTAATAGTGATTGCCTTGGTCCAGCGGCGCCGAGTCGCCGATCCAAACACCGTTCTCGTCCTTGGTCATGGGTTATCTGAGGCCATTGACCTCGAGCTGAACGCTCAGGGCTTGAGACGCGGCGATGCGCCCCCGCACACGGCCCTCGGAATTGACTTGCGGGTATTCTTTACCGCGCTGGTTGGTGGTCGCGGACTTCCAGTCGTCCGCCGGCGGGTTGGTCTGGGCCGGGCAAAGCTGGCCCGACACAAGGGTAACGAACGCGAGCAAAGCGAGTTTTATGTTCATGGGTGCTTGGACGGCCGGTTTTGCCGTCAGAGATCGGTCGGCGATTCAAAGTGCTGGAAAAGCCAAGAGGCATCGGGCCCGGGTTGTTCGGGGTCTTGGTAACCGGCCGGACAATCGTTATGGTCGAAACCCGTCGAACCCGCCGACACCGTGTATTTTCCGTCATGCAAAATCACCGAATCATGCCACCGATGCGGTTCGGCATGGCCGTCGGCAAAAGAAAATGTCCCGACCGCGCCGTGATAGGTGGAAAACACATCGGTGTACGCAATCGGGGAGCCATTTCCGTTGCTGTCATTCACACGCATCATGAAGGCCAGCCCCAACTGCCTCTGGTTGGCCAGGCAGTTTGCGGCCGTGACTTTCATTTTGGCCCTGGCCAGCGCCGGCAGCAGCATCGCCGCCAGAATGGCGATGATGGCGATCACCACCAGCAATTCAATCAGGGTGAAACCACGCGACCCGGATCGGGCCGGGCGCAGGCCTTTTAACAGTTTTGTGTTCATAATGGTGCTGATGCTCTTATACGCGCTGGAAGCGGTAGAAGTCCGCCAAAGAAAATGTGGGGTCAACCGGCCGGTTGGCCGTCGGCGACGGAAAGGCGCGCAGCTCATTGGGGATCAAGTCGCAAAATCACATTCCCCCCGGCTGTTTCGGGGCCTGGTCGCCAACCTGGTTGGCGTTGTTTCCTTCCATCAATCCAGCCGCTTCCATTAGCAAAATGCGGGCAAACACCCAGTCATACCAAGAGCTTTGATTGTCACCTGGCAGCGGACTGGTGTCAAAACGCGCTTCCACGATCTGGCGCACCGGGGCCAGTTCCTGCGCCGCCACCTGGATGCGTCCCCGTTGCTGGTCGGCCATGGCTTGAATAATTCTCACGGTCGCATTCAACGCCTGTATTTGGCCGCCCCGGTCGAGGCCGCAACGGCACCAGTCATCCGCCGCCGCATAATTCCCACGGCGATACTCCCACAGCGCCAGCGGAATGACCGGCCAGGGCGGGAAGCTCTCCTTGGGGGTGGGATCGTAATAATCAGCCACCACCTGGGCCATGGGCGCGATTTCCTTCATGGTTGAGTCCGCGGGCGGAAACAGCAGGCACGTTTTTAGAATGCGGCCTTCCAGGTCCCCATTGGTGCTGCTCCGAAAGCGGTCCAGCGCCGCCAGGCAGAACTGATCGTAACGCTCCCGTTTCCCTCCTTCCGCCAGCAAGACGCCGCACGCCTGGTAATCCAGCGTCACCACCTGCCACGCGTCGAGCCGGTCAATTCCCATCAATGAAGCAAACCGGTCTGCGGCCTCCGCCCAGCGTTGGCGCCAGGCCAGCCATTCCCCCACTTGGCGATATGCCATGACTCCATCGTAACTCGGCCGCGAGGGCGGCGTCTGGATGCGGTCAAGAATCTCATTCGCGGCCTCGAAGTTGTTCTGGCTCACGTAAATGGCCGCCTGATCAATCTGTTCCTTGGCCTCGGCCTGCTGGCGCAATTCCGCCTCGCGTTCCCCCGCCAGCTCCGCCTGTTCACGCGCGTCACGCTCGCGAAAAAACATCCACGTTGCCGCGCCCAGGCCAACCACCAGCGCCAGCGCCACCGCGCTGCCGGACACGAACACCGCCCGGTGGCGCCGCATCAGTTTTTGAAGGCGATAGGTCCGGCTGGGGGGACGCGCCAAGACCGGCTCGTTGTCCAAGTAACGCCCCACGTCCAAGGCCAGCCCACTGACGGTTTCGTAACGGCGCGTGCGGTCTTTCTCCAATGCCTTCATCACAATCCAATCCAAATCGCCCTTGAGCAACGAAATCAGGCGCGGCGGTTCGATGTGCCGATGCGCGGCCGTGACGCTCAGTTCCGGGCCGTGCAACGTCGTCAGGATCGTTGAAGGCCGTTTCGGCTCGTCCTCACGCAGCTTGCGGCGCATTTCGTGCAGGCCGGATTGCAGCAATTCTTTCTGATCGAACGGCGTTTTCCCCGTGAGCAATTCGTAGAGCAGCACGCCCAACGAATAAATGTCGCTGCGCGTGTCCATGTCCAGCCCGCTCATTTCCGCCTGTTCCGGGCTCATGTAAGCGGGCGTGCCAATGAGTTGCTCGTAAGCGGTGAACAGGGTCTGGTCGGTCAGCTTTCCCTCGATGGCCTTGGCGATGCCAAAATCAATCACCTTCGGCACCGGTTTGCCGTCGTGCAAGGTCACGAGAATGTTGGAGGGCTTGATGTCGCGATGGATGACGCCCTTCTGATGTGCGTGCTGGATGGCATGGCAAACTTGGATGAACAAATCCAGCCGCCGCCGGGGATCGAGGTTGTTCTGGTCGCTATAATCCGTGATCTTGAATCCGCGCACGAGTTCCATGACGAAATACGGCCGTCCGGTTTCGGTCGCACCCGCGTCGAGCACGCGCGCAATGTTCGGATGATCCATCATCGCCAGCGCCTGCCGCTCCGCGTCGAACCGGGCAATGACGGACTTGGTGTCCATGCCCAGCTTGATGATTTTCAGCGCCACCCGCCGCCGCACCGGCTCGGACTGCTCGGCCATATAAACCACACCGCAACCGCCCTCGCCAATCCGTTGCAGCAATTTGTAACGGCCCACCAGCGAGCCAACGTATTCGTCAACCACCGGCTTTGGCGGCGGTCCGGCTCCGCCCGCGGGCGGCGCGGGAAACTTCTCCGCCGGCAGCGCCAGGGCCGCGCTGCTTTTTTTGAAGAACGAATCCGCCTGGGCCTGCGCCGCGAGCATTTCCTCCACCACCGCCCGCAACGCGGCGTTTCCGGCGCAGGCCTGGCCGAGAAATTGGAAACGTTGTTCCGCGTCGGCAATGCTGACTGCCGCGTAAAACACCGCGTCTTCCATCTGTTTGGTGGCGCTCATTTGACAAACTCAAGCCTACACGCGCTGCCGCCGGAAATTCTCCGCCAAGGAAACGCCTTCACATGGGTCGCGCCTGGCGAATCCACTGGAACAGCCGGGCCTTGGCACACGCCCACTGGCGGTCCACCGTGCGCTCGCCCACGCCCAGCGTGTCGGCGACCTCCTGGTTGGTCAGGCCGCCAAAGAATTTCAACACCACGACCCGCGCCTGCTCGGGATCAGCTTGCTCCAACTGTTGGAGCGCTTCGTTAATGAGGACCATGTTGTCGTCCGGAGTTGTTTCCGCCAGGTCAAGGTCTGCCAGGTCCACGCGGAACTGCCCGCCGCCATGTTTGATCCGGGCCTTGCGGCGCGCCTTGTCAATCAAGATGCGCCGCATCGCATCCGCGGCGGCGCCGAAAAAGTGTGCGCGATTTTGCCAGGAGCGTTCCCCCACGCCGGTCAACTGCAGCCACGCTTCATGCACCAGCGCCGTGGGTTGCAGGGTTTGACCGGCCGACTCCTGCGCCATGCGCACCGCCGCCAGGCACCGTAATTCCGCATACACAAGCGGCAGCAGATCTTCCGAGGCATGCCGCCCTTTGGCTACGGCTTCGAGCATCAAGGTGACTTCACTCATGTGAATAAACCACAGGGGAGGAGCAGCGTAACCCGCCGACCCGGTGGTGGGAAGCAGAATTGTTTCGCGTGCGCGGCGGCGCTGGAGTCGGCCCAGATTATGATGAATGCCTGGACTCAGCCGGACTCAGCTTGACGCGGCCCAACCGGAGGGACCAATGCACGATGCACTCGAAATAACGATTAGATTGATGTGGTATTGCATTTGCAACAAATCCAACCCCACAACTTGTCTCCAAGATTGGATTAGGTTGGATTCGGCCGATTTTGGAGTGTGGACCTTGGACTCAGCCGGACTCAGCCTGACCTGTTTGGACGGTCCGAGGATGGCATTGGCAGCGCTTCGGGGTTTGAACTTGGGTCCAAAGGTTGGATTTGATGCGATTCAGCACGATCTGTCCCGATTTGGGGCTTCCACCCGGCCCCGCGACCTCTGGCTGACGCGCTGTTCAAAGGTTTGGCCAGGTTGGACTCAGCCGGACTCAGCCTGACCCGCTGGCAAAACGACGGGACCGGCTTCCAGTCGGTCATCTTTCCCATGTCAAAGATCACGGACCGGCGGACCGCTCCGCCGCCCAACAGTCGTATAATTTACTATGGCTTGCCCAGCGGGTCAAATGAAAAATGCGCCCCGCAAAAGGCCGGGGCGACTGCCCACGAATAGCACGAATGGCACGAATATTATGTTATAATCCGCGCCCCGCTGGTAGTCCGGGGCGACAGCGACCCACCCACTTGGCTGAGTCGCAACGAGTTCGTAGTCGATTTCCGCCAACTTGCCAACTTTTCCCTTTAAAGAATTGGTTGATATGTCAAAGAACAGGGAACAGCAACCATAGTCCACCCCCCTTGTTGCAATGCGTCAATGCGGCTGCATTGCAAGTGAATGCGATGACCCAGGCGCAAGGGTGAATACGTTCAATATGCCTGCAAATTTGTGCTGGCAACCCATTGAAAAGCAGCGTGTTAGCCATTGGGCTGGCAATGCGTGAAAGGGTGGCATGGCTTGTGCTTTGAATCCGTCTGGATGGCAATCGATTAAACTGATAAAACTGGGAATATTATGAAGAAGATCTTAACTGGAGTCGGGGCGGTGTTGACCGGAACCTTGTTGACGCAGTTTGCGGCGCACGCCACGCCGTCGCTGTTGGATACCACCACCTATGGCGGGGACACATTTTCCTTGTACCAAGGTGATGCGACCACCGACACGGGGGCGGATGCCTGGAGTAATGCCGAGGCGTTTGCGGCGGCCCATGGCGGAACCTTGGCGGCCTTGACCAGCGATGCCGAAATCCAGGCCGTTTATAACGCCTTCAGCGGCACCGGTTTCTTCCAGCCGGTCGCAAGCCAGGCCGGTGAGGCGTGGTTGGGGGCGCAAGTGAACTCTCCGCGGGGCAGCCAGAGCACGACTGATCCAAGCAACTGGTATTGGGTCAATGGCGCGACCTGGACGCCGGAGGACACCGCCAATTTCAATTATGGCGAACCGAACGGGGATTCGGAGGGTCTGGCGATGAACCGGTATGGGACTTACACGTTTAACGACGAAGGCGGGTATGTGGGCGGGTTTATCATGGAAACCGCAACGGTTCCGGATTCCGGCACCACGCTGTCCATGTTGGGCGGCGCGTTTGCCCTGATGGGGGTCTGCAAGCGCAAATTCGGCCGGTGAGCTGGAAATCCAAGGTCCAAAGTTTCGAGTCCAAAGTCGGGGAACCGGCGGCCTGCGGCGAAGACAATGTTCGGGCGGCGCGGCAGCGCCGACCTGCCGGGGCGAAGGGAAGAGAAGTCCAAGGGCCAAAGTCCCGAGTCCAAAGCTGGAGAATTGGCGGGCGGGCGCATGGCTATCGACAAAGTCGGAACGTGAGCAAACGCAACGCCGGGTGGGGCCACAGCCTGCAAGCCGGGCACAGGGGGGAGATCGCTGGACGGCAAACCCGAAGGGCCGGGGGGACGAGGCGGTGGCCGGATGTGGGGACGAGTCGTCCCCACCCCTATCGACTTTGTCGGTAGCCTTGCGGGCGGAAGGGAAGCCCAAATCCGCTTGAATCCGACCGGGATGGGTGTTTGAATGGTCAGCGTCAATCGCGAAAAGACCGTCAGCACCATGCCATTATGAGCCATTTTGCCCGTTTTTCCGACAAACACCCGGAGTTTCTAGTGCGGGGGGAGGACAAGGCGCCCGGCCCATACCTGTCCCGGACCGGAGCATTGCTGACCCAGCTTGGTCGTTGCTTGGCCATGTTATTCCTGATTCCGGCGCTTTCGGGGTGCGTGGGGACCACTGTTCCCGGCGGGGCGACGCTCCGGGAAAAGCTGGCTGGCATGGATCTCTCCGGGATTCGCGGAGCCAACTACCGCTCGGTGGGAGCGGCGGACACGACGGACTACTGGCGTCATTACAACGCGGCCGAGACGGAACGCGATCTGGACTATGCCGACCGGTTGAAACTGAATCAACTTCGTGTGTTCGTGAGTTATCAGGCTTGGGCGGCGGACCCGCGGGCTTTCCGGCGCAACTTGGTTGATCTGGCACAGGCCTGCCAGCGCCACCATCTGGGCCTGATGATCACCATCGGGGACACGCAGACGTTTATCAGCGAAGACGGCAGCATCAAGCGCGACCAGATCGGCACCTTGGTTTCGGCCCTGGTGATGGCGATCGGCCGCGAGCCGGCCCTGACGTTTTGGGACGCCTCGAATGAACCGGACTACAACGCCGCCGGCACACCTGCTGACCGGGAGCCCAAGCGCCTCCAGATCGCCCGCCTGATTTCCGCCCGGTTTCACGCGTTGGACCGGCAAACGCCGGTCACCATCGGCGTGGCGTATGAGCGGAACATGGAGACACTGGCGGACGCGGTGGATGTGTTGTCGTTCCACGACTATCTCCCCGCGCGCGCCGCCATCGCCGAGGACATCGCCCGGGCCAAGGCGTTTGGCGTCCGTGCGGGCAAACCGGTCATGGATACGGAAACCGGTTGCGTGGCCCGCGCCAACCCGTACGACGTGACGCTGGAGGAGCACCAGAAGGCGCACATCGGCTGGTACATCTGGGAACTCATGATCACGAAACGCTGGGGCAATGTTCACGGGGTGTTCTATGCCGACGGCACCCTCCGCGATCCGGCCATCCCCGCCGCCATGCTGGGCCTGTTCCGCAACCGCTCCGACAACGTCCTGCCCGAGAACGTCAACCGCGAAAGTTGGGTGAATACGGATGTGGCGGCGGCCCAAGCGTGGCTGGACAACCCGGCGGGCAGTTGGACGGACGGACTCAGCGCGGCGGAAAAGGTCGCCAACCTGTTGGAAGCCGCGCAATTGACCGCCATGCGCGAGCCGCCGACCCGCGCACTCGCGCTGTGGCGGCAAGGGTCGCCCGATCCCACCGCCTTGCGCGAGGTGTTGCCGCGCCAGCTTGAATTGCTGCGGCCCTTTGAAAAGCCCGGCGTCTTCGCCACCAATGGTGCTCCCCCTGCCGCCGCCGGCGCTCCCCCCGCCGTGCTGCCGGCAGCCCCGGTGCCGCCGGTGGACTATCCCCTCCCGCGCCGCCCCGGCTCACGCACGCCGGCAGACACTTCGACCATTCGCGGCGCCAATTATTGCTATGCCGAATACGGCGGACATTCCGGGATGTGGACCAACTACTCGACAGAGATCACGGAGCGCGATCTTGCTTACGCGCAGCGGCTGGGCATCAACCAGATTCGTTGCTTCATTACTTATCAGGCCTATCAGGCCAACCCCGGGCAGTTTCGGCAGAACCTGCTGCACCTGGTGCGCGCCGCCGACGCGCACGGCATCGGGGTGATGCCCGTGGTGGGTTACAGCCCGCAGATGCGGGGCGAAGGGTGGCCGGGCGCGGAAGAGTGGGCCAGGTTTCTGGTGGACACGCTGGGTCAGGAACCGGGCCTGGCTTTCTGGGACGTTTGCAATGAGCCGGATTACCCGCCCAACCCGCCCGGGCGTCCGGCGCTGCGGGTGGCTTTTGCCAAACACATGGCCGCGGTTTTTCGGCGGCTCGATGGCCACACGCCGGTGACCATCGGCTGCGCCTACGAATCCACCATGGAAGCATGCGCCGAGGACGTGGATGTGATGGTGTTCCACGACTACGAGCAGACCCGTGAGGCGGTGCGGACCAACATCGCCAAGGCCAGGCTGGCCGGCGCGGCGGCGCACAAGCAGGTGATGAATGATGAAATGGGCTGCGTGTGCCGCGCCAATCCGTACGATATGACGATCCAGGAGCATATGGATGCCGGGGTGGGTTTCTATCTGTGGGAACTCATGATTGTCTGGGACGGCCATGGCTGGGGGGATGTCCACGGCATATTCTATCCCGACGGCACCATTCGCGATCCCTCGATTCCCATGGCCGTCATGGGAATGTTCCGGAATCGCGGCCCGAACGCGGTGCTGGAGCAGCCCAACCGCGAGGGCCGGGTGACCCGGGTCATCACGGATGCCCGCCATTGGCTGGCCGCCGCCAACGGGGACTGGCAGGCGGGCTTGGATACCGCCGAAGCGGCGGCCAATCTGCTTGAGTCGGCGCAACTGGTCCCGCTGCATGAGTTGCCAACGCGCGAAGCCGGGTTGCTCCGGCGCGGGCCGGAAAACCGGGCCGCGCTCAAGGCTCTCCTCGAAAAGGAGACGGCTGAGCTGCAAGTTTTTGAATGATGCGGGATGGGGCTCCATCGGGCGCAGCCGCTGGACTGTCCAATTTCAATTCCTTAATTGCGAAACAACCGTCCCGCGCCAACCGGGCCAGGTGGCAGGTTGACACCGGCGGTTACTTTTGCCCGGCTTCAATTTCGGCAAACAGATTTTCCAAACTGTTCAACCGGCTTTGGTGGGTTTCTTTGCGGATGTTCAACGTCTGGCGCAGGTAGTCCACGCCGTCGGAGATGTTGCGGACCGATTTGGGCAGCATCGCGCCGGCGGCGTTGGCGTGGCCGCCGCCTTGAAATTTTTCGGCGACCTTGAGGGCTTCGCCGTTGCGGCTGCGAAAGCTGGCGAACACCGAGTTGACCCGCCGGAACAACGTGACCAGGACCGGATACTGAGTGGCGCGTTGTTCGAGCAATTGATGCACCACCAGGTTGTTGTTGCCCACCACCGTGTCCACGAACCCCACGGTCGGGCTGATCTCCTTCACGTTGCCCTTGCTCCATTCAAAGCCCAGCGGATTTTCCACCCGGCGTTTCACCGCCATGACTTCCAGCAACGGATGATCCAGCATTTTCTCGATGTCCCCGCCCAGCAGGGTGTACAAGTTCCAGAACTGGTAACTCTTGACCAGGTTGGCGTAATCACCGGCGATCACAAAATCCGGGTCGTCCTCGAGAAACAAATCGGCCACATTGTTCAAATGCACCAACCGGTCCAGCGCGGGGGTTACCAGCCCGTGTTCCCGGCACAGGCCGTAGCATAGCGTGGCGGCGGACTGGTTCACATCATGAATCAGCCGGGCTTTCTTGGGGACCGCTTCCGTCACATGATGATCAATCACCACCCAGTCCTCCCGGTCCAGCCGCGGTTCGAAGGTAAAATCCGCCACCCACGCCGCGCGTTCCCGGGGCTCCCGCTGTTTCCAAAAATTATAGTGGTACGCCTCCAGGGGCGTCTCCGTGCCGAACAGTTTGCGCGCCAACCGTTGCAGCAGGCAGCCCGCCAGCAGACCGTCCAGGTCGCTCTCATGGGTCAATATCACATCCGGCTTTGGCAGCAGTGTCATGCGGGGGACTCTAAATCACCCGCCGCCCCTTGACCAGACGGTAATTTGCCCTCTCAATTGGTCCGGGCGGAAATTTCCAGCATACGCTGAATGGGCAGCCGGGCCCGGCGCAGGATTTCCGCCGGCAGTTCCAGGCGCGGGGCGAGGTTTTTCATGCAGGCCAGCACCTTGGGCAGCGTGTTCAGCTTCATGAATTTGCACTCGCTGCACCGACAATGGTCCGTGGGCACCCGCAGCGCGTCGAATACCGGCGCGCAGAGGAATTCCTTGCCGGGACACGCCTGCTGCAGCCGGTGGATGATGCCGGATTCCGTCACGATCACAAACTGCCGGGCCGGATCATTTTTGCAATACGAGATCATCTTTTCCGTCGAGCACACCATGTCCGCCAAATCGCGCACCTCGCGCAGGCTCTCGGGATGCGCCACCACCTTGGCGGCGGGGAACTGCGCGCGGACCTTCAGGATATGATCCCGCCGGAACTCCACATGGGCGTAACAATTCCCCTGCCACAAGGTCATCGGCCGGCCTGTTTTTTCCCGCACCCACGCCCCCAGATTCTCGTCCGGCACGAACAACAGATCCCGGTCCGCCGGGGCCGCGCTAACAATCCGCTCCGCGTTCCCGCTGGTCACAATGACATCGCTCAAGGCCTTCACCGCCGCGCTGCAATTGATATAGGCGATGGTCCAGAAATTCCGGTTCGTCGCCTGCAAAGCCGCCAGTTGATCCGCGGGGCAGCTTGCCTCCAGCGAACACCCGGCGTCCCGGTCCGGCAGCACCACGATCTTGCCCGGGTTTAAAATCTTCGCCGTCTCCGCCATGAAATGCACGCCGCAGAATACGATGACCTCCGCGTCGGTCTGCGCGGCCTGCTGCGCCAGTCCCAGCGAATCGCCCACGAAATCCGCCACGTCCTGGATTTCCGGGCGCTGGTAATTGTGGGCGAGGATCACGGCCTTCAGCTCCCGTTTCAGCGCCCGGATTTCATCGGCCAGGGGCGCCGATTCGGTCGGGTCCATCCCGGCGTGCGGCTGGATGTCAGCGAGATCAATCATTCTGTAAGGTTACCTTCCCCATCCCGGCGCGTCAATGAACGCCGCAGCCTCGGTGGCTGGAACAGGGCCGATTCAAGAACGCACTAAAACCGGGGTGGGGCTCGTCCCCGCGTTTTCAACATGATCAAACAAACGATGGGGACGAGCCGTCCCCACCCCGGTTCATCCGTCACGCCATAATCAAGCCACTCGGGGTTAAAGCGTCTCCTCGACGGCCGCATGAAGCGCCGCCACCATCCGCTTCGCCTCCTGCGGCGTGGTGCAATACGGCGGCATGAGCACCAGCACGCTCCCCACCGGACGCGTCAGCACCCCGCGCCGCGCCATCGCCTCGCACACCCGGATGCCGGCGCGTTCCCGCAGATCATACGGCGCGCGCGTCCGCCAGTTCTTGACGAGCTCAACCCCCGCCACCAACCCGACCTGCCGGATGTCACCCACCTGCGGCAGCGACCACAACGACGCCAGTTCCGTCTGCAACGTCTTTTGCAGGGCGACGCGGGCCCGCACCGAGGCGGCGCTTTGCAGCAGTTCCAGGCTGGCCAGGCCGACCGCGGCCGCCAGTTGATTGCCGGTGTACGTGTGCCCGTGAAAGAAGGATTTAAACTCCTCGTATTTGCCCAGAAAGGCCTCGAATACCCGCCCGGTGGTGAGGGTTGCGCACATGGGCAGATATCCGCCCGTCAACCCCTTGGCCAGACAAAGAAAGTCCGGCTGCACGCCGGTCCGCGTGGAGGCAAACAAAGGAGCCGGCGCCGCTTCCTTCCCGGCAGGGTGGTGCTGCCGCGCCGCCCCATCCACCTGTCCGGTCCGCCCAAACCCCGTCATCACCTCATCCGCAATCAGCAATGCCCCATGCGCGCGGGCGATGTCCGTCACCTGCACCAGCCAGCCGTCCGGCTGCGGCACCATCCCGGCCGCGCCCTGCATCAAGGGTTCATAAACAAAGGCTGCGTAAGGATTACCCCGGCGCTTCTGGGCGGCGAATTTTTTCGCCACCAAGCCGACACATTCCCAATGGCACCGGCGGTAATTCCGCGCGTCCTCGCGCTGCGGCCGGGCGCGGTTGAACGGACAGCGGTAACAATACGGGGCCATTACCTGGTCGCTCTGAAACAGCAGTCCGGCGAAACTCTTATGGAACAAGTCAATATGCCCCAGCGACACCGCGCCCACCGTGTCGCCATGATAAGCCCCCGCCAGTGACAGAAATTTGGGCCGCGACTTCGGCCCGCGCGTGCGGCGGGTGAATTCATAGGCCAGCTTCAACGCCACTTCCAACGCCGTGGAACCATTGTCCCCAAAAAACACCTTCGCCAGCTTGTCCTTGGGATGGAGGGGGTGTCGTCTAATTGCAGCATCCGACGTGCGGAGGCTCCGATTTTCATTTAAAGGGAGCCCCGTCACCCCGGCTGCCACCGGCGATGGCCCCGGGACAACCTGCGCCGCCGCCACCAATTTTTCCGCCAGCACACTGGCCGGCTCATTGGCAAAGCCCAGCGCTGAACTGTGGGCGATGCGTTTCAACTGCCGTTCAATGGCGGCATTCAGGCGCGGATGTCCGTGGCCATGTAAATTGGTCCAGATGGACGAATTGGCGTCCAGGTACTTGCGCCCGTGCACATCCCGCAACCAGGCGCCCCGGCCGGACGAGATGACGATGGGTTCCTGGCGCAGCCAGTCGCGCATCTGAGTAAACGGATGCCAGACGTAACGGTGATCAAGTTCAGCGAAGCGGTTCATTGTTTTGTAGTGGCGGGCGTCCCGCCGGCCGTCGAGCTGGGCGTCCCGCCCGGCGGAAAAGCGCGTTTTGGCACGGACTTGTTAAAATCTTCTACGACAGTCTGCAACCCTGGCCCCGAGCCGGGCGGCAGGATGCCGCCCTCTACGGCAGGCGGGACGCCCGCCATTACGCCTTCGCGCAAACCCGCCAAGGCGGCCAGCAATTGCGCGACCTCCTCCGCCGTATGGTTGGCCGTGAGCGTGATCCGCAGCCGCGCCCGGCCGCGCGCCACGGTGGGATAACGGATGGCCGGGATGTAAAAACCCTGCTCCCGCAACCGCAGCGCCGCCGCCACCGCCGCCGCCTCATCGCCCATGATAAACGGGATAATGGCGTTCGGAATCCGCCCGCCGCCAGGGGCCGTCCGATGACTGGCAAAGTGTGACGGGCTTCCAGCCTGCCCCGCAAGTGCGTCCGTGCGAACATTCCCTTCCTGCATTCTCTGCAGCCCTGCCTGCAATTCCCCCGCCCGGGCCCACAAATTGGCCAGCCGCGCCTTCCCCTCCGCCGACCTCACCAGTTGCAGCGCCGCCGTGGCGGCGGCGGCGGCGGCCGGGACCGGCGCGGTGGAAAAAATGAAACTCCGGGCGCGGTTCACCAGGTAATCCATCAACACCCGCGACCCGCAAATAAACCCGCCGCTCGCCCCCAGCGCCTTGCCCAGCGTCCCCATCTGAACTTCAATCTGCCCACTCACGCCCAAAGCTTCGGTCAGTCCGCGTTGATGTGCGCCGTAAAGCCCGGTCCCGTGCGCCTCATCCACCATCAGCCAGGCGCCGTATTTCTCCTTGAGCGCCGCGATCTCCCGGAGCGGCGCCGCATCGCCGTCCATCGAGAATATGGATTCGGTGACAATCAGGATTTGCGGCTTGTCCTTCGGGGCGACGGCACGTTTGGCGTCCGCCCATTGGAGCATCGCCTCCAAATCCGCCGGATCATTGTGGGCGAAGATGCGCAGGGTCGCCCCGCTGAGGCGCGCGGCATCCACAATGCAGGCATGGACCAGCTTGTCCAGAATGACAATATCCTGTTTGCCCATCAGGGCGCAGAGCGTGCCGGTAGCGGCGGCATATCCGGTGGCAAAGGTCAGGGCCGCCTCGGTCTGCTTGAACTCCGCCAGCGCGTCCTCCAGTTCATGAAACGGCGCGAGCGACCCGCAGATCAGCCGCGACGCCCCGCTGCCAGCGCCAAAGCGTTCCACCGCCCGGATGGCCGCTTCCCGCAGGGAGGGATGGCCGGCCAGCCCCAGGTAATCGTTGGATGAAAAATTGAGCAGCGATTGCCCGCCGAGCTGCAGGCGCGCCGCCTGCGGCGAATCCACCCGGCGCAATTCGCGATACAGCCCCTGCCGCCGCAGATCGGCGAGCCGGGCCTTTAATTCGTCAACGAACGAATTCATGTTGTGTGAAAGGATAAACGATAAAGGAGGCGGGATGAAAGAAAATGAGCGGGGCAGGGGACATCTGCTGCAAAACAAAGCTTGGAAACCGCTTCCACGGCCCTTGGCCATCGGGCGGCCGCGGCTCGTGGAGCCGCGCGCCGGAGCTTTCCGGCGCCTTAGGCGCGCCATATATGTGGAACACGTTCCCTCCCACAATCATCAAACCCCGTAAGGGGAGGCATATTCGGGGGTGGTCATGATGATGCGCAGAGATGCCGCTCCTGACGGAGCTTGAGATTTTCTTGGGGACCGGGTGCTACAAATATTTTGCCCCGACGGGGCAAGGGAAACTTCTTCTCATGGCAAAGGGACTCAAACCGCCTCAGCAGGCTCCGGCGGGTGGTCATGCGCCGGTTTTTTTTGCGCCTCATGATATATCGCCGGATGAGAAGCGTTATACTGACCAGCCAGCCAAGAAGCACGACGGCAAGCCGGGCCTTTGTCTCAGCCATTGTCCATTGCATATAATCAGGTGGCGTGCTGACCCATTCCGGCTGCACAAGATGGAAAGGCCAGAGATGTCGAATGAGGTCCGCTTCGGTCCAATCAGACGGGAAAGGGTAAACCATTGGTGTTAAAAACGGTACCAGCGCCCAAAACCATGCCGCAGCCATAGCCGCCCATGTGATCAGCAACAACAATAACATGAGCGTGGATTTTTTCATGATTTGTCAGGATGCTTGTCGGCCATACTTACTGCCAGGACGGTGGGATAGGCGACACTGGAGTGCCCTCGTCCTCGGGGGCAGCAAGCTCCGCAGGCCCTGATACCACCTCATTTTCAAGGGTGATCGTCGCTCGCACGTTGCTGCGCCCGAGGACGGGCGCACCCCGCTTTCGTCGTGCATCCCACCGGCTCCGCAGTATGTCTGATGATAAACCAGCCCGGCACAAAAGTTGCAAGAAATCCAAAGATGGGATCCGCATCTCGCCGCGGCGGAGTGCGCTCCTCCCGGATTCAGCATGGTCGAATGGTGGGAATTTGCGCTGCAAACTGCGACTCCAGAACGCAATTCCCCCCGATTTTGCCGTGGGCAAGACGCCCTGCTTCGCCTGCTGCTTCATTTAATCATCCCTTGCCGCAACCGGCAATCGAAGCTATCATTGATACATGTTGGATTGGAACAAATGTGAGGCGGTCGAGCGCGTGCCAGGAAAGGTCGGCGGCACCTGGCTGCTCAAGGGCACCCTTGTGCCGATGGCGGCCTTGTTTGAGAATCTTGACGATGGGGCCACCGTGGCAGATTTTCTGGAGTGGTTTCCCGGCGTGACCCGCGAACAGGTTGGGGCTGTGCTGACGCACGCGGAACAAAGCCTGGTGGTCGTGTGACGCGCGGGCCGGCGAAACTTCTCCGTTCATGTTCGAACTCGTATCGCCTTACCAGCCCGCCGGGGACCAGCCGGAGGCCATCGCCAAGCTGACCCAGGGCGTCCGGGACGGGGCCCGGCACCAGACCTTGCTGGGGGTCACGGGCTCGGGCAAGACGTTCACGGTGGCCAACGTCATCAAGTCGTTTGACAAGCCGACGCTGGTCATCTCGCACAACAAAACGTTGGCCGCGCAGTTGTACGCGGAGTTCAAAAGTTTTTTTCCCCATAACGCGGTGGAATATTTCGTCAGCTATTTCGATTTTTACCAGCCGGAGGCCTATATTCCGCGGACGGACACGTTCATTGAGAAGGATTCGAGCATCAACGCGGAAATCGAGCGGCTGCGGCTCTCGACCATGAGTTCGCTCTTCACCCGCCGGGATGTGATCGTGGTGGCGAGCGTGTCCTGCATCTATGGCATCGGCAGCAAGGAGGATTACACGGCGATGATCGTGCCGGTGACGGTGGGCGCCGCCATGACGCGCGATCAACTGCTCGGCCGGCTCGTGGATCTGCAATACACGCGGAACGACGTGGCCTTTGAGCGCGGCCATTTCCGCGTTCGGGGCGACACGGTGGAAATCCGCCCGTCGGGGCGCGAGGACGGCCTGCGCATCGAATTTTTCGGCGAGGAAATCGAGCGGCTGACGCGCTTTGAACCGCTGACGGGCAAGAAGCTGGAAAACCTGGCGGCGGTGACGGTCTTTCCCGCCAAGCAATTTGTCACCACCAATGACAAGCTCAAGACGGCCGCGCAGGCCATCCGCGAGGAACTGCGGGAGCGGATCGTGTGGTTTGAGTCGCACGGCAAGCTGCTGGAGGCCCAGCGCATCAAGATGCGCACGGAATACGATTTGGAAATGATGGAGGAAATGGGGTTCTGCTCGGGCATTGAAAATTATTCGCGGCACATCGCCGGCCGGCCGGCGGGCTCGCAGCCCAGCACGTTGTTCGACTTTTTCCCGCCGGATTACCTGTTGGTGATTGATGAGTCGCACGTCACGGTGCCGCAGATCGGCGGGATGTACGAGGGCGATCGGTCGCGCAAAACGGTGCTGGTGGAGCACGGCTTCCGGCTGCCGAGCGCGCTGGACAACCGGCCGATGAATTTTCTGGAGTTTCAGGCGGGGCAGGGGCAGACGCTCTACGTGAGCGCCACCCCGGCGCCGCGGGAGCTGGGCTGGTCGCAGGGCCGGGTGGCGGAATTGGTGGTGCGGCCAACGGGGTTGATTGATCCCCAGATCATCCTCAAACCATTGAAGGGACAGATTGACGATCTCATGGAGGAGGTGCGCAAACGCAGCGCGTTGAAAGAGCGGGTGCTGGTCACCACGCTGACCAAGCGCACGGCGGAGGAACTGACCGATTACCTGCGCGACATCGGGATCAATGTGCGCTATCTGCACAGCGACATTGACGCCATCGAGCGGGTGGAAATCCTGCGCGCGCTGCGCAAGGGCGAGTTTGACGTGCTGGTGGGCATCAACCTGCTGCGGGAAGGGCTGGATTTGCCGGAGGTCTCGCTGGTGGCGATTCTGGACGCGGACAAGGAGGGGTTCCTGCGCAGCGAGACGAGCCTGATCCAGACGGCCGGCCGCGCCGCCCGGCATCTGAACGGCCAGGTGATTTTGTACGCGGATGTGATGACGCAGAGCATCCAACGATTTCTGGCGGTCAGCCAGGCCCGGCGCAAACGGCAGATCGAATACAACACCAAGCACCATATCACCCCGCGCAGCGTCGTCCGGGCGATGGAGCACAGCCTGTCCACCAACGCCCATGCCTATGACAGCAAGGCCGCGGCGTTGATCAACGACGCCGGTGGAAATTTTGATGTGACGGAAACCATCCGGGAGCTGGAGACGGAAATGCTGGAGGCGGCGGAAAAGCTGGAGTTTGAGAAAGCCGCGTTGTTACGCGACCAGATTAATGAGCTGAAACGCGGGATGGGTGGCGGGGGCGCGGAAGCCGCCAAGCCGGTGAGTTATCGCAAGGGCGCGAAGCGGCGGGGAAGGCGATAAAATCCCGTGTCAGTGGGTGGTCTTTTCCAACCGCCGGCCCCGCCATGCCTGCAAGCCCATGAACACCCCGCCCAAAAGACCGGCCGTCAGACCACCGTCTGGAATCGGAGCGCCATCCGGTGGATCAACCGCCCAGAGACTGCCGTTCTCCGAACCACCGGATTGCGGCACATATAGCGAATCCCAGCCGGCGTAGTTGTACAGATTGATCTCCCAGTATTTGCCCGCCACGGTGCCGCTAAACACCAGCCCATTGTCGGTCAGATAAGAGCCGAGGTTGGCGGGGTAGAAAAGCGTGTCGTCATAAAGGATGCTATTGTCGGGGGTAAGCACCGCGAGGGACCATAATGGGTCCGGGAGCAAAGCATAGGTGGCAGCCGGAAGCCCCAAGGTTGCGGTCGGAACAGTCAAGGTGCCGCTGGTCACCTCGAACAACCCGCCGCCTTCGGGCGTGGCCTTGAGCGAGCCTGTGGCCAGAGTGGTGTCGCCACTCGAAAAGGCGATGTTAAATGAAGTTGCCCGCACCGGTGAACTGGCCAGCACCAGCGTACCGCAGACAAACAGCAGGGTAAACGTTTTCATTTTATGCCCGAAGCTTGCCCAAGTATGGCATTCAAAGGATTTTATGTAAAGAACAAAATATGAGTTTGCCCAGGCTGGTTTTTGTTCCGTCGGTCTGGGCCTCCGATGGCGAACCGGCCGAGGCGCGGGTAGCGCGGTTCCGCGCCCCAGGGCGGTCCCGGGCTGCCCCCCGGCGGGCAGGCCGGTAACCTTTCCCGTTTAACCGGTCAGCCACTTGTGGCATGCTATACCCAGATGTTCATGACCGCTGAACCGACACCACCGCCAGCGGGCGGGGATTTCCGCCCCACCCGGTGGACACAGGTCAACCGGGCGAAAGCCGGCTCCCCGGCAGGCCGGCAGGCCCTGGCCGAACTGTGCGAAGCCTATTACGGGCCGGTGGCGGCCTTCCTGCGCCACGAGTTGCGCGATGCGGAGTCCGCGCGCGAGCTGGCGCACGATTTTTTTGCGCATCTGCTGGCCGGCGGTGCCATTGCCCGCGCCGGTCCGGAACACGGGCGGTTTCGTTCCTATCTGCTCGGCGCGGTAAAGCATTTTCTCTCCCATCACCGCCAGGCGGCCCACCGGCTCAAACGCGGCGGCGGCGCAGTGCCTCTGTCCCTCAATGACACCGGGGCGCGGGTGGTGCCGGAGGCGGGTGGGTTGTCACCGGACGCGGCGTATGACCGCCAATGGGCGCTGACCGTGGTGGCGCGTGCGCTGGCCGCACTCCGGGAGGAATGCGCGGTTGGCGGGCGGGCGGAATTTTTTGAGCAGGTCAAACCGTGGCTCACCGGCGAGGCCGTCCACGGTGACCAGTCGGCGCTGGCGGGCGGGTCGGGCCAGAGCGCCAACGCCCTGAAGGTGGCCATCCACCGGTTGAAACGGCGCTTCCGCCAGTTGGTGAAGGAGGAAGTGGCCGGCACTTTGGCGGATCCCGGCCAGGTCGAGGCCGAGATGCGCGCTTTGTTTGCGGCCTTGGGAAATTAACAAATTCTGGTAACCAAACCACGCCATCACGTCAGGACACGGGTATGAGCGAATCCTCCGATTCCATGAAGGTCTGCCCCCAGTGCGGCGCGGTGCTGCCGGCCGCCGCCACTGCGGGCCTGTGCCCGCGCTGCCTGCTGGCCGAGGCGATGGCCCCCACCCAGGCCGGCCCGGAACCGGCGGAGGCGCGGCCGGTGCAGACACCGGCGCAACTCGCGCCTCATTTCCCGCAATTGGAAATTCTTGAATGCCTCGGTCGGGGTGGTATGGGTGTGGTTTATAAGGCGCGGCAAAAATCCTTGAACCGGTTCGTCGCCCTCAAACTGCTCGCGCCGGAACGGGTGCGCGATCCAAAATTTGCCGCACGATTCGCGCGCGAGGCGCAGGCGCTCGCCGCCTTGAACCATCCCAACCTCGTCACCATTCACGACTTTGGGCACGCGGGCGGGTTTTTTTACCTGCTCATGGAATTTGTGGACGGACTCAATCTGCGCCAGCTTTTGCGCGCGCGGAAGCTCACGCCCGAGGAGGCGCTGGCCATCGTGCCGCCGCTGTGTGATGCCCTGCAATTCGCCCATGACCGGGGCATTGTTCACCGCGACATCAAGCCGGAGAACCTGCTGCTCGACAAGGCCGGCCGGGTGAAGGTCGCCGATTTTGGCATCGCCCGGATGCTGGGCCCGGTCAACGGCGACGCCCCGGCCGGCGAAACCGCCGCGTCGAATGATGCAACGCAGTCGGCCGCCGGCACGCCTGCCTACAGCGCCCCCGAACAGAAAAATGCCCCTGTGCGCGTGGACAGCCGCGGGGACATCTATTCGCTCGGCGTGGTGTTTTACGAAATGCTCACCGGCCAACTGCCCGGCCAACCGCTCGAAGCCCCCTCCCGGAAAGTCCGGATTGATGTGCGGTTGGATGAAGTCGTGCTGCGCGCGCTGGAGCAAAATCCGGAGCTGCGTTTCCAACAGGCCGGTGAAATGAAGAGCTACGTGGATACGATTGTGGCCACGCCCGTGATGTTCGAGAAATCCGCGCCTTCACCGGACCGTCCGGCGGTGCCCGGCCGCTTCTATAAAATCTTATTTTGGGTGGCTGACCAAGGCCTTCTGTTGTTCGACTTCAACGCCAGTGTGGAGTTCTGGGTCGTGCAGGCGGGGCGGCGGCGTTTCAACTTCTGGCCATTGTTGTTGTTATCCTGCTCCACCATTGGGTTTGCGACGACTGTGCCGATTCTCTTTCTCAATATCGTCCAAGAACTATCGCAGGGAGGGCAGTCTCATGGGACGATTTTCCCTCTTTCCTCCGAGGATCGGCAATGGCTGATGTGGATGATCATCAGCGGCATCGGACGGCTGGCGGCCCTCAATCTTGGGTCCAATGCCGTGGCGGGGACCGGGCACGTCCCGGCGGCCAGGAGCCTTATGGCGGAGCGGGTGGTAGCGGTCTTCAGCTTGGCCATGCTTCTCTGCGGGAGCTGTTTCATTGGCTCTTGGAAGCACGATGCCTCCAAGACCGTGCCCGGGTTGATCAACTTCGACCGGGACATGAAGTGGCTAATCCTCGGCGTGGCTCTGATTTTCATCCTGCAGGCGGTTTGGTACATGAGGTGTTTTTGGCGTGAGTTGACCGGCGCACCCCCGGTTCCCACCGCCGCGCCGCAGAACAAGTCCCTCTGGCTGCGGCTGGCCCTGTTTTCCCCTTTGCTGGTCAGCGTTTTTTTCCTGCTCGCGGCCTGGGGGGGCGCTTCCAAATGGTGGTCGGGGCCGCCCGCCCCGCCGACCGCCGCATCTCATCCTGCCTTCGACGCGGTGCCGCACGTTTCCGCCAGCACCGCCCACTCAGGAGACATTGATGAAACCCTGGCCCCTTTGGGCACTGTTGCTTCGTCCAACTCCGTGGTCTTTCAGATCGCCGAGGATTATTGCCAGCAAGTCGTCCGCCAGTTCGACGCCCACCAACCGATGCCGGTGGAGGCTGCGGACCGCCGCGGCGTGCGGGTTGGCCACGGTGTCCTGGAGGGCGTGGACAACCAGATTGACCCGGCCACCGGCACGCTGAAATGCCGGGCCAGCCTGATCGCCGAAGGCGATCAACTGATGCTGCCCGGCCTATTTTTGAACATCCGCCTGGTGTTGAAAGTGAAACATGGCGTCACCCTGGTGCCGGCGGTGGCGGTTCAGCGCGACCCGGAATCACCGTTCGTCTGGGTGGTCCAGTCGGATGGCACGGTGAGTCGGCGCCGGGTGGGTGTAGGGACGAACGACGGAAGATGGGCGGAAATTCAGAGCGGTTTGTCCCCCGGGGAGGTGGTGGTGAGCGACAGCTTCAACGTGTTGAGGGCCGGCCGGAAGGTGATTGCCGACCCGGGGCCACCTCAACCGGCACCTGACGCCTTCCGGAACTGAAGGCCGATAAATATTATGCTTGAACCGCCCCGCCGCCCGGGCTTATAAGTTTACCATGAAATCTAAATTAGTCCTGCTCTGGTTGTGCGGCTGGGCCAGTCTGTGCGCCTCCGCCCAGGAATGGGCCGTCGCCAAACTGGCCAAATCCTCGCGCCACGGGGAATGGGTCACCGTCACCAACGGCGCCCGCGCCGTCCAATGTTGGGTCGTCTATCCGGAGGTCAAAGAGAAAGCCCCCGCCGTCCTCGTCATTCACGAAATCTTCGGCCTGAGCGATTGGGCTCGCGCACTGACCGACGAAGTGGCGGCCGCAGGTTACATCGCCATCGCCCCGGACCTGCTCTCCGGGCTGGGGACCAACGGCGGCGGCACCAGCGCGCTGTCCTCCTCGGAGATTGGCCGGAACATCCAGCGCCTGCCCGCCGACCAGATCACCGGCGACCTGAACGCCGCCGCCGATTATGTGAAGGCCCTCCCGGCCGCCAACGGCAAACTGGCGGTGGCCGGCTTCTGCTGGGGGGGCGGCGAGTCGTTCCGCTATGCGGCCAACCGCCCCGACCTGAAAGCCGCGTTTGTCTTCTACGGCACCCCGGCTTCCGCCGACGCCATGGCCAAAATTCAGTGCCCCGTCTATGGCTTCTACGGCGGCAATGACGGTCGGGTCACCCTCACCGTCACCAACGCCCAGGCCCTGATGAAAACCGCCGGCAAGATCTACTTGCCGGTCATCTACGACGGCGCCGGCCACGGCTTCATGCGCGGCGGGGAGCCCGAGTTTCCCAACGCGCGCGCCGGCGACCGGAACGCCCGCGATCAGTCCTGGGAACGCTGGACCAATCTGCTGACGAAGCTTTGAGCGCGCCTTACACCAGCGCCGGCCCTTTGGCCCCGGTGTGCCGGATATCCTGCGCTTCGCAGAGGTACACCACGTCTTCCGCCAGGTTCGTGGCATGGTCCCCGATGCGTTCCAGACTCTTGGACACCACCATCATGTGAAGGCAACGGCCGATGGTCTGCGGGTCGGCCATCATCTGCTGCACGAGTTGCCGGTGGATCTCTTGGTTGAGCGCGTCCACCTGCCGGTCCCGGGGGATCACCGCCCGCGCGGTCGCCGAGTCCCGGTGGACAAATGCATCCAGCGCCCCTTTGAGCATCTCCAACACCAGCCCCGCCAGGCCCGGGAGGTCCAGATGGATTCGCACGGGCGGCTCTTGCGCCAGTTCCCCGGCGTGCTTGGCGATCTTGGATGCCTCGTCCCCGATGCGTTCCAGATTTTGCGCGATTTTCATCGCCGCCGTCACCAGCCGTAAATTCGTGGCCAGCGGCGCCTTGGTCAGCAGTTGAATGACCAGCTCATCAATCTCCACTTCAAAATGGTCCACCACGCGGTCGCTTTCCTTCACCCGCCGCGCCAGCGCATAATCCCGCTGCAACAGCGCCTCCAGCGCCTGATTGACCCCCGTCTCCACATGGCTCGCCATCAGCAGCAATTTCTGCTGCAACGCGTCCAGCCCCATCTCGTAATGATTGTCCATGCTTTTATTTTATCGGTTCAACCAAACCGGCCGGTCACGTAATCCTCCGTCTGTTTCCGGGCCGGATTCGTGAAGATTTTCGTCGTGCCATCAAACTCCACCAGCTCCCCAATGTAAAAGAACGCCGTGTAATCAGAGATCCGTGCGGCCTGCTGCATGTTGTGCGTCACGATGACGATGGTGAAATCCTTCTTTAATTCCAAGATCAGCTCCTCCACCCGCGCCGTGGCGATGGGGTCCAGCGCCGAGGCCGGTTCATCCATGAGGATGATTTCCGGTTTGATGGCGATGGCCCGGGCGATGCACAGCCGCTGCTGCTGGCCGCCGGACAGCCCCAGCGCGCTGGCGTGCAGCCGGTCCTTCACCTCGTCCCACAACGCCGCGTTCCGCAGGCTCTCCTCCACCGCCGTCTCCAGCGTGGACTTGTTTTTGACCCCGTGCAGACGCAGCCCGTACGCCACATTTTCAAAAATGGATTTGGGGAACGGATTGGATTTTTGGAACACCATCCCCACCCGCTTGCGGAGTTCGATCACGTCCACTTCCGGGCTGTAGATGTCGTGCCCGCCAATCTTCACCGCGCCCTCGATCCGGACATTGTCAATCAGGTCGTTCATCCGGTTCAGGCAGCGGAGCAGGGTGGACTTGCCGCAGCCCGAAGGCCCGATGAAGGCGGTCACAACCCGCTCGCCCAGGGACAACGAGATGTTTTTCAACGCCTTCGACGCGCCATAGTACAGTGACAACTGGTCCACCGTGATCAACGGCTGGCGACCGGCGGGCTCCCCGGTTTTCTGCTCGGTGGGGACGATTTTGGGCAGGGAAATATCCGGCATAAAAAATCAATGGAGCGAGCGCATTTTGCGCCGCATGTTGGAACGGATCAGGATCGCCACGATGTTCAAGGCGAAGGTCAGGATCAACAGCACCAGCACCGTGGCATACAGGATCGGCTGCGTCCGGTCAATGTTCGGCGACTGGGTGGACAGCACAAACACATGATACCCCAAATCCATGAACTGATCGGTCAGATGCGTCGGCAGCGAGGACATATAATACGCCACCCCGGTGAACAAGATCGGCGCCACCTCGCCCGCCGCCCGGCTCACGGCCAGAATCCCGCCCGTGAGGATGCCCGGCAACGCCTGGGGCAGCACGATTTTCAGGATCGTTTCCAGCTTGGTGGCCCCCAGCGCCAGACTGGCCTCGCGCAGACCCGGCGGCACCGCTTTCAGCGCCTCCTCCGTCGCCACGATCACCACCGGCAGCGTCATCACCGCCAGCGTCAGCGACGCCCAGATCAAGGACGGCTGGCCCCAGGCTTTTTGCCCGTTGTGCAGCACCCAGTCCAGGTTTTTGCCCACGAAATTGATGAAGAAACCCAGGCCGAACAACCCGAACACCACCGACGGCACCCCGGCCAGGTTGTTCACCGCCGCGCGGATGATCTGCGTCAACCACGACGTGTTCGGCGCATATTCCGTCAGATACACCGCCGTGATCACCCCCACCGGCACCACGAAGTTCGTCATCAGGATCACCCGGATCGAGGTGCCCACGATCATCGGCAGGATCCCGGTGGTGGCCGGATCAAAGATGTCCTTCTTGGGAATCGTCGAGACAAAGCGCCAGGACAATCCGGGCCACCCGTGCAGCACCACATTCACCAAGATCACCGCCAGAATGGCCAGGATGAGATAGGTGGCCGCGCCGGTCAGCCCGGTGAAGAAGAACGAGCCGTAGCGAAAGACCTTCGACCGAAAATCAATGGTGGCGGGGGCGGACATCAGGTTTTGCCCTCCAGCCGTTTTTTCAGGCGGTCCATGACCAGCGCGGCCAGCATGTTGGAAAAGAAGGTCACCACAAACAGCATGGCCCCGATGAGGAACAAAATCCGGTAATGCGCGCCGCCCTCCACCACCTCGCCCATTTCCGCGGCAATCGTGGCGGTGATGGTGCGGGCGGAGTCCAACAGGTTCCACGACAGGATGCTCGCATTGCCGCTGGCCAGCAGCACGATCATCGTTTCCCCCATGGCGCGGCCGAAGCCCAGCACCACGGCAGCGAACACCCCGGGGATGGCCGCCGGCAGGACCACCTGCCACGCCGCCTGCCAGCGCGACGCCCCCAGCGCCAGCGCCGCCTGCGTGTAGCTCCGCGGCACGCTCGTCAGCGAATCTTCCGCGATCGAAAACACCACCGGGATGATCGCAAACCCCAGCGCAATCCCCGCCACAAACGCGTTCAACCGCGACTCGTACCCCAACAGCCTTTGCAGCACCGTGGCCATCACGATCAACGCAAAAAATCCCACTACCACCGACGGGATGCCGGAGAGCAGCTCAATCGTCGGTTTGATGACCTCCTTGACCCGGGGCCGCGCCAGTTGCGAAACATAAATGGCGGCCCCCAGCGACAGCGGCACCGCAAAGAGCAGGGCCACCAAGGTCGCCTTGATGCTGCCCACGATCAGGGGCACCAGGTTGTACTTTTTGATCGTGGACACCGGCTGCCAGATGTACGCCGGCCGGTCGTACCCCGTCCACTGATAGGGCTCAAACAGATAGCGCCAACCGGTGGTGTTCACCGCCGCATCCTTGTCGTCGGACGCCTCTTTGCCGGCATCCACCTTGGCCTCCATCAACAGTTGTTTGGTGTCGTGGTCCATCGCCGCGAATTGATCCGACGTCAGCCCGAGGTAAGCGCGAAGCTGTTCCGGCGGGGTTTTGTCCATGTCCGCCGCCGGGATCACCGCCTGCCGGGCCGCGCTGTTCATCTGTCCCAGCAACAACGGCACCGCCTCCCGCGTCACAAAGGCGAAAATCAGAAACACCATCAGAATGGCCGTGAGCGAAATCAGGAAGATCCCTTTCTCCGCCAGCCATTCAACCGGGTGCGCCTGATGCCCCCGCTGAATGCCCATCCAGCCCTGCGTCCGCCGGCTTGCTTTGTTGGTCTTTTCGCTCACTTTAAATTAACGGCGGACAAAGCGGGTTGCTTGCCGTGGCCGCTCCGTCCGTCGCGTAGGATCGCTGGCTGAATCGCGATCAAATCAGTTGCTGCGCAAGTCTTTGGGCAGCGGATAATATCCCTGGTCTTTCACAATGTTCTGGCCGGCATCGCTGCGAATCCACTTCAGATAGGCCGCCACGTCTCCCTTGTCCAGCGCCGGATTCAAATACACGTACAGATAGCGCCAGATGGGGTAGGTCTGGTTTTCCACATTCGTTTCCGTAGGTTCCACCGCGGGGGAGGCGTCATCCTTTTTCACATTGAGGTGCTTCACCCCAGAACCATACGCCGCCCCGCCGTAACCGATGGCCCCGGCGTCCTTGCCCACCGCCTGCACCAGCGCCGCCGTTCCCGGCATCGTCTGCGCGGTGGCGGCAAAGTCCTGGCCTTTTAGCACGTTCGATTTGAAAAATTCATACGTCCCCGAGCTGTTCTCCCGGCTGTAAATGGTGATCGGCGCGTCCGCCCCGCCGACTTCCTTCCAGTTCTTGATCTTGCCCGTGAAAATCCCCTGCAACTGATCCAAGGTCAGCTCCTTCAACGGGTTGGACTCGTTCACATACACCGACAGCCCGTCCAGCGCCACCTTGTATTCCGTTGGCTTTTTGTTGAAGGCCACGATGCACTTTTGCAATTCCTCGGCCTTGATCTGGCGCGAGGCGTCGCACAAATCCGTCGTCTGCGCCTGCAACGCCGCAAAACCGATTCCCGACCCGCCGCCCGTCACATCAATCTTCACATCCGTGTGCTGTTGCATGTAGGTCTCGGCCCATTTCTGCGCCAGGATTACCAGCGTATCCGAACCTTTGACCGTGATTTGACCGGACTGCGCGCTCAAGCTGATCCCCAAGGCCAGGGTGGTTGCCGCAAGTTGTAGAAGGAAACGTTTCATATGGTTGTTTTGTACGTGCCAGTTTATCATTTTACTGATTGAAAAATCCACCACAATTATCGCCGCCACCGGGTCAGATGGCGCCTGGCTCGTGGCTCGTTCGGGTCAATTTTGGATTCCGCCTGTTACAATCCAGCGGCTTGCAGGTTACAATCGTGTGACAACCGGGGACGTTTCCGGTGTGGTGTGGCGGGGTCCCGGCCGGGCGCTGCCGGATGCCAAGTTCTCATCCTGGCAATCGGTGTGCGTTTGAAGGTTAGTCGCTGATCAAGTAGAAGCCGACAATGATCAGGCCGCCCAGAACGACGCCGGAAACGAGGATCGCGAGCAGGCGGTCGGTGGTCAGCCGGAGGCCTTGGCCGCCCCGGGCCCGCGCGAAGAGCCAGCCGACGAGGAAAAAGAGGCCCAGCACGAGGGCGCTGTGGGTCACCCAGTGGTGGCCGGTGAGCTTCTGCATCCCGGCCTGGACGGCAGGGCTGCTCTCTTTGGCGACCACCAGCAGGCCGTTGACCACGCTGGCCAGGGCCAAAGCCAGTCCGTAGGAAACCGTGTATTTGGCCAGGGCGGAGTTTTCCATAAGTTCGCGTGTATGTGTGTTCAACGGGTCAGCAATCCGACTTTCACCCCCAGGGCGATGATGCCGCCGTCCCCTTCAGTGACCAGGGCCAGCAGCACCGTCAGGCCGGCCACCCACAGGACCACGCGGCGCGCCGCGGGGTTGGCCGCCAGATCGGCGGCGGCGGCGATGGGGAGATAGGTGGCGAGCAGCAGCAGCAGGATGACCAGATGCTCCTTGGTTTCCATGAAGAACTTGTGCGCAAACGGCCAGGGACCCTTTAAAATGACGGCCTTGTCCGCCGGGTAGACGGTGACATACCAATAACCGCCGATCACAAACGCCGCCCACATGCACAGCGCGGCGGCCCGGCTCACCAGTTGGATGCGCCGTCGGTTGGCGGCGGAGGCGTTCAGCGTCTCCACCAGCACCCAGACGGTTGCGATCAGGCAGCCGACCCCGAACGAAACATGGGCCATCAAAATCAGTTCATTCATAACGCTGTGGCCGGCCATCCCCGCGCCGGCGCATCCCCGGGTTGAATAACAACAGATGCAAGTTGGCTCCGGGAGGGCGCGGCGTCAAGCAGTTTGCTGCCATTATGGTATAAGTGACGCTTTTGCTTGACGAAGCCCGGCGGCCGGCCAATTCTGTCCGCCGGAAAACAGCGGGCGCAGCTTGCCGGCCCCGGGGGCCTGCGGACGGCGCGGGGGCGCGGGTCCGTGACCCGCCGTCGCCCGATGGCCGGGGAATTTCGAAACGGTTTCCCGGCTTGGTATTTCGGGCGGGGGCTCATGGAGCCGCCCCGCCGGAGCGGCAGGTGCGCACCGCATCAACCTGTGACCAATCATGAATCGAACTGTCAAAACCTTCCTGCTGGTTGCCGCCTTGAATCTGGTGGCGGCGGCCCCCCTGTTGGCCGGACCTCCGTTTCTGACGGACGACCCCCAGCCGGTGGATTATCAACATTGGGAAGCCTACCTCTTCAGTCTGGGCCAGACGGGCGGGGGCGGCGAAGCCTTTGAAGGCCCGGCGGTGGAAATGAATTACGGTGTGTTGCCGGACACGCAACTGCATTTGATCGTGCCGATGCAGACGGTGGTGGCCAACGGCCAGCAGACGGTGTCCGGCCTGGGGGACACGGAGTTCGGCATCAAATACCGGTTTGTGCATGAGACGAACGGCTGGCCGCAGATCGGGGTGTTTCCGCTCATCGAACTGCCGACGGGGGATTCCGGGCGGGGTTTGGGGAACGGACGGACGTGGTTTCAGTTGCCGTTGTGGGCGCAAAAGAGCTGGGGTCCATGGACGACCTACGGCGGCGGCGGGGCGGTTTTAAATTCCGCGCCGGGCCAGCGCGATCATCCCTACGGCGGCTGGCTGGTGCAGCGGGACTTCGGGCCGCACGTCACGCTGGGCGGCGAGCTGTTTGCGCAGGGACAGGATGCGGATCAGGACCGGGGCTATGCGGCGCTGAATTTTGGGGGCCAATGCAATTTCAGCGAACACTTCAGCCTGCTGTTCAGCGCCGGGCACACGGTGGCGGGGGATGATCATGCTTTGTGGTATGTGGGGTTGTACTGGACGTGGTGAATGGCATCGGCGGGAACGAGCCGGGCGGCGCTCTGCTCATGAAAATCCCGCCAAAATTATTCATTGATATTGAACAAATGATCATTCATTCTTTTTCAAAATGAAAGTCTCAGAATCAACCAAACGACGTCCTGTATCCTCGGCTTGCACCGCCGGAACGCTGGTCACCCTGGCGTTGGGTTCAACTTTATGTGCGCACGCGCAATCCCAGTATGACCCCCTCGTCAACGCGCTTATTAGGAAAGGGGTTCTGACCCAGGACGAAGCCAAACAAGTGGTGGCCGAAATGGCGGCGGACCAGACCAATGCGCCGGCCAATCTGCCCGCCTCCTCGCCGGGGATCAAGCTGTCAGACGGCATCAAGTCCATGCAATTGTTCGGTGACGTCCGCCTGCGCTATGAATATCGCGGAGCGGACAACCTCCCGGGGGCCAGCCCGGAGACGTATTACCGCGAGCGTTATCGCTATGCCCTTCGGGTGGGCGTCCGGGGTGATTTGTACGATCAATTCAGTTATGGCCTCCGGCTGGAAACCTCCACCAACCCGCGCTCGCCGTGGGACACTTTTGGCAGCAACGGGACCACCGGCTCGGTCACGCCCTCGGACAAGTCCGGCAGCGGCATTGGCATCGGCCAGATGTACCTCAATTGGCATCCGGAAAATTGGTATGAAATGACGGTGGGCCGGATGGCGATGCCGCTCTACACCACCCCCATGGTTTGGGATTCCGACATCAACCCCGAGGGCGCCTTTGAAAAATTCAAATTAACGGTGGGCGATGTGGACTGGTTTGCGGACTTCGGCCAGTTTGATTATCAGGATCCCAGTTCGGCCTCGGCGCTGCCGTCCAGCGATATTTTCGTGCTGACCTGGCAGTTGGGTGCCAAGGTGAACATCAGCCAAGATCAGTTCTTCAAGGTCGCGCCGATGCTCTACACCTACACCGGCCAGGGTTCCAGCAGCGGTTTGAACACCGACTTTGTCGGCCAGGGGGGGGCGAATGGATCAAACACCAATGGTGTTCCCGGCGGACCAAATGTGGCGGGTTACAACGAAGAAGGGATTAACAATTTGTTGATTTTGGAAACCCCCGCCGAATATGACTTCAAAATCTCCAACACTCCGCTGGGGCCGTTGCAGGCGCGGTTCTTCGAGGATTTTTCCTATAATTTTCAGGGTGATCATCGGGCCCGCGCGGCCTACAACACCAACCCGGCGGCTTTTCCGGGCTTGAAAGGTCCGGTCGACGGCCAGAATAAGGCCTTTCAGGCGGGCTTTGGCATCGGCAGCGCCGGCCCGCTTTATGGCCCCACCCAGGGGTTGGTCTATGGCTCGACTTGCAAGAAAAACACCTGGGAGGCCCGCGTCTATTGGCAGCATGTCGAACAGGATGCCTTGGACGTGAACCTGCTGGACTCGGACTTCTTTGAAGGGCGCGGCAACCTGCAGGGCATTTATTCCGCCTTTGCTTATGGTTTTACCGATTCCATTATTGGCACCATTCGCTATGGTTATGCCAGTCGCATTGACAGCAAGCTTGGCACCGGCGGCAACAATCTGGACGTCCCCGGCCTCAATCCCATCAACAATTATAACGTGGTGCAGATGGACGTGTCCTGGCGATTCTAAAAATCAGGCTGGCTCGCCCGGCTTCTTTTAAAGATTCAGCCTTTTTCCCTCTCCGCCTTCACCAAACTGGCGAGCAATGCCTCCGTGGTGTGGGTCTTGGCTTCGAGGGTGGGTTGCAGGCCCAAGGCCTGGATGGCCTTGGTGGTTTCGGGGCCGATGGAGGCGGTTTTTAGTTGGGGGAATTGCTGCAACAGTTTGGGCAGGTCAAACCGCGCATGGAAATGTTTCACGGTGGAGCCGCTGGTGAAGGTCACCCAGTCCGCGCCGGTTTCCAGCAGCCGGTCGGTGACGCCGGTGGGATCGTCCAGCTCCGGCACGGTCCGGTACACCGCGATGTCATCCACAATGGCGCCCAGTTCCTGCAAGGCCAGCGGCAGGTCCGGGTGGGCCGCTTCCGCGCGCAGCAGGCACATCTTCACGTTCTCAATGGTCTGAAATTTGGCGAACGCCTCGGCCACCTTGCGGCCGGTGGATTCTTCCGGTTGCAAATCCACCTGCAAATGCAGCTCCGCCAATTTGGCGGCCGTGGCCGGACCGATGGCGGCGATGCGTGCCCCGCCGAGGTCGCGCATGTCGTGAAAGCGTTTGAAAAACAGGTCGAAGAACGCCGTCACGCCGTTGGCGCTGGTGAAGACGAGCCAGTCGTAGGAGCCGATGCCCAGCAGCATCTCCACCAACTCCTCGCGGCGGGTGGTTTGCTCGATTCTGATCGTGGGCACCTCCAACACGTCCGCGCCCAGGCCGGCCAGACGGTGGGCGAAGGAACCCGCCTGTGCCGGGCGGCGGGTGACGACAATGCGCCGGCCGAACAAAGGCAGGTTTTCGTACCAGTTCAGTTTGCCGCGCAACTTCACCACCTCGCCCACAATGGTGAGCGCCGGCGGAGAAATTTTCTTGGCGGCGGCCAGGCCGGGAATGGTGGCCAACGTGCCGGCCACGGACACCTGCCGGCCCGTGGTGCCCTGCTGGATGATGGCCACCGGTGTTTCCGGCGACATGCCATGCGTGATCAGTCCGTGCGTCCATTCCGCCAGGCGGTCGGTCCCCATAAGCACGACCTTGGTGCCGGGGATTTTGGCGATTTGATCATAGCGCAGGTCGGTGGCGGCGTCCGCCGGGTCGCCATGGCCGGTGAACACGGTGAAGCTGGAGCAATGCTCGCGGTGGGTCAGCGGAATGCCCGCGTAATTGGGCACCGCGGTGATGGAGGATACGCCCGGGACCACTTCAAAGGGGACTTTGGCGGCGGCCAGCATGGCGGCCTCCTCGCCCCCCCGGCCGAACACATAGGGATCGCCGCCTTTGAGCCGGACCACGCACTTGCCGGCGCGGGCCCGGTCCAGGATGACCTCGTTGAGCTCGGCCTGGGAACGGGCGTCCGCGCCCTTGTGATTCTGGCGCGAGATCAGCTCGGCGCCGGGCGGGACGAGCCGCAGCAACGCCGGATTGACCAGCACATCAAACACCACGACGTCGGCGCACCGGAGCAGTTCCGCCCCGCGCAACGTCAGCAGGCCCGGATCCCCCGGACCCGCGCCGACCAAATAAACCATGCCTTTGGATTTCACGACCCCCAGTTTAGGTGATTTCGGCCAATGGGCAATCTTGCAAACGCGGGGCAAGCCAAGGTTTGCCTTTCGCGCGAGAACCATTTATAAAACGCCTGGCATGAGCTCAACTGCACACATGATCAAAGCAACTGATACGGCGGGCGCGGGCGCGATCCGCCCCTTCCGCAAATTGCTGGCGGCCAACCGCAGCGAAATTGCCATCCGCATCTTCCGCGCCGGGACCGAGCTGAATCTCCGCACGGTGGCGATGTACGCGCAGGAAGACCGGTTCTGCCTGCACCGCTTCAAGGCGGACGAGGCGTATCTGATCGGCCGGGGCAAGGGGCCGGTGGCGGCGTATCTGGACATCGAGAGCATCATCACGATGGCCCGGGAGAAAGGCGTGGATGCGATTCACCCGGGTTACGGTTTTCTCTCGGAGAACGCGCATTTTGCCCGGGCCTGCGCGGCGGCGGGGATCGCGTTTGTGGGACCGCGGCCCGAATTGCTGGAGATGATGGGGGACAAAACGGCGGCGCGGGCACTGGCGCAGCGCCTTAACGTCCCGACCCTGCCCGGCAACGAAGATCCCCTCTCGGACCGCGGCGAGGCGTTGAAGGCGGCCCGGCAAATCGGATTTCCGTTGATCATCAAGGCGGCGTTCGGGGGCGGCGGGCGCGGCATGCGGGTCGTGCAAAAGGCCGGGGACCTGGCGGGG
>Ga0182030_10001476_pt1 | contig 48480 bp, 41 predicted proteins | sample 812S3MmetaG_FD_121299 | JGI IMG/M metagenome (GOLD analysis project Ga0182030, IMG submission 121299) | Permafrost microbial communities from Stordalen Mire, Sweden - 812S3M metaG (Illumina Assembly) | ecosystem: Environmental > Terrestrial > Soil > Wetlands > Permafrost | place: Sweden... | reverse complement strand
CCGTACGCTCACTCCACGATCAGCATCATCTGTCGGCCGGCGGCCGCTTCGCCGGCAGGTTGCGGGGCCTTCTTGCCTGGCCGTCCTCTTACCCACGACCGGTTGAACCGCAGCGACATTCTCCGCGCCGCGTGATGTGGCACGGAACTCCCGGCAAGACACATCGGCTCCGGCGTGGCATACGCTAATATGGTGGGGCGAGCGGCGAAGTGCTCTCAAGAAAAGATACGCAGATCAGGCTGTCCCTGTATTACCCTGTATTGTATTACCCTGTATTACCTACGCTAATATGGTGGGGCGAGCGGCGAAGTGCTCTCAAGAAAAGATACGCAGATCAGGCTGTCCCTGTATTACCCTGTATTACCGTCAGAGGTGCTTTTGAATGAGGAAGGCGTTTTCTCACGCATGTCTGTGCACGGTCTTGGCAAGCGTGCTTGCCGGTCAATCCGCAAAGCCGCTTGCCTTTGAGGTGATCTCTATTAAACTCTGTCCTCCCCCGCCGGAAGGCGGTGGCGTTCCGGCCAGCGGTTGGTACAATAGCGGCCAGGGAGTCACTGTGACCGCCAGCGCCACATCTGGTTTCTTATTCACGGGATTCTCCAACGCCCTAAGCGGAATCATAACGCCCGCAACTCTGACCATGGCCGGCCCCGCGGTCGTGACGGCGAATTTCGGAACGATCCCGACCCTGACGCTGATTCCTCCGAACCCGGTGCCCGTGGTTCCGACCAACGGCCAGCCGACACTTGTAACCTACAGCTTCGTCCAGGGCGGCGACATAAACCTGCTGAGCGGCGGCGTCTGCGCTCCCGTAGAGGAGGACAGCAATATCACGCAGGCGAACATCACCCGACTCTGGACCGACTCGACTGGAACCCCATGGGCGGAGATCAGTGTCTCGGTGAACCCCGCCGAGACCAAGGACTTGGCGACCATCGATTGCACCTGCCCAGGGGCGGAGGGCCGATCGACGCGCCGATCAGATTCATCCGGCCGACAGTAAAGATCACTTCGCGCCCGATCACCATAACTGCCTCCGGTACGTCTGGGCAATACACAGCGACCCTTACCAGCGTCGCTTCCCCTGCGGGTGGCAGCTACGCCTGGACTACGAGCGGCTCGATTGCCGTGGGGTTCGACCCAACTACACCGCCCTCTGGACCGAGCTCGAATTCCGTTAAACTTGTTATTCTCGGGACTGGCGGCACCTCCACCGTCACGCTCACGTACTACGGCCCAAATGGAGGCGTCGCAACCGATTCATTCACGTTCGCGATAACGAACAGCGTATCTGTCCTCGCCTGGGTCGATGGCAGCAAGATCATACCCGATCCCAGCCAACTACCGCCGGGGGACCCCCTGCCGGGAATACTCGGGAGCGCCCCCAACTGCGCAGCGTCGCTGCTCGGGATGTCGGCGGCAGGGATGAACAACCAGGTGAACGTGGTGGGTCTGCTGCCGGCCGAAATCGCCTATGTGAACCAGTTCATCGTCAATGGAAGTGCGAATCCTTCCCCGCCGTCCCAGGACCCTGGCTACAGCGGTGTCAGCGGCTACAGGATATATCAGCAGTTCCAATCCTACTATGAGGTTTCCAACGGTAGCATAACGAGCGGCACGACTCAGTATTTCAGCTCACCCACCCCTCTCGTCGGGTCGAGCCCAGAGCCGTGCACCGGGTATCAGTTCTCCTTGTTCTCCCAGGCAGCTCAGCCCAACGCCGCGAACGGCACCTTCGGGCTATCAGCCGACGGCAGCACCCTGTATCAAATCAACGAGGGCCGCGTGGGCACCGCCAGTCAAGGCGTAAACTACTATCTCAATGGGACGCCCGGACAGAGCTACACTCAGGCGACACCATGGATCTGGTCAGTCGTCCGATTCGGTCCGGCGGGCACTACGCTGCCCTTCACGGTCGGCGACAACCTCCAGATCTTTCCGTCGTACCAGATCTACGTGAACGGTTCCGCCACAACGTCCCTTCCACAAGGAAGCCTGGCGGCATTTATCGCTTTGAACGCAACATCTCAATACCAGGTGAACCAATGAGACACAGGAGAACCGCCATCATCGTCGCGACCGTCGTCGCCCTCTCGTCAGCGGCGTCCATTGCAGGGGCGGCCGACGAACTCGGAAAAGTGCTGGACCAACTCGCCGGCGACCCGGTTGAAAATGCTACGCTCTTTGCGCTGGAGCGGCAACCTGATGACGGCAGGGTGATTCCGGCTCTTCACTCCGCGTTCGAACGTGCAAGAAGCAAGAACGAGAAACAATGGATCGCCTCAACCCTGCTCAGGCTCAGTGACCCGGCCCAGGAGTATTCCGACTTCCTCATCAACTCGGCCAAGGAAGCGATAGAGGACCGAACGCCGACGTTCTTCGCCTACGACCAAGATGGACATTCTGTGAAGGGCCGGTTCGGCGCGGCCTTCGAGATGTGGTGCCAGGTGAATGGCAAAGACCCACGATCCGTCGCGGCAATTCAACTTGGAACGTACCCGGAGGACGTGCTCACCTTGGCTCGCGCTCAGGACCCGAGGGCAAGGCAGGCCCTCAGGCAAGCCCTTGAGTCGCCTGATCCCCTGGTCGTCGGATATGCAGTGCAGGGGCTCGGCCGTCTCGGGGACCTGTCCGCGATTTCCTTGATTTCGAGGGCCGCCGAGAACTTTCCTCCCGATGCCAGATCCGTGATATCGATGAACCTGCCCTGGTACTCAAGCCTCGACGTCACGCGGCTGATGGAGCGCCTTACTCCAGATCCTAACGCCAGGGCGCTCTTCGTACGAATGGTCCAGCGGGAACAGCAGTCAGAGCGGCAGAACGCCCTCAGCCGACTCGCGGGCCGCCCCAAGCAGTAGGCATTTCGGGGACACGAAACCCCAAACCCCGGCAGGAGTCCAGGCCACTCGCCCCGTCAGGTGTAATAGGGCCAGCGAATGTTGTACTTCGTGTAGGTGTCTTTCAATAGTTTAGACGAGCAGGGACAGATTACCCTTTTCCACTTCCTAGCCAAGAACCAGTGACCAGACGGGACCTTACCATGCGCTAAAGGCGCGCGGGAAGCCAGGCGCCGGGAAGTGGTTGGCGCACTCGCCGAATGCCCGGTTCAACAAGGGCGGCGGCTTGAGGGTGGATCGAACTTCTCTCCCTTCGAATTCACCCATTCGCAGGCGTCGATCGGTTTTGTGCCGGCGCGAAACGAGACCTTGTAGAGGCCGCGGCGATGATTGCGCAGAAAAGCTCCCAGCATCATGTCGGCGAGGCGGGTGTGATCGCGAAGCCATGAAGTCAAATACTCCACCAGCCCAGCGCCCGCAGTCGCCTCCCCCTGTTCCAGGCGACCCATGAACTGGGCCATGCGGCGCCGTGCGTTGTCATGCGAACGCTTATGCCACTGAAACGAGGGGTAGCGCGCCGCGCGCATGAGCCGCTCCTCGTGAGCGAAATGACCCTCAACGTGGCTAGCCAAAGCCTGACAGTCTTTCCGAATCGTGGAAGGCGGAGCCCCGGCCGCGAGCGACATCCGCAGCGCGGAGAGCGACTGGAAGATCCCGACGTGTTCGTCGTCCATTTCCGTCACGAACACGGCATGAGAAGAGCTCCATTCCAACCTGAGCATGCACGCATTCTAACCCGATTACAAAGCCGCAACTCCGATTGACAGCCAGATATGGGCGCGTCGACCCAGGTAACTCGCCCGTTGCGTACCAGTATAGAGCAAGGCTCCGTTCCCGCAAGCGACAATTTCGTTTCCGGGGGAATCGCGGTGGGCATGATCGGTAACTGCGGCAGGCCCAGCGCTCGGGCTCTGCTTCCCGAAGGAAAACTGGTAGTGTTGACGGGCTGCGGCGGGGCTGGGAATCTGTACAATTGCCAGTATGACGAGGGGACTTTCGACGGCCCGGCGAATCGCGTGGATGGCGCTGTTTGCCATGGCGCCCGCGGCCTACGCGCAGACGGACCTCCGCGGCATCTATATCTATACCAATGACGTCTCGCAACTGGCCAGCGGCGGCGCCACCCAGCTCACCAATTCCCTCAACGGGCCGGGGGTGGATGGCGCAGCGGTGGTGATTGGCTGGAATGCCATCGAACCGGCAATGGGGCAGTATCAATGGACCGTCCTCGACCAGTGGATCGGGCAGGTGGCAGCGATGGGCAAGAAGATCGACCTGGTGGTTCCGGCCGGCAGTTCGACGCCTGCGTGGTTGTTCCAGGCGGCGCCCGCGGGGGCTGGCGCCACGGAACTGAACTTCACAGTGTCGCCGCACGCGGGAGAGACCGGCGTGTGCGACACGGTTAACATTGCGGCGCCGTGGGATCCGATTTTTCTAGCGCAATGGGATTCCATGTTGGCGGCGCTCTCGGCGCATTTGAAAAGCGCGGGCACCTACGGCGCGATCACTCTGGTGCGCCTCACGGGCATCAACCGCACCACGGAAGAACTTCGGCTGCCTGCCGAAACCGCCGCCTCAACCGGCCTCGCATGCGTGAGCAACTCGATTGCGACGTGGCTGCAGGCTGGCTACCTGCCATCGCTGTTGCTACAGGGCTGGAATGCCGTGCTGAGCTCTTTCATGAAGAGCTTCCCGGACAAACCGTTCGCAGTGTCGATTATTCCGAATGACGCGTTTCCGGGAATTGCGCCAAACGGTACGGTGATCACGGGGGCCGTCGGGGATGAAGACGAGCCGCTGCTGATGTCGGCCAGTTCGCTCCTGCCGGGCCGGCTCGTGGTGCAGTTCGACTTTCTGATGCCGGGCGAGGCGGCGTCCACGGTGGTGACCAATGCGGCGCAGAAGCTGGGAACCATGGCGGCTTTTCAAACCAACGAATACCTGGGTAATCAGGGAGCCGGCTGTTCGGAGCCGGTCACCAGCAGTATTCCCTGCGCGGCGGATACGTTTCTGGCGATGCTGGAAACGGGGATCTATCCGCTGGGCCAGAGCAATCCCCTCGCCCCGCAATACATCGAAGTCTTTCGCGCCAATGCATTAGCATTCCCGCCGGACATTCTAACGGCGCACCTGCAACTGCTGCCGCCTTCCATTTCCCTGGTGGCGAATGCCGAAGGCGAAAGCCCCACGATTGCGCCGAACTCCTGGACGGAGATCAAAGGCGCGGGCTTATCGCTCACCGGCGATACGCGCATCTGGCAGACTTCCGACTTCACGAACAATCAAATGCCGGCGCAACTGGACGCCATCAGCGCGACGGTGAACGGCAAAGCGGCGTACGTGTATTACATCAGCCCGTCGCAGATCGACGTCCTGACGCCGCCGGACGCGATGTCAGGCCCCGTGCTGGTGCAGGTGACCAACAATGGTGCCACCACTTCATCCTTCACGGCGCAGGCGCAGGCGCTTTCGCCATCCTTTTTCATCTTCGGAGGTGGACCGTACGTGGCGGCCACACATGCCAACGGCGCGTATCTGGGCGCGGCCACGCTATACCCGGGCCTCACCACACCGGCGAAGCCGGGGGAAGTGGTGGTGCTCTATGCAAACGGCTTCGGACCCGGTTCCACGCCCGTGGTGAGCGGAGCAGTGACGCAATCGGGAACTCTGACGACACTGCCGGTAATCAAAATCGGAGGAACCGAGGCGCAGGTGATCTACGCCGCGCTGGTGGCGCCGGGAGAATTTCAATTCAACGTGATGGTGCCGGCGAATGCGGCGAATGGCGATTTAACCATCACCGCGACGTATGGCGGGCAAAGCACGCAGAGCGGGACGTTGATTACCGTGCATCAGTAGATTGAAGCGGTAGTGAAGCAAGAACCTCGACTGGCGCTGGCGCTCTGCGAGCGGTGGTCAGGCGATCGACTGTCGACAGGCCAGGAGGCCAGTCCCACTTAGAAATGCAGGCGGAGTGCGATCTGCACCTGGCGCGGATCTTTCGCGGAGAAGATTTTGCCAAAGGTGTCGGGCTGGTCGGCGAAGGCCTGCGGCAGGTCGAAATTAGCGCGGTTCATGGTGTTGAACGACTGAATCTCGGCGACCAGTTTCAGTTTGTCGGCGAGCGCGAACGTGCGGCGCAAGGAAAGATCGCTGGTGAAGAGGCCGGGACCGCGGAGGATGTTGCGGCCGGCGTCCCCCCAGGTATACGGCGGGGGAACGGCGAAGGCGCTGGTATCGAACCACTCCTGCGGCGAGGGATTCGCCAGGGAGGGTTTGTGCACCACATTCGGGCGGTCGACGCCAAAACTGCCGCCGGAGTTGCCGGTGTTGCTGTTGTCGCTGGAGAGCATGGGCGTGAAGGGCTGGCCGGATTGCGCGGTGAGGATGGCGCTGAGTTCAAAGCCATGCACGTAGCGGTTGGCGCCGGGAATCTGATACACCAGGGCGATGGTGGCGCGGTTGGGCATGTCGTAACTGGAAAGACTGCGTTCCAAGCGGTAATTGTGGCTGTCCTGCGGAAAATTCTGGTCGGAATCGGTGGGCAGGAATGCCGAGGTATCGTCGATGGATTTCGAGATGGTATATGCGGCTAGAACCGACAGACCATGGGCCAGGCGGCGATTGAAGGTGAGCTGCAAGGACTGATACTGGGAGTTTCCGCCGCTTTCGGTCATCAGGATATTGCTGTAATTCGGATAGGGCGAACGAGTCGCGATATCGGCCGGGCCGGGCGAATCGGGCTGATTGATGTCGAGAGAGCGCGGCAGATGAGTGCCCTTGGCGGCCGCGTAGGCGGCGCTGAATACGCCGACCTTTTCGACTTCACGCTGCACGTTCAGATTCCAGTGCTGGGTATAAGAGGGAACGAAATCGGGGCTGACGAAACTCAACTGCGCCGGGGGAACAAAACCGTTGGCGGTGGCGAACGGATTCGCGAGTGTGATGAACGTGTCCGACGGGAAGAAGACCGAGACGGTGAAGAACGGCGGGTTGAAATAGAGCGAGGAATTGACCACGAACATGCCCGAATCGTAGTAGAGGCCGTAGCCGCCGCGGACCACGGTATTCTTGGCGGGGGACCAGGCAAAGCCGACGCGGGGTGCGAAGTTATGCGCAGCGGGCCGGGTGCCGGAGCGCGACAAACCATCGGTGCCTACCTGCTCCGTCATGCCGGTCTTGAAATCGAAGGTAGCCATTCGGTTGGAGGGATCGGTGGGCGGCGTGTCGTATTCGTAGCGCATGCCCAGGTTGACGGTAAGGTTGCGCGCCACCTTCCAATCGTCCTGGAAATAACCGCTCAATGCCTGTCCGCGGAGGGTTTGGGGTCCGGTATATTGCGATTGAATGCCGAGGGTGGGCAGGCCGACCAGCAGGTCGCCGATGCCGGAGCCGGTGAGTGCGCCGGTGAAATCGATCTGGCCGCGGCTAAAAACTTCGACGTACGCGTTGAGCTGCAGAATGCGCGCCTCAGCGCCGATTTTCAGACTGTGCGCGCCGCGAATGAAAGAGAAGTTGTCGACCAGATGATAGGTGTTGTCGGCGCGGTTGATGGGCAGCGTTGCGACGTCGCCCACGCGCGAGAAGCCGGTGATGGAGATTCCGGGATAGCCATAATCCCGCGGCGCGGTGGGGAGATAATTGACGCCCCACAGGCTGTTCACGTTGACCGTATCATTCTGGACCAGAATCTGGCGGATCTCACGGTTGAAGCCGAGGATCAGGGAATTGGTGGCGCGGGGTCCAAAGGTCTTCTGAAAGTGAACCATGGCGTTGTGGCCGCGGTTGTAGACGGAATCGCCGAAGCCAGGCAGTTGCACGGAGTTTTCAGCAAACGGCTCAAACAGGTCTTCGCGTCCGTAGGTATAGCGGAAGGTGAGCTGGGCGGAATCGGAAAGCGTGTGGTCGATGCGGGCGTTGCCCTCATTCTGGTCGGCGGTATAGATAGGTGAGCTTTCGTAGTTTCCGCCGATGCCGGGCAGGTTGGGCAGGGGGAACAGGGCCAGCACCTGGCTGGCATGAGAAGAAATTTCGGTGGTGGGAACAATGTCGCCGGGGAATGGATTGCCGGAATACGGATCTGAGACCACCTGGCCGAGGCTGGACAGATTCCCACCGCGAACAGCCTGGGTGGGGACGGTGCCGAGTTGAGTCTGGCCCTGGTGTTCCCGGAGCCCTTCGAAGTTCAGGAAATAAAACGTGCGGTCTTTCCTGATGGGGCCCCCCACCCCAGCGCCGAACTGGTTGCGAATATACTGAGCGCGCGTGGAGGGGTCGAAGAAATTGCGGGCATCCAGATCGCGGTTGCGTAGGTAATCGTAGAGCGAGCCGTGGAACTGGTTGGAGCCGGAGCGCGTGATGACGTTGACCTGGCCGGCGGAGGCCTTGCCATATTCGGCGCTGTAGGAATTGGTGGCGATCTTGAATTCCTGGATGGAATCGACGGAAGGTTGCAGGACGTAGCCGCCGTTGTCGGAATCGGAATTATCGGCGCCATCGAGCAGATAATTGTTGGCCTCTTCGCGGCCTCCATTGGCGTGCATGGCAAACGTGCCGCGGGTGGAGAGCTCGGAACCCTCGACGGGCGGAGCAACGCCGGGCGTGAGCAGAGCGAGTTGCAGAAAATCGCGCTCGTTGAGCGGCAGGGATTCAATGCGAGACTGATCGAGCACGGAGCCGATGTCACTGGACTCGGTGTTGATATCCACAGTGCGGGCCTGAACGACAATCTTCTCGCCTTTACCGGCCACTTTCACGCGAACATCCAGACGGGCGCGGTGATCCACTTCGATGCGCACGCCTTCGGTACGGAGGTCGGCGAAGCCGCTGGCAGTGACGGACAACTGATAGTCGCCGGGGGCGAGTTCCTCGAAGAGATAGAAGCCGGCGATGTCTGTCTGAGAAGAACGTTGGAAGGAGTGGCCCGCACGCTGCAAAGTAACGGCTGCGCCCGGAATGACACGTTCCGATGGATCAAGGATATAGCCGGAAAGCGATCCGGTGCTGACTTGTCCCCAAACCTGAGGAATCAATACGAGGAAAAAAGCAATGGCTAGCCGCATAAATATCGGGTCAACTCCAGGCAGCCTGTGTCCATTCATAAGCATCGGGCACGGGCCCAAGACGAAACAGATTCCGGGGAGGAGCGATCAGGCTTAAGATACTATAACTTATCTAAACAGAGAATCACAAACAAAATCCCCAGGCGAATGAACCACTCGCCTGGGGATTTTGGCAAACAGTACCTACAGAGGCGTTACCGCGCGTGCGCCTTTCGCATCCTTAGCGCCGCGAAACCAGCCAGCGTGATTCCCAACGCCAGTAGTCCCCAAATCGAGAGCGCGGGAACGGAGGTGGGGGGATTGCCGCCCTGGGTAATGGAGGCTGGCAGCGGAACCGCACCCAAAATGTTGACGAACAGAGCGGTGTTCAACGGATCGTTCCAGTCGCCAAAGTTGTCAGCCCAGCTTCCGTTGGCATTCTGCGTTCTGACGAGGACTTCGTTCTGGTCTTCCCACCAGTTGCAAACGCCGCCGCTCGGAGAAGCTGCGCCGGGCATATGGCCGATAGCCGCTCCGCAATCTGACTTCAGGTGGGTGATGTGAGAGTTATCGGCTAGCCCGATGTTCGATTCCAGGCCCTTGTAGACCGCCCACATAGGATATGCGTAAGGAGCGCAGCCCCACATGGCGCCGACGGTAGTAGAGCATCCGCTGCCCGAAGTGACGAAAATGCCGTACCAGCTGTCCACGGGATCGGTCCAATATTTATTCAGCCAGCTCATTCCATTCAGGGCGGCCGCGTTGCTGCCGTTGCCCGCGAATGCCATGGACGTCAACCATCCGCCCGTGTCGGAGTGCGTGCAGAGTCCCGAAGACGGCAGGGCGTAACAGGCAGCATATTGGATGTTGCCACCTGTTGTGGAATACGAGTTAGCGGTTGCGACCTGGCTCTGATCGGCAACGAGCCAGGCGGTCTTCATGCTGGACCTGACATACGACGGCGTCGTGGCGCCCGAGTTTTCGTCATAGCCGATCGCGATAACGCCCCACTGAGCGGTGGACATGTCCGCGTCGGAATAGGCCGGAGTATAGTGCCAACCACCGGCGTAATTGCCGCTTGTGGATTGGTACGACGCAAATTCATTGGTGATGTCCTGGGCGATCTGCAGCCAGGTCAAATTCTTCAGAGGACCGGTGGTGGTCGCCACGGCATTGACGCCCATGGTGACACCAAAGGTGTCAATGGCGGAGGCCACAAACCCCGTGGTGTAGGTTTGTTCAGACGCGTACCAGTAGACACCCGAACAGGTCCCGCCGCCACCAGGGCAGATGTTCACAGACGCGTTGTTGAATTGCAAATTGGGTACGAGGACCGCGTCACTCAGAAGGTATGCGATGCCGTTGGTCACGACGTTCGCGAACGTCAGTGTGCTGGACGTGGCTGTGTTGGTGCAACTGGCCGGACTGGGCCACTTGCCTTGCTGGCTCTCAAAAGCAAACACCGACGCGCCCGTTACCGCGTCCACGCCGCCACCAAAGTTCCAGGACCCGTTCGCCAACTGGGTAACGCACAGGTGCGTCAGGCCATTTTGGATTGCAGTCAGTTTTTCCGCTTCAGTCGCCGCCGAAGCGTTTCGTGTCCATACAGGGCTTGTCAGCAGGATCACGCTCAAAAATAACAGGGCCCTCTTCATTTTTCTTAGTCCTCCAGTTAAACAGAACAGGCCCCCAGATATCACCTGGGGTCAGCCTATAGTTTATGCCAAGAACAGCACAATTAGCAGCCTAAATTTTCCTTGGCAAGAGAAATAATACTCTAAACGTCAAGAAAAGTCTAAGGAAGTCTGGCGGGGATACAATCTCATAGGGGGAATTCCTGATAGGGAGCCCGGCGGACCGCCCGGGAGGGCATTGGCGGTCGGATTCGTGCTAAATTCGCACCTATGGCAATTCAAGCGGTAAACCGTGTCGGTGCGGCCCTCCTCGTCATCTTCCTCGTTTTGGGCATGGCGGTTTGGGTGTCCAGCCGACATGTTCCAGTGCCAGCGCATACCGTGCAATCGGGCCTGACGCTGCCCGCCGGCGAAAGTTTCGGCGGTTCGGAGTGGTCGCATCCCAACATCGCAATCTCACCCGACAAGAAGCACATTGCGTACGTGGCGACCCACAACGGCGTGACGCAACTCTACCTGCGGGATGCGGCTGAGTCCGAGGGCCGGCCGCTTGCGGGCACGGGCGATGCGCACACGCCATTCTTCTCGCCCGATGGGAAATGGCTTGGAGCAGTCGCCGGCGGAAAACTGGTGAAGTTCCCCGTGGTGGGTGGGGCGCCGGTGATCGTCACTTCGCTCCTGGGTGAGGTTTATGGCGCGTGCTGGGGAACCGACGGCTGGATCTACATGGGAAGCGAGGCTCCCATTGGACTGGTGCGAATTCAGGCGGCAGGGGGCGCCACGCCGTTTGGGATCACCACCCTCGACAACAAGAAAAAGCGCGAGATCGCCCATCGCTTTCCGGATGCCTTACCTGGCGGGAAATGGGTGCTTTTCACGGATCAGACCGCCGCTCAACGCAACTTTGACCAAGCCGATATTAAGGCGCTCTCGTTGAAAACCGGAGAGATCCGCACAATCTTACAAGGCGGCACGAATCCGCGTTACGTGCGGAGCGGCCATCTGGTTTTCCTGAAGGCGGGTGTGTTGATGGCGGTTGGCTTCGACCTGGATAAAATGGAGACGCACGGCGCTCCTGTTGCGGTGGTGGATGGGGTGATGGAGAACCCTCGCACGGGGACCGGCCAGTACAGCGTTTCGGCGGACGGCTCATTAGTGTATCTGCCGGGCCGCGCTTCATACGGGGATCATGAACTGGTGTTTGTGGATCGGAGCGGCGCCACGCGGGTGCTCACCGCCAAGAAACGGCCTTATCAGGACTTGATGCTCTCGCCCGATGGCAAGCTGATCGCCACCACAATTGCCGGACCGGAGACCGACAGCTGGATCCACGACATCGCTCGCGATACCGATACACAATTCACCTCCGGCGAGGAGCGCCGGTATCCGGCCTGGAGCGCCGACGGCAAGAAGGTACTCTACGGCGGCTTCGATAAGGACGGGTACTCCATTTTCTGGAAGTCGCTGGACGGGACCGGCAAGCAGGAAGAACTGGTGGACGCGGATGAGTTGCAGGCCTCGCCCGGTTTCGCGACCCGCGACGGGCGCATGGTCTTAATTGAAATCTGGAGTTTTGCGGGTCCGCGCGACATCATGCAATTGTCACTGGAGAAGCACTTCCCGGCGCTGCTGATCGCCAGGCCGCCTGATGAGGACTGGGCGCAGGTCTCACCGGACGGCCACTGGATCGCCTATAACACCGATGAATCGGGCCGCCCGGAGGTCTGGGTGGCGACATATCCGGACCTCGGGTCGAAGGTCAAAATCTCAACCGCGGGCGGGAGGCATCCGCAGTGGTCCCCCAACGGCAAGGAACTCTATTATCTGGAAGACGGCTCGGCGGAAAACCCGCGCCCACTCAACCAGCGCGTGACGCTGGTGGCCCTCCCGATCGAAACCTCGCCCGCATTCAAGGCCGGAACGCCGCAGGTGCTGTTCCATGGGCCGTTTTTCGAGAGCATTCACGATTACGCCGTGACGCCGGATGGCAAAGGTTTCATCTTCATCCGGAGGAACCAGGAGCCGGGCCCCTCCGAATTGAAGATGATCCTGAATTGGAGCAATGAGCTCAGGCGCGTGCCGGTAAGCTGAACGCCGAGGCATGGATCGCGACGGCGCCGCCGCCTTCCCTGGCGGGATCGTCGGCGCTGCTACGCCGCGTAGAAACTCAGGGCATTGTCGCCTTGCCTGACCACCCGCGAGCGAATCAGGGATCCCTGGCGCTCTGGAAGGGCCAGGCGCACGGAATGCTGGAAGATGACGAGGCTCGGCGGAGCCTGTGCCAGCAAGTCCAAAGCGGCCAGATACTCGCGCTCCATGCTGTATGGCGGGTCCAGGAACAGGATTTCCGCGGAATGACGAGGCAGGTTGAGCAAGACGGGTCCTGGGACGACGATGGCGCGGCCTCGGGCCTGGAGGGATGCGAGATTCTGGCGGATGACTTCCAGCGCGGCGCGGTTCTTTTCCAGGAAGAAGACATAGGCGGCGCCGCGGCTGAGGGCTTCAATGCCAACAGCTCCGGTGCCGGCGTAGGCGTCGACGAAGGTGGCGCCGGCGATGCGGGGCGCCAGGATGTTGAAGAGGGTTTCGCGGAGGCGGTCTGGCGTGGGGCGGGTGGCGTTGCCGGGCAGGCTCATCAAGCGGCGCGAACGGAATTCTCCGGCAATCACACGCATCAGACGGTCACCAGGCCATAGCGGCGCTGCCAGTGGTCGCGGATGTAAGCGACGGCGCGGCGCAGGGCATCTTCGGAAGGCGGCCGCGCGATGAAATCGACGGCCTCACGGCGGGCCACTTCGAGAATCTCGGCATCGCGCAGGATATTGGCGACGCGCAGGGAAGGCAGGCCGGCTTGTTTGGTGCCGAAGAACTCACCGGGTCCGCGGAGTTTCAAATCCATTTCGGAAATGTAAAACCCGTCTGTGGAGTCCACCAGCGTGCGGATACGTTCGCGGGAAGCGTCGTTCATTTTCTCAGTCGCCAGGATGCAATAGCTCTGGGCGGCGCCGCGGCCCACACGTCCCCGGAGCTGGTGGAGCTGGGCCAGACCGAAGCGCTCGGCTTGTTCCACCACCATGACGGTGGCGTTGGGTACGTCGACGCCCACTTCGATGACGGTTGTGGAAACCAGAATCTGGATGTGGCCTTCCTTGAAGCGCTGCATGGCGGCCTCCTTTTCGTCGGGGGCCAGACGGCCGTGCATCAGGCCGACGGTGAGTGAGGGGAAGACTTCGCGCGAAAGATGCTCATACATCTTCTCGGCGGCCTTCATGGCCTGGGTTTCGGATTCTTCGATGACGGGGTAGACTACGTAGGCTTGGCGGCCTTCGTCGATTTGCGATTTCAGAAAGCTGTAGGCCTGCTCGATGGCGTCGGCGGTGTAGTGTTTGGTGAGGATGGGCTTGCGGCCGGGGGGCAGTTCATCGATGACGGAGACGTCGAGATCGCCATAGAGGGTCATGGCGAGAGTGCGGGGAATGGGCGTGGCGGTCATCACCAGAACATCGGGATGGATGCCCTTCTGGACCAGACCGAGGCGCTGGAGCACGCCGAAGCGATGCTGTTCGTCGATGATGGCCAGGCCCAGTCGCTGGAATTCGACATCCTTTTCAAGCAAAGCGTGCGTGCCGATGACGACGTGGGCAAGGCCCTCGGCGATGAGTTTCTTGAGCTGCGTTTTTTCGCGGCTGCTGAAAGAGCCGGTCAGCAAGACGGTGACATAGCCAAGCTTGGAGAGGATCTGTTTGAAATAGAGGCCGTGCTGGGTGGCGAGAATTTCAGTGGGCGCGAGGACCGCAACCTGATAGCCGTTTTCGAGGGCGATGACGGCGGCTTCCGCGGCCACGATGGTTTTGCCGCAGCCCACGTCGCCCTGCAACAGGCGGTTCATGGGGCGGCCTTCCTTCATATCGGCGGCAATTTCGCCGAGGACGCGCTTCTGCGCGCCAGTGGGTTTGAAAGGCAGCATGGCCTTCACTTTTTCGCGGACGCGGTCGTTGAGCTCGAAGGCGATGCCGGGCAGGGTGCGGGCCTTATTGCGCTTCAGGGCGACGCCGCATTCCAGCCAGAAAAACTCTTCGAAGATCAGCCGGAATTGAGCTGGAGAACGGAAGGCATTGAGCAAGCGGAGGTCGGAATCGGGCGGCGGGAAGTGAGTGTCGCGAACGGCGGTCCAGCGGTCGGGGAGCTTGAGTTGTTGACGGATGTGTTCGGGAAGGCAATCTTCCTCGGGAGACAGTTCGGCCAGAATGCGGTGGGTGAAGGCGCGGAGGCTGCGGGTGGTGAGTTTGGCGACGGCTTCGTAGATGGGGACGACGCGGCCGACGTGGAGAGAGGAATCGGCGCCTTCGTCATCGCCGGAGAGAATTTCGAACTCGGGATGCAGCATAAGGAGTTCGCCCGAGTAGCTGTCGAATTCCACTTTGCCGAAGAGCGCGACGCGCATGCCTTCCGCGAAGACGTTGGCCAGGTAGCTGCCGTGAAACCACTTGCCGAGGAGTGTAGCGCGGGAAGAATCGCCGAAGTGCGCTTCGAACAGGCCCAGGGTGCGCCGGCGGAAGCCGGAAGCCTTGACGGAACGGACTTCGGCGATAACGGTGGCCATCTCCCCGGGCGCCAGTTGCGCTACGGTTTTCATGTTGCTGCGGTCTTCGTAACGGAAGGGCACGTAGGCCAGCAGGTCCTCCGCCGTGAGCAGGCCCTTGGCTTCCAACATGGCGGCGCGCGCGGGGCCAATGCCTTTGACGTAAGTGAGCGGGGTGGTGAGGTCCATGGCGAGTGACGCCGGCAACTGCCAGTGTACAATGCTGCCATTGGGACGGGCGCAAACCGGGATGAGGCTATGGCCGCCTGGATTGCGGTAAAGTTGAACTACTCATGTCTAATTTGCTGGAGGGCAAGCTCGCCCTCATTCTGGGTATCGCGAACAAGTGGAGCCTGGCCTATGCGATCGCGCAGGCGTTTTCACGGGAAGGCGCGACGCTGGCGTTGACGTACCTGGGCGACCACCAGAGAGACGCGATCGAAGATTTGTCCAAGGGCCTGAACGTGGCGGCGGTGCTTCCCTGCGACGTGACCAAGGACGAAGAACTGACGGCTCTGACGGACGACTTGCGCGCGCTGGGGCGGCCGATCGATGCCGTAATCCACAGCCTGGCGTATGCCAACCGCGAAGACCTGATGCGGCCGTTCGTGGATACCAGCCGCGAGGGATTTCAGTTGGCGCAGAATGTGAGCGCCTACTCGCTGGTGGCGGTGGCGCGGGCCACGGCGCCGCTGATGACGGCGGGCGGGTCGCTGAGCACGCTCACCTACCTGGGGTCGACGCGGGTGATGCCGAATTACAACGTGATGGGCGTAGCCAAAGCGTCGCTCGAAGCAGCCATGCGTTATCTGGCGAGCGACCTGGGGCCGCAGAAAATCCGCGTGAACTGCATTTCGGCGGGGCCGGTGAAGACTACTTCAGCGCGCGGCATCAAGGATTTCGCCAGTATTCTGGATACGGTGCCGGAGCGTGCGCCCCTGCGGCGGAATACGGATCCGGCGGAAGTGGCCGACGCGGCGGTGTTTTTGGCGAGCGATCTGGGACGCGGCGTCACCGGCAATATTCTGTTTGTGGATGCGGGAATGCAAGTGATGGCGTATTAAGCGCGGCGTCGATTCCCAGGCAAACACCGGGAGCCGGCGGTTAACAGTCGCCGAAAGGCGGTCGTCTGTCCCACGGAGTGCTGTGCTTCGCCCCGCACAGCCTGCCATAATAGTTGTTCCATATGAAAGTCGAAGTGGTTCTTACCGAGGCGGATATCGCCCAGGAATTCGCCGAAGCGATCGAGGCGCGCGATCTGCCCGAGAAGTTCTTCTTCTGGTTCCCCCGCTCTGCCGCCGAATGGGCTGCGTTGACGGGTCATGCTGAGCTATACGGCGGCCTTTGGGAGACGTGGAAGGAACTGGCGGCGCAGGCGGCCACACTGGCGAAGTACTTTCCGCGGCGCGTCCCGGTAATCAGTTTCGGCGCGGGCGATGGCGCGCGGGACCGCCTGTTGATGACGGCGCTCAAGAACGCCGGCTGCGAGTGTCTCTATTTTCCGGTGGATGCCAGCCAGGCGATGCTGGAACTGGCGTGTGCGGGCGCGGATGACGAAGATATCGAAACCGTCGGCATCAAGGCCGATATCTCCAGTCCGGTCCACCTGGTGTATGCGGCGGATGCGGCGGAACCGCCCCGGCTTTTCATCCTGAGCGGCAATACCATGGGCTCGTTCGATCCGCTGGCCGAGGTCCGCTACGTGGCGCAAAGCATGAAGCCGGAGGACCGGCTGATTGTGGACGGCGAACTGCACCACGAAGAACTTTCCATGGCCCGGCGCGACAACCCGGCGTCGCGGCGGTTCCTCTGGACGCTCCTCTACGGCGTGGGCATCCGCGACAACGATGGCGAAGTGCGCTTTCAGTTGAAGCGGGACGACCGGCACGCGGGTCTGCACATGATGGTGCGATCGTTCCGGGCAGCCCGCGATGTTTCGGCCACCGTGGCGGGGCAGGAGATTCCTTTGCAGCGCGGCGAGCATATCGGCCTGAATTTCCAGTACACCTACACGGCCGAGGCGTTTCGCTGGCTGCTGGGCGAGCACGGCGGCCTGGAAATTCTGGAAGAACATCGCAGCGCCGACGGACGCTTTGTGACAGCGGTTTGCCGGCGCGCGTAAGCCGCGCGGATGCGAGAGGTGCGGGAAGAGCGGTGGCTCACCCGGGCATCCGGCTCGGCACGTGCGATTTTACCGAACCGGATTCCCGAATGACGCGCCTCGACGCGAGAGGCACGATCTGTTCCCGCCGATGAACTGTGCAGGCTTCAGCCCACGCCGGAATTTCAGAAGATAGACGTCTTGCGCCTGAATTGAGGCTACCTCCGTGGCTGCGGCGCAACAAGATTGGCAAAGGATAGCGATAGCCTAACGATCGATATGGCTAGGACGAGGTGAGAGGGGCAATTGAAACACGGAGGCGCGGAAGAGCGGAGAAAAAGCAGAGAACTTCAATTTCACCGCAGAGACGCTGAGACGCTGAGAAAACATGAGAGGGAGAGTCGGTTAGGTTAGTCTTCCGTGAAAGCCACAAAGTGGTAGGTGTACTTCCAGAGCTGCTGCCCGCCCAAAGACAACCCCGGCGCCGAAAATGCCGGAACTAGCGACGGGTCCGGCACAACCTCGATGACAAGATCAATCGGCAGAAGCGAGGAGATCGCACTGCAAGACGCTGCAAAGCCATCCGGGGGGGGCCGGAATCGTAAGTGTGCCATCGGATACCCGAGCCTGCCAGGAGTGATAGCCATCGTACGTGCCCGCGTGTAATACCTGGCTCACAGTGACCCAGGAGGTTGGATCGCCGCCGGTCCAATTGATGGTTACTGGCTGGTTACAGAAGGCGGTCCCCGCCAAATCCGTCGTGATCTGAATTTCAGGGGCGATCTGGATGCTCGACTGAAACTCGCCCACATCGGGGCCGCCGCTCGCCGCAACCGTAAACTTGCCGGATTCGATTGTGCCCGCGGGAAGCGCCGCCTGATATACCGTCAGGCCGGCCACCTGCTGCCGCTGGAGCGGCGAAACGGAGGCGGTAACGGGAGCGAAGCCAGGCCCTTGGGCTGTAACCGTGCCGGCTCCCAGACTCCGATAGCCGGGGACCGGGCACGAAGAGCCAAAATAAGCCGTCGATACTGCGGCGAGAGGGCCCTCGGTGAAGACCGGTACTGGAGGCGCCTGCTTCCCTGGCGAAGCCTGCAGGGAGACGGTGACGGTGTCGGCCTCTGTAGCCACATGAGCTGCGGTTGTACTGACCGTCTTCTCCCAAGTGATCTGGCCGTAGCCGGCCGCTGGCGTGTCCACGCAGGCGCCACCGCCGGTTCGAACGGCAATCGTGACGGGCTGGCTGATGCTTTCGATCTCGAGCCTAACCTGGAAGGGTACGGCACACCCTTCACGCACCGTCTCTGGAACCGGGAGGTTGAACTGGTCCACCCCAATCAAACCGCGTGCGCGGCCGGCCCACCAATATGGTTCACTCGTGTAAGGGGCGAAGTCATATACCCCGGTAACCCCAACTTCGCCTGTGGCCAAGGGGCTGGATGGGGCAGGAAAGCCAGCGGCCGGCGCATTGCTAACGAGGCCCAAGCCAGTCCCGTAGGCCGACAGGTATTCTCCGGGCGATGCGCTATTAGCCGCAGAGTTAAGCGAGACGGTTCCGTTGGCGCTGACGTTGAATACCGCGTCTTGTCCGCAGCCGCTCGCGTCCACGGAGAAAAGGCCCACAGAGGCGCCGGCCAATGGATATGGAGCGCTGGCGCCTGCCGCGGTTGTCACCACCACGCCGGAAGCTGTTTGGGATGGCGGCATCTGGAAGTTGATCTGATTCGGAGAGACGTAGAAAAGGGGGGCGGCAGCCCCATTCACGGCAACGGATGTGCGACCTAACGACGCCGGGAGGGGCACGGTGGTCGCGGAAACCGTCGCAGTCGCTAAGTTGCTGCCGAAGATAGTAGCAATCGAGCCGGGGGCGCCGGCGGCGTTGGTCGAGTAACTGGCAGCGTTTACGACGCTGCTGATCACTGGCTCCTGAGGCCAAGCCGCCAGAGGCCAGATAATCAAGCTGAGGAGCGCGCGCTTAGTGCGCACAGGGTCCATCTGATTCCGATGCTATGGTCGGCACCGCGGCCAAAGACAATTATAAGACCCATTTATCTTTAATACGAATTATCCCGCATTTTGAGCTGCCAGCCGTGCTGCAAATTAGGAAACGGGGGGACCACGGCGGCTTATTTTTCGCCTGTCAAGCCGCCAAGAACACCCTACTCCCCATAATTGATTTCGGTCTGGCGCGCCGCGATGGCGGAATAAACCAATAGGACGGCGGTGACCAGGAGTAAACCGGGAACGGCGATCCATAGGGGACTCGGGTCGGACTCTACCACCATCACTGAAAATGGCGGAGGAACCGGGACTTCCACGGGGCACAGGCTCTTCAGATAGAAAATGATACTGATCTTCTTCAGAAGATCCGGCAGAAACGGGTTCAGGTTCTCCCAGACAAAGACCACTGCGGCGGGAATCAACGGATTGCGGAAAAGCAGGCCGCACATCAGAAATACAGCGCCATAGCCGATGCAGCCGAGCGCGGCCACCAGTATGTAACTGCCAAGCTGGCTGAGGCCCGGGCCGTGCCAGAGATAATCGCTCCACGCAGGGCCGAAGTGGCGGCTCAAGGTAAGGAAAGAAGCCGCGGTGCTGCCAACGAAGAGCACCAGCGCCACGGCCACGCCGGCGAGATATTTGCCGGCGACCAACAGTTCCCGCCGCATGGGTGTAAGGAAATAGTAGTGCAGGGTCTTTTCCAGCATTTCTCCGCGGAAGAGGTTGGAGAAGATGCCCATGCAGCCGAAGAAGATGGTGGCGCGCAGGTAAAAGAACAGGAACAGGGCGGCGAATACAATGCTGTCTTCACCCAGCGTGTGGTGATGGTCGGCGGTCTGGCGGAGTTCGAACAACCAGTGCAGCAGCGTGATGATCACGGGGCCGATCGCCAGGCAGTAGATCCACCAGCCGCGCCGGGAGAAAAACGTCTTCTTCAATTCGAGGCGCAGGACGGCGCCGATCTGCCGCAGCCAGAGCGGACTCATACGGTGCCTCCTTCGGCGCCGATCAGATATTGATAGACGGAGTTCACGTCGTCATCGGCGGGCGCTACGGATTCCACTTCCAGACCGGATTCGAGCACCACGCGGTTGAGCAGCAGGTAGAAGCTGTCGGCATCGGTGGTGCGTAGCAAGAGGCCTTTGCGGTCGTTACTGATTTTGGCTTCCACCATGTGGTTGTCCTGGAACAGCCGCGCGGCCAGAGCGCCGGGGTTGTCGCAGCGCACCAGAATCTGCATGGGCTGTTCCTTCACTTCACTGCGAACGCCCTGGATTTGGCCTTCCGCCACCACATAGCCCTGGCTCAGCAGGATCACCTGGTCGGAGATCTGATCCACTTCGTGCAGAATGTGGCTGGAGACAATGACGTGGCGGCCCTCCGCGCCCCATTCGCGGAACAGGGCGATGGTTTCGGCGCGCGCCATGGGGTCGAGACCGTTGAGCGGCTCATCGAGCACCAGCACCTGCGGATTATGGGCGATGGCCTGAGCCAGTTTGATGCGTTGGCGCATGCCCTTGCTATAAGCCGCGACGGGGCGTTCGGCGGCGGGCGTCATGCTGACGCGGTCGAGCGCGGCGGCGGTTTTTGCCTGGCACTCGGCGTCGCTGTAGCCGTGCATGCGCAGAAACCAGTAGACGAACTGGCGTCCGGTGAGTCCTTTGGGGCAGGAGTCGAATTGCGCGCAGTAGCCGACAATACGGCAGAGTGTTTCGGGTTGCTCCGACGGCACGCCCAGCACGGTGATCTCACCCTGCGTGGGGCGGATCAGTCCGGTCATCAGATTCATTAGCGTGGTCTTGCCGGAGCCGTTCGGGCCCACCAGGCTGGTGATGCCGGGAGGCACGGACAGGTTGACGTTGTTGATGCCGAGCACTTCACCGTAGAAGCGGGAAACGTTGGCGAAGGTGATTTGGGTTTCGGTCAACGTACCACCTCCGCGCCGCGGATTTTGCGCGCCAGCATGTACAGGCAGACCAGACAGAGGCAGCCGAGTGCCGCCCAGCAGCACCACAACGGCAACTCTTCGCCGGGGGTAACTCTGAAGAAGACCGCACCGTTGGTGGTCCTGCTGGAGCCTTCCATCAGTTGCACCCAGACCGAGCCAACCAGATGGCTGACATTGAAGAGGTTGCCCCAGCGGGTGCGCTGCACGCCATTGATGACGGCGCCGAAGGCCGCGGCCACGAAGAAGACGCCGAACATCAGGCCGCCGGCGGCCGGCTTCCACTTGACCCAGGCGGAAAGCGCCAGGGCCAGCAGCGACAGAATCAGAATCCAGAGCCACGCGCCCAGGAACAGACCGACGGCCAGGCGGGCGTTGTCGCGCGCCCATTGCCAGCCTTCCAGATAGCCTTCCAGGCCGAAGCAGAGCAGGCCGGGCACCCAGGTCATCAGCGACATCAGCGTGACCAGGACGGACATTTTGCCGAGGACGTATTCCGTGCGTGAAAAGGGGCGCGCCAGGTAAAGGGAAAGCGCGTTGTTGGCAAGGTCCGGCGAGATGAGCCCAGGCCCGACGAAGGCGGCCAGAAAAAGCGCCAGCATGCTTTGCCAGCCGAGCAGGTTCATAAAGAACGTGGCGTTGATGGAGATCAGGCTGCGCGCGCCCTGCCCCTGCACGCCCAGCAGGCCCAGCACGCTGGCATTGTGCTGCACGTAGATGAAGAGGGCGCAGATCAGCGGGTAAATGAAGCTGGCGGTGAAGGTTCGCGAGAGGAACTTGGACGCGAGCAGATCCGTGAAGGCGTAGCGGGGTATCACCAGAAAACGCGACCAGGAGGAGGTGAGCGTGCCTTCGAAAGGACGGTAGGTCTTCTTATAGACGGCCATGCGGGGCCTCCGGCGCGCTACAAAGTGGGACAGACGATCGTTTCTTGTCGTCTGTCATCTTGGGTGAGTACGCCGCCTGACAGACGACAAAAGGCGATCGTCTGTCCCACCATCCCAAGGCTTGCGACAGGCTGCTAGGCGTGGCCATTGGGGGTCTCCATGGCTTTGAGGAAGATGTCTTCCAGGGAATCGCGCTTGCGCGTGAGGCGCCGGATCTGCACGGCCTGGTCGGCGGCAATTTCGTAGAGGCGCCGCACTTCCAGACCGTCGGGCAGAACCAGTTTCACGCGGCCCTGCGCTCCGGGAGCGGTTTCACAGCCCAGCTTTTCGAGGGCTTCGAGAAACGCGCCGTGGTTTTCACCGCGGGTTTCGAGTTCCAGGAAGCGGCGGTTGGCGCGCCGCTCTTCTTCCAGATTGCAGAAGGCCGCCACGTTGCCGTCTTTGAGGATGAGGACCTGGTCGCAGCAATCTTCCACATCGCGAAGAAGGTGCGAGGAAAGCAGCAGATGGAGATCGCCGCGGTCGCGGATTTCCTGAATGAGCTGGATCATGCGGGCGCGGGCGGGTGGGTCCAGGCCATTGGTGGGCTCGTCGAGAAACAGCAACTTGGGGCCGTGTGCGATGGCCTGGGCCAGTTTGGCGGCCTGCTTCATGCCCAGCGAATAAGTGCCGATGGGGCGGTACCGGACTTCGCCCAGGCCCACATAAAAGAAAGCCTCATGCGCGCGCTCCAGGGCGTGAGCGGCGGGCAGGCCGGCGAGTTCGGCCATCAGACGCACGAAGTGGACGCCGCTCATGCGGGCGACGAAGGAATCGTTCTCCGGCATATAGCCGATCAGGGAGCGGACCTCGCGCGCACGCGTGCGAACATCGCGGCCCAGAATCCGCGCGGTTCCGGAGGACGGTTTGTGGAAGCCCAGCAGCGTGTTGATGAGTGTCGACTTGCCGGCGCCGTTGGGGCCGAGCAGTCCGACGGAGCGTCCGGTGAGCGCGGCATTCAGCTTGTTGAGAATGACGCGGTTCCCGAAACGTACCTCCAGGCCGTCGAGTGCGATTACCGGATCCATCACTTTGAAGGATACGGTATCCTCTGCGCGTGTGTTCCGAACATTTGATTGATGGGCAAAGAAAGGCCGGCCATACCGAGCAGGTTGCCGCTCATCAAATTGGCGAGTGTGGAACCGAGCACGTCGCCGTTGGCCGTCATGGTGATGCGGTCGGGTTCGCCGTAGACCGCGTAGAGTGCGGGTTTCACGTCACTCAAGGCTTGCAGGGGATTCCCGTGGGCGGAAGCGCCCGCCGGCATGAATGCGCCCGCCAGTGCGGCGAACGGCGCCAGAGTGGTGCCCAGGTTCTGGTAAATGACCACTGAGAAATTCACGTGCCGATCGCGCGGTGTCAGGGCCAGGAAGCGGGCCGATTGCCGGATGGATGTGCGGGCGGTCTTCACCTGTAAAGCGTGGGCCACCAGGGCGCGGGATGGAGCGGCGATGAGATAACCCTGGTCGAACGTGTAATGGGCTTCGAGCAGCGGGCTGGGGTTGGTTGCCGCAATCATATAGTATGTGTGACCCTCGAAGACTTCCTGCGAAGTGCGAATGGGCGGCGCACCGGTGCGGGCGGCGTCGCTGTTGTGGGCGTCCACCAGCTTCTGCAAAGTGGCCTGGAAGCGCTGCGGATCATAGACCTCGGTGACCAGTTTCCAGGAGGGCACGGGCATCAGGGCGCCATCCATGGCCACGGCGAATTCGCCGCCCAGACTGGCGGAAAGCTCCTTGCGAACGTCGAAGCCGGCGACGTGAACCTCTTCATCGAGCGACTGATGGGCGATGGCGAGTGAGCCTTGGCGGGCTGCCAGAACCGTATCCAGAATGGCCTCGGGACTCTTGACGACGAAGCCCAGCACGGCGGTGGCGTCGGCCGAAACATAGTCGAGCGAGCCCATCGGCGAGGGCTCCGCCAGCAGGGCGGCCATGCCGGTGCGCGGGCCATCGAAGCCCAGCGCGGCGCTGCCTACCATCTGCCCGCCGGCGGACTGTTTTTCTTCGGCCAGAAAATAACGCGCGCCTTCAAACGGGGTGTGCATCTTCGAAAGGTCCGCGCAGATCAGCAGGCCCGCGCCCTGGCGGTACGATTCCGCGATGCGGCTATAAATCGGCGTGGAGGCAAATCCCGAATCCAGTTGCGCCGCAAACGCGGCCACGGCAGAGGGCTCACCAACCAGAATGAGGCCCTTGCGGGATTCGACGGCCAGGGGCACGCCCTTCTTCTTGAGGAAATCCGCCAGCCCTTCGCGCCGCTGTTCGGCCACCACTACCGGTGACTGGACTCCAGACACGCCGACGATATCGATTTCGTCTCCCAAGTATTCGCTGCCGGCGCGCAAGGTCTCGATGACGCTCCCCAGATGATTCCCGTTGCCGGCCCACCAGGCCTGCAATTCCGGGCTGGAGGCCAGCTTCTTTCCGACCGTGGTTTGCGCATCGGCCAGGTATTGCGCCAGGTTCGGAATGCTGACGTAGAGCTGTGTCGCGGCGGGCAGCCGGCCCAGCAGCGTGCTGGAATAGCGCATGGCCGGCAAGGGCAACTGGCCCAGACTGGTTCGCAGGTCTGCGAGTTGCTTCAGCAGCTTGTCGCGGTTGCGGCTCCAGGAGACTTCGTCACGGACGGATTCCGGTTCCACGGAAACACCGGTGACCGACTGATCGCCGGCATGCAGAACTTTTTCCCGATTGTCCTCAGTGACGTGGACTTCACCCTGCACCACGGAAACGCGCGAACCCTTAAGCCCGGCAGTTACGCCGAACAGGGTGCCGGTAACGGCCACGCGGCAATCGGCGGTTTCGAGATAAAGATGGCCGCCCGACCGGTGAGCCGCTTGCACGATGACGCTGCCGCGGCTCAGGTGAACCGTGACATCGCCGCCGGAATCGGTGGTGTATAAGCTGGAGCGTTCCCGCATTTCGACCACCGAGCCATCGTGCAGTTCCAGCATGGCATCGGAATCCTCGGCGGTGCGCAGTTCCGCTCCACCGGGCAGAGGCTGGCCTTGCAGTAAGGGCTGGATGCGGTCGGCGGAAACCACGAACAGAGTGCCATTGACGGTTTGTACGATGGCGCGTCCGGTATGTCCGCCGGACTGGTTCACCAGCAGCCATACGGAAACTCCAGCCGCGGCCAGCACCACGGCGGCGGCCCATCGCATAGCCGGAGCGGAACGGCGGGTTGGGCGCGCCGGTTCCATGGCGATGACTTTGCGATCAAGCGTCCGGCCTTCAAATACGTGGCGGCAGGCCACGCACTGGTTGAGATGATCTTTGAGCAGCAGGGCGCGAGCTTCCGGCAAACGGCCGGCGCGGAGATCCGGGATGAGCGCCTGGAAATCGGCGCAGCCGCGGATGTGTCCGGCCGGGGCGATGCGCGCCCAGACGCGGCCCGCGGCAGCTTCAATCAGGACGTCGTCGATATTCTCTTCGCGGATTTCCATGACAGCCTGCTCCAGGGCCGGATCCATGGGCTCCCATTCGGGAGAGTGAGGTTCAGGGGTCATGCGATTCCTCCCATATAAGCCCGGTATTCTTTTTCGAGACGGTTGCGAGTGCGCGATAACGTCACCGCCACGGTGCCGGGCGTGGTGGAGAGCAGGCGCGCGATCTCCGGGTTATCTTTGCCCTCAAAGAAACGGAGCATGAACATTTCAGCAATTCTCGGATTCAGCCGGGCCAGCGCGCCGCGCAGCCAGTCCCGGATCTCGCCCGAATGGTGCAGCCGCTCGGGTGTGCGGTGGACGGGGTCGGCCAGAACGGGCTCCATTTCGTCCAGAGGAACGTTGCGGACGTTCTGGCGCGTCCGCGCCAGATCCAATGCGGCATTGACGGCCGCGCGGTGCAGGAAGCTGGCCATATTGCCCACCGGCTCAGCCGCCGGGTCGCGTTTGAGGAGCCTGAGGAAGACGGTCTGCAGCACATCTTCCGCATCCCCGGCATTGCCGGTGATGCGGTAGGCGGCGCGAAACACCAGGGCGTGGTGCTCCCGGAACACCTGTTCCAGATCAACAGGAGCCTCTTGGTCCGGTTCGTGGGTAGCAGCCATTAGCGCTTTCATCCTACCAAGCTCATCCACTAACAGGACGTGACAGGAGCACGGGTATTAGCCGGATGGCGGAACAGTTCGCGCCAAAAAAAGCCCCGCGCCTAGGGTGGCGTGGGGCATGAAGTTCTACAACAATCTGTCTCGGAGGATGACAGACCGGTGTCGATTTTAGCATCAGCCAATATCGAAAGCAATGTGACGCGGTCGTAATTATTACAAATATTCGTCGAATTTAACGCAACTCGTCCATGACCTGATCTAAGACAGCCGGCGCCGGCCTTACCCGGGATTGTGGCAAAGTAGCGACCGGCTCATCAGCCATGTTCAGCAGGTCCAGGAAGGTTGGTTTGTTGGTGTTGAGGTAGAGAACGCCGGTCAATACTTCGCCCCTCGCTTCCGATTCTTCCAATGCTACCAATGACTTATGGCGGTCCGTGGGGTCGAAATCCTGGTGCAGTTTGCGAATGCGCAGGTGCGAGCCATCATGCATCTGTACATCCATCACTTCGCCTTCCGGTATGTCAACGGTAATGTCTTCAAAAGAAGGGACAAAGTCCAGTTCCTGCAGCACTTCTTCGTGTTCTTTCATATACGAATAGCTCTTCGTGGAGCCCTCGTGGTCATTGAAAGTCACGCAGGGTGAGACGACATCGATCACGGATAAGCCCTTGTGAGCGATGGCGGTCTTGAGGATGGCGTTGAGCTGTTTCTTATCGCCACTGAAGGAACGTGCTACAAAAGTGGCACCCCATTTCATAGCCAGCGCGCAGCAATCAAAGGGCGGAAGGTCATTAGGCTGGCCCGATTTCAAAGTGGAGCCAAGGTCCGCGGTGGCTGAAAATTGGCCTTTAGTCAGCCCATAGACGCCGTTGTCTTCAATCACGTAAATCATCGGCATGTTACGGCGGATTAAGTGCATGAACTGGCCGATACCGATGGAGGCGGTGTCGCCGTCGCCGGTCACGCCGATACCCATCAGGTTGCGGTTGGCGAGCAGGGCGCCCGTGGCGACCGCCGGCATGCGGCCGTGCACGGCGTTGAAACCGTGGGACAGGCTGAGAAAATAGGCCGGCGACTTGGAAGAGCAGCCGATGCCGGAGAACTTGGCGACATCGTATGGATTGATGCCGAGTTCGTAGAAGCTCTCAATGATGCGCTCGGAAATGGAATTATGGCCGCAGCCGGCGCACAGCGTGGTCTTGCCGCCCTTATACTGCAATACTTCCAGACCGATATGGTTGACCTTCTTGGGCGGGGGAGTAACGGTGGTGCTCATCTATTTGCCCTCCTGAGCGATGATGTGGTCGGTTACCGTGCGAGCGTCGAGCGGCAGGCCGCCGTAGTAGCGCAAGCTGCGCAATTTGGCGATCAATTCGACATCGAATTCCAGACGCATCAGGCCCAACAACTGGCCGTCGCGATTCTGGTCGACCACGTAAACGCGGTCATGGCGGCGGATAAAGTCGATCAGGTGCTGGGTGAACGGGTAGGCGCGGAGCCGCAGATAGCTGGCTTCGATGCCGTATTCGGCCTTCAACTGGTCGCAGCTTTCGCGCACGGCGTAATCCGAAGTGCCGAACGCCACGAAGCCGATCTTGGCTTTTTCCGCGATCGTCGCCACTGGTTGCGGAACGTGCTGGCGCATCACTTCGAACTTGTGGGCCAGGCGATCCATATTGTTGATGTAGTCGTCCTCACGCTCCGAGTATTGCGCCTTGTCGTTATGGCCGCTGCCACGCGTGAAATACGATGAGTTGGCATGATGGGTGCCAGGCAGGGTACGCCAGCCGACGCCATCGCCATCTACGTCTTTATACCGCGCGAAACCGCCCAGCCGCTCCAGGTCCCCGGCGCTCAGCACCTTACCGCGTTGGATAGGGGCTTCGGGGTAAGGGAAAGCGTCCGACATCCAGTTATTCATGCCCAAGTCGAGATCGGTCATGACGAAGACCGGGGTCTGGAATTTTTCGGCGAAGTCGAAAGCTTCAATGCTCATGGTGAAGCACTCTTCCGGCGAACAGGGGAAGAAGAGCGGATGCCTGGTGTCGCCGTGGGAAAGCAGCGCGGTGGTAATAATGTCGCCCTGCTGGGTGCGGGTGGGCAGGCCGGTGGACGGGCCGACGCGTTCCACGTCGAAAACCACCGTCGGGATTTCGGCGTAATAGCCCAGTCCGATAAATTCGGACATGAGGGAAATGCCGGGCCCGGCCGTGGCAGTCATGGAGCGGGCGCCGGCCCAGCCTGCGCCGAGGGCCATGCCGATGGAAGCCAGTTCGTCTTCAGCCTGCACAATGGCGTAAGTGGCCTTGCCGGTATCGGGATCGTGACGGAAGCGCTTGGCGTAGCCGATGAGGGATTCGACCAGCGATGAAGATGGCGTAATGGGATACCAGGTGACCACCGTGACCCCGGCGAACATGCAACCCAGGGCACAGGCGGCGTTGCCATCGATGATGATCTTACCAGCGGTGGCGTTCATGCGCTCAGCCCGGTAAGGGACGCCATCGGTGAAGGTCTTCGTGGCGAATTCGAAACCGGCTTTAGCGGCGTCGAAATTCAGATCGACGGCCTTGGCCTTGCGCGCGCCGAATTGCTTGACGAGCGCCTTGTAGACCTCTTCCATGTCGATCGAGAGCAGCCGCGCGACCACGCCATCGTAAATCATGTTGCGCACCAGTTTGCGCAGCTTGGCGTTGGGACAGACGGGCGCGACCAGCTTGTCGAAGGGGATGGGGAAAAAATGCAGGTCGGTGCGCAGCTCATTGAGCTTGAGTGGTTCGTCATAAACCACGGCGGCGCCGGCGTCGAGTTTCATGGTGTCTTCGCGCGCGGTTTCCGGGTTCATCGCCACCAGGATGTCGATTTCCTTGCGGCGGCCGATATAACCATACTTGCTGGCGCGGATGGTAAACCAGGTGGGAAGGCCGGCGATATTCGAGGGGAACATATTTTTCCCCGAAACCGGAATACCCATCTGGAAGAGAGAGCGCATGAGGACGCTGTTGGCAGTCTGGCTGCCGGAGCCGTTGACGGTGGCTATCTGAATGCTGAAGTCGTTGACAACGGGTTTGCCTGGCTGGCCCGGTTTCGTTTCAACCGGAGACACTTCTAAAGTTGACATCGATCGGGAATCCTTCTGAAGGGAGTGTGGCCCAAGTTCACGTTCCATACGATTATATGCGAATTCGGAAGAAGGCGGTGAAATAGCTCCGCTTTCGACGCTTGTGATTGGCAGGGCGGGCGCACAGAATAGAAGTTGATGAAGACGAGAAGCCGTATTTCTCATGCCGGGCTGATGCTGCTGGCGTCGGCCGGGTTGGCATGCGCCCAAGTGCGCGTTGTGGAGCAGGCCGGCCCGCTGCAGTTCGAGTTCCGCTTTCCGGCCACCGACGGCAGCAATCCGATGGTCACGCTGGACCACTTTCTTTTCAATGGCAGCCGTCAAGCGGTGCCTACGGCCTTCACGGTAGTGACAGGCATCATCCGGTTGGAGACGCGGCAACTGGCGCCCGGAGTGAGTGAGATTTTGATCGTAGAAGATGCCGTGGGCGAATGGGACTTCGACATCGCCGATGACAGCAGCTACTACGGCCTGGGTGAGCGCTTCGACCGGCTGAACCACGCGCACTCCATCATCCGCAACGGCTCGCGCGATGCGGGCAATGCCAAGGGGATCAACACCTACCAGCCAGTGCCGTTCTTCATGAGCCTGCGCGGCTACGGCCTATGGGTGGATACAACCAGCGAGGCTGCCTTCGATTTCAACGTGACTGAGCGCTACCGAATCCACGTGAAGACCTATGGCAGCAAGCTGCGCCTGGTGCTGATTGAAGGTCCGAAGTTTCCAGTAATTCTAGAGCGGTTTACGGCGCTGGCGGGGCGCCAGGAATTGCCGCCTTACTGGGCCTTTGCGCCCTGGAAGGCGCGCGATTACCACCGCAATCAGCAGGAAGTGAACGAAGACGTCGACCGGTACCGGGAGTTGGGGCTGCCGGCGTCGATTATTTTGATCGACAGTCCGTGGGCCACCAACTACAACAGCTATGAGTTCAATCCCAAACAGTTCGACGATGTGCCGAAGATGATCGCGCACATCCACGACGAAGGCTACAAGCTGATTCTCTGGCACACGCCCTGGATCGATCAGCGAACCAATCCGCCGGGCGAACAGGGATTCGCGGACAAGATTCCGCTGACGGCATCGAGCAACTTCGCCGAGGCGGAACGCAATGGATATTTTGTGCACCGGCCGGATGGATCCACCTATATTGGCGATTGGTGGAAAGGGACCGGTGCGTTGATCGATTTCACCAATCAGGAGGCCAAGTGGTGGTGGCAAGGGCAACTGGACAAGGTGATCTCGATGGGCGCCGACGGATTCAAGGACGACGACGCGGAAGGGAATTTTCTGGGCGACGTGAAATTCGCGAACCGCCAGGACCAGAGGCTGATGCGCAACCAGTACGCGGTGGACTACAACCACGCCGTGGCGGAAGAGCTGACCCTGCGCAAGGGCAAGGACTGGGTGCTGTTCCAGCGCAGCGGCACCGTGGGGTCCAGCGGGCTGCCGCTTTTCTGGAGCGGCGACAACGACGCCACATTTTCCACGGAGAATGGCCTGCCTACGGTGGTGACGGCTGGGCTGAACGCTGGCATGAGCGGCATTTCGCTGTGGGTGAGTGACCTGGGCGGCTACAACAAAAAGGCACGTTACGAAGGAGACGACGTGCTGTTCGCGCGCTGGACGGAATACTCGGCGCTCTCACCCGGCATGGAAGTGATGAGCCAGATGAACCTGGGTCCGTGGGACTATGGCGACGAAGACCTGCGCATCTTTCGCCGATATTCGGTGCTGCACATGAGCCTGTTCCCCTACCGCTATGCGGCAGCGCAAGAGAGCGCGCGCGACGGCCTGCCGATGATGCGCGCGCTGGCGCTGGTGGACCAGGACGATGCCGAAGCGCGCGATGCGGAGACCGAATATTATCTGGGACCCGATCTGCTGGTGGCTCCGGTGCTGAGCCAGGTGACGCAGCGCGCGGTGTATCTGCCGGAGGGAAATTGGATGGATTACTGGACCGGCCAGGCGATGACGGGGCGGCGGACGGTGGCGGCTGAGGCGCCGCTCGACCGGATTCCTCTGTACGTGCGGGCTGGGAGCATCCTGCCTAAAATTCCCGATGACGTGATGACACTGGTGCCGCAGGGGGAATTCAAAGACCAGAAAGTGAAGTCGCTGGACGACCGGCGGGTCTATGAGATTTACCCCGGTGCTCCGCTGCGCGCGCTGACGGATTTCGAGGGACGCCAGTTGACGCCGGGCGCAGAACCGGGCAGCCTGGTGGTGACCGGTCCGGGAGCGAAGGTGATTCTGCGCTGGCGCTTCGCTGCGCCGACGAGCGTGACGGTCAACGACCGGAAACTCGACGCTGTGAAGGCGGCCGACGGAAGCGTGACGGTGACGTTTGATCAGTCGGGAACCAGCCGCGTGAAGTGGCAGTAGGAGGAGGCGGGAAGACGGAAGAGAGAATGAAGACACCCGCCTCTGTGACAATGTAAGTTCCCATGTTTGTGTTCGATTGGTTTCGCTCCTTCTTGCCGATGCACAACCCGCTCGGATTCGGGGCGAGCGACTTCCTGGAACTGGCGCTGGCTGGTCTGCTGATCCTGCTGGTTGTGGCGCGTGCCGGGTTGGGACCGGCAGCGGGAAGGTTCGCGGAGAAGACCCGCTGGGCGATGCTGCTGCTGTTCCTGCTGCCGATTTTGCTGCGCCTGGCGCTGCTGCCGAAATTCCCCGTGCCAACCCCCTCCGGCGCCGATGACTATGGCTACCTGCTGCTGGCCGATACGCTGCGTCACTTTCGACTGGCGAACAGCATGCATCCGATGCACCGGTTCTTCGAAACGGTGTTCGTGCTTCAGGAGCCCACCTACAGTTCCATCTATTCGGCTGGCCAGGGACTGGTGCTGGCCGTGGGATGGCTGCTCTTCGGGCATCCCTGGGCCGGCGTGCTGTTGGGCGCCGGGGCCTTTTGCGCTTTGTCCTACTGGATGCTGCGCGCCTGGACCACGCCGGGCTGGGCGCTGGTGGGCGGCCTGATGGCGGTGTGCGTATTTGGTCCGCTGAATGAGTGGATGAATATTTACTGGGGCGGAGCGGTGACGGCGGCGGCGGGCTGTCTGGTGTTCGGCTCGCTACCTCGTTTGAAGGAATCGCCGCGGCAGCGCGATGCGGTCCTGCTGGGCGCGGGGCTGGGGATGCACTTGCTCACACGGCCCTACGAATCCATTTTCCTGTGCCTGAGCGCGGCGGTGTTCCTGGCGCAACGGCCGGCGCGGCGTGGTCTCTGGCGCGTGGCTCCGGTCGCCTTGCTGGCGATGATGCCGGCAGTGGCGCTGACGTTTCTGCAAGCCAAAGCCGTGACTGGCAGTTGGACGACAATCCCTTATATGGAGAGCCGTTACAATTACGGCGTGCCGACCGGCTTTACCTGGCAGGCGAACCCGGTGCCGCATCACGCATTGACCACGCAACAGAGACTGACGGCGGAAGGACAAGCGGCGGAGCACGGCGATGAGCCGGAATCGGTGGGCCGATACCTGGAGCGCTGGGGCACGCGCATCCGCTTCTACCGTTTCTTTCTGATCGCACCGCTCTATCTGGCCCTGGCTTTCTTCCTGCCGGCGCTGCGGGAATTCCGCTATGCCTGGGCGGCCGGTACGGTTTTCCTGTTCAGCCTGGGCGCCAACTTCTACCCGTATTTCTTCCCGCAGTACGTGGCCGGGGTGGCTTGTCTGTTCCTGATGACGGCTGTGACGGGTCTGGAGCGCCTAAGCCGCATGAGCCAGACGGCGGCGCGCCTGGTAGTGATGCTGGTGGGCGCGCATTTTCTCTTCTGGTACGGATTGCATGCGCTGGCGGCTCCAAGTATTTTCCTGTCCATGCGGCCCTACGAGACGTGGGACTTCGTGGCCTTCGGCGATCCCGAAGGGCGCGTGGCCATTGAACACCGGCTGGCGGCGCTGCCTGGAAAGCAACTGGTGTTCGTGCGGTATGGCGGCATGCATTTGTATCACGAGTGGATCCACAATGCCGCGGACATCGATGGCGCGCCGGTGGTGATGGCGTTGGACCTGGGGATGGACAACGAGAAGTTGCGCGCCTACTATCCCGGCCGGACGGCGTGGCTGCTGGAGCCGGATGCCATCCCGGTGCGGTTGACGCCGTATCACGAAGAGAAGCCAATGTTCGAGGACGTGCGATGAGCGTAGCCCTTGCCGTGGTGCCGGCGGGAAACCGAGTCTTGCGCCACTTTGCATACACATCCAATCACACGAAGTTCGTGCTACACTGAGTTCGTGTTAAAGAATATGACCATCACGGTCAGCGAGGAAGCCGCCCGCTGGGCTCGGCGGAAGGCCGCCGAAGAGGACACTTCCGTCTCCAAATTAGTCGGGCGCATGCTCGAAGACCAAATGCGGAAAACGGATGCATATTGGCTGGCGTTTGAGAAGTGGAAGAAGATCAAACCCATTCCCGGTATTGACGCTGCCCACCGAATGACCCGGGAAGAAGCCAATGAGCGGCCCCGTTAAGCGATTCTTCGTTGATACTAACGTTCTGCTCTATTCGCTCGATCCGGCAGATCCGGCAAAACAGCGAATGGCGCGCCAGTGGATCAGGCTTCTTTGGCACAACGAAGCTGGCCAGATCAGCTGGCAGGTCATAAACGAGTTCTACTCCAACGCAAATCGAAAACTGCGCCGGGAGCCCGCGGGCTTACGGGCTGAGGTACGATCCCTGGCGCTGTGGGAACCAGTTGGGTTTGGGCTTGGCGTACTTGAACGAGCCTGGCACTGGATCGACAAAGCCGGATTACCCTACTGGGACGGCCTGATCTTATCGTCCGCTGAGACTGCTGGCTGCAACTGTCTACTGAGCGAAGATTTTCAATCGGGCCAGCAGTTCGACGGGATCACAGTCGTCAATCCGTTCCGGCAGCAGCCTGAGGACTTCGGTTTGCTGGAGTGATCCCCGTCCGCCGCTACTGCTCGTGCACGTCTTCCAGATACGTATAGCCGTGCAGGCCCTCTTCGTAGAATTTCAGCAGCGCGCCGCTTTCTTCGTACGTCAGGCGGCCTTCGCGCAGTGCGGTTTCCACATCTTTGCGCAGCGTCTGCACCAGGCTGTCGGATGAGAATTGCACATAGTTCAGGACCTCGCGGACGGTGTCGCCCTTGATCACGGAATCCAGAATCACTTCGCCGGTGGGACTTAGCCGGACGTGCACGGCGTTGGTATCGCCGAACAGGTTGTGCAGGTCGCCCAGGATTTCCTGATACGCACCCAGCAGGAAAGAGCCCAGATAATAATCGCCGCCGGTGAAGGTGTGGAGCAGCAGCGTGCGCTTCACGTCGCGTCGGTCGATGAAGGCGTCCACCTTGCCATCCGAATCGCAGGTGATGTCGCCCAAAACGGCCGGCCGGGTGGGCTCCTCCTCCAGCCGGTGAATCGGCATGATCGGAAAGAGCTGGTTGATGGCCCAGCTATCGGGCATGCTCTGGAAAAGCGAGAAATTGCAGAAGTATGTGTCGGAGAGCATGGCGTCGATTCCCTCCAACTCCTCCGGGTAATAATCCAACTGGCGCGCCTGAGCCTGAATTTTGCGCGAGATGGCCCAATAAAGATTTTCGGCGATGCAGCGCTGCTCCAGCGACAGATAGCCCAGGCTGAATAGATTCAAGGCCTGATCGAGCGCCTGCTGCGAGTCGTGATAGCTTTCGAGCAGGTTCTTGGTGGTGAGGCCGCGGTAGGTCTCCTGCAGGTCGATAAGCGGCTGTTCGGCTTCGGCCGGCACATCGGGCGCGTCGCCGGAATCCGTATCGCCCATGCCCGCCACTCCCAAAACGTTGAACACCAGAGCGCTGTGATACGCGGCAATCGCGCGGCCGCTCTCGGTGATGATGGTGGGGTGCGGCACGTTGACTTCGTCGCAGACATTCTGCACGTGATAGATGATGTCGTTGGCGTATTCCTGCAGGGTGTAGTTGACGCTCGATTCGAAGTCGGTTTGCGAACCGTCGTAATCGATGCCCAGGCCGCCGCCCACATCGAGGAACTGCAGCCCGGCGCCGGCGCGCGCCAGGTCCACGTACACACGCACGGCTTCGTTGACCGCGCCTTTAATCTGGCGGATGTTGGTAATCTGGCTGCCCAGGTGGAAGTGCAGCAGGTTGAGGCAATCGGCCATGCCGGCGTCCTTCAATTCCTGCAAGGCGCGCATGGCTTCAGTGGCTGACAGGCCGAACTTGGAGCGGTAGCCACCCGACGATTTCCATTTGCCCGAACCGCGGCTGGCCAGCTTCACCCGCAGCCCGATGCGCGGCTTCACGCCCACTCGCTGGCTGTATTTCAGGATGAGGCGCAATTCGGTGTACTTCTCCACCACCGGGATAATGGTGCGGCCCAGCTTCTGGGCCAGCATCGCCATCTCTATATATTCGTCGTCCTTGAAGCCGTTGCAGATGATGGGAGTGTCGTTGTCGGCCAGGGCCATCACGGCCATCAGTTCCGGTTTGGAGCCGGCTTCCAATCCGAAACGGAACGGCTTACCGAACTCGAGGACTTCTTCCACCACTTGCCGCTGCTGATTCACCTTGATGGGGTAGACGCAGCAGTAGCCGCCCTGGTATTTGTGCTCCGCGATGGCGGTGGCAAAGGCGCTATGCAGTTCGCCCAGGCGGTGCTTCAGAATATCGGCGAAGCGAACCAGAATGGGCAGGCCGATGCCGCGCAGCACCAGCGTGTCGACCAGTTCCTTCAGATCAATGGAGCGAGTGGGGTCCTTTTCGGGGTGGACAAAGATGTGGCCATTGTCGCCAACTGAGAAATACCCCTTGCCCCAACTGGCAACATCATAGAGGTCGCTGGCGCGTTGCGGCGTCCAGCGTTCCGTCGGCTCCATGACCAGAGAGCCCTTTCGGCCGTTTCTTTCCAATTCTTGTTCCGCTCCTTAATCTAGCGTCTAATTCTTCAGTGTCCAACGAAACGCCGGGCTGGGCAAGGGAAAACTGATTACAGTGACGAGAGAAAGCTCGGGGGACGGGGAAATGGAGTGTGCTACCCCGGAATCACTGCCGTCCAATCCTGCTTCCGGGCCAGTTGATATAACGCGCGGTCGAAGGTGACCAGCGCCGCCTCGCTCTTCACGGCCCAAGCCAACAAGTAGCAGTCCCCGACCCATTTAGTGGCCGCTTTGCCCGCAAACGGCGCGGTGGCCTCACGGAACGCCTGGTCCAAATGGCGTGGCTCGGGGTAAAAGGTCACGCGCGGATCCTTCAGCCACCGGTCATACACCGCCCATGCCTTCCCGAGGGTCAGTGTTTGCTCCCCCATCACGGCCTGGTTCGTCAACAGGCGCAATAAACCGAGTTGCGTGTACCACGAGAAGATCAGCCGCGACCTTCCCGGCAACATGTCCAGCCAAATCCAGGCTTCCCGATTATGCGGGTGCCCTGCGACGGAGAGCGCCAGCCACACATTCAGGTCAGGAAAGAACGAGGTCATGGGGGTTTTCGTCTTCGGGGAACCGCGGGCCGAGTTTCCCCGGTCCCTTCACCAGTGGACCGGAAACGCGCCGGCCCTTGCCTTCTTCCGCGTAAGTTTGTTCGATGGCGCGGACGATCAGCGCGCGGATGGAAGTCCCTGATTTTTCCGCACGCTCCCGCAGCCTGCCGTGCAAGGGCTCGGGAATGTCCACTGTGGTTCGGACTGCCATGACATAATTATGTCACAGGTGACATAAGACAATCAGCATACTATGGACTGTTCTGCGAACGGATTACTGATGCGAACTCCGAGAATCTCCTGACCGTCGTTCAGATCTTCGGTGTAGAGTTCGGAGGCGCCTGTTCGCACTGCCGCAACAACAATGAGCGCATCCCAGAAGGAAAGTTGAGCCTTTTCGGCTAACTCACCGGCCGCCCGAATCGCCGGATAGTCAACCGTCATCGGCTGCCAGGCCGCCAGTTGTTCAAGAGCCACCAGGGCTTCCTTGTTCGAACAACGCTGGCTCACCTTCCTGGTCAAAGTGACAAACAATTCCTGCAAGACTTGCGTGCTCACCCGCAGGCGGTTATTTTCCAGCAAGTCAACCATCAACCGCTGCGCCACCCGCTTCTTCGTCGTGGAAGTTTTGTCGAACGCATACACCAGCACATTCGTATCGACGAAAGCCGGAGTTCCCTCATCGCTCATAGAGGTCGTCGCGGCTCCAGGTCCGGTCACCCACTTCAACAAGCCCCCTGTCGAAAACCTGTTTCAGCCAGATTCGGGCCTGCCGCCTTCGGTCGGATTCCTCGACCAGCGCCGCGAGAAACTCGCGGACCAACTGATTCACACTGGTCCGCCGATCAAGCGCTATCTTCCTTGCTTCCAAGAGGATATCTTCATCAATGACCAAAGTTACGTTCTGCTTGGATCGTTCCACTGGTTAAGTGTAGCACAGTATTCGTGACACAAAAGATCACGCTACTCAGGGAACTGCACGTAGATGTTCATCACCCTGCCGTTTCGGTATCGGGCGCCTTGGTATTCAGCGGCAAGGGGCTCGGTGGGCAGTGTCGCCCGGACGTGAAAGACTGGGATAGCTCCGGCAGGAACCAATTGCTCGACGCGCTCGGTTCCTAGGCTGATACCGTTGGCGTCGACGAAGGCTGCTTCAATGCTTGCCAGGGCCTCGCGCGCGCAACCGTTAGCGATGGCCCCGGCGACCTCAACATCTACGGGGTGCATGAAGGTGGCCTTCTGAAAAGTGATTCCTCGGATAGTGACGCACCCGCGAACGATGTCGAGTTGCGAGATGGTCGAGCTGAGGTTCTGCACCGCACCCGTCTCAACGCGAACGTCGGCTACTTCTTTAAGGAGTTTTCCGCCCGGTGCCGACATTCTGACGAGGTAGGTTCCGGTCGGGATTCGCGAGTAGCTGAAGTGCCCCTGTTTGTCGGTTCTCAGAAGGAAGCGATTCGGAGTGGCGTAAGCGTAGTCGGTTCGGCTGATGTCGATCTCGATGTTCCGCAGGGGCCTGGCGTCTTCATCCACCAGCGTTCCTTCAATTACCCCAGTCTGCTTCTGGGCAATGGCTGGTAGCGCAACGGCGGCAGCCAGGAAATAAATCAGCGCGCGCATGGTTCCCTTACCGTATCACCAGTCGGTGTTCGTTCTGGCCGGCCCTGGTGTCGATCTCAATTTCAAGGTGAAAGATGCCTGGCTCGAGCTCGACGTCGGCAGCTCGGCGCGCTTTCGCTGATGCCCTGGACCTGATTTACTACGAATATCAGAACCCGCAAGTGCAGCGCGGCTCCAGACGCACGGCCTTCCCTTCATTCGCCCTTCCCCTGCACCCGTTCGCCCCCCTCCTGCATCCATTAAATGGGTAATCTTGACTAAAAAGTATGGATTAGCTAATGTGGAATCAGCCCAACAGTTTAGGAGTCCAACCCGGTGAGTGAATCCACCAACACGATCGAGACCTTTGCGAATCAGGAATATAAGTGGGGCTTTGTCACCGATATCGAAGCCGATTCGATTCCCCGCGGGCTGAGCGAAGACGTCGTCCGCCTGATTTCCGCCAAGAAGAACGAGCCGGAATGGCTGCTGGAATGGCGCCTCAAGGCTTACCGGCACTGGCTCACCCTGACCGAGCCTACCTGGGCCAACGTTCACTACCCCAAGATCGACTACAACAACATCATCTATTATTCCTCCCCCAAGGCCCAGAAGGACGGGCCCAAGAGTTTGGACGATGTGGATCCGGAGCTTTTGAAGACCTACGCCAAGCTCGGCATTCCGCTGCAGGAACAGGCCGTCCTGGCAGGCGTCGCGGTGGACGCGGTGTTTGACAGCGTTTCCGTGGCCACCACCTTCAAAGCCAAGCTGAATGACATGGGGATCATCTTCGGATCGTTCTCCGAAGCCGTTCGCGAGCATCCCGACCTGGTGAGGAAATACCTGGGCTCGGTGGTTCCCACATCCGACAATTTCTTCGCGGCGCTGAATTCCGCGGTCTTCAGCGATGGTTCCTTCTGTTACATTCCCAAGGGCGTGCGCTGCCCGATGGAGCTTTCCACCTATTTCCGCATCAACGCCAAGGACACCGGGCAGTTCGAACGCACCCTGATTGTGGCCGATGAGGGCGCCTACGTCAGCTACCTGGAAGGCTGCACCGCGCCGATGCGCGACACCAACCAGCTACATGCGGCGGTGGTGGAACTGGTGGCGCTCGACAACGCGCAGATCAAGTACTCCACGGTGCAGAACTGGTATCCGGGCGATAAAGAAGGCAAGGGCGGCATCTACAATTTCGTCACCAAGCGCGGCGCGTGCCGGGGAGTCAATTCCAAGATCTCCTGGACGCAGGTGGAGACCGGCTCAGCCATCACCTGGAAGTACCCGAGCTGCATCCTGCAAGGCGACAACTCCGTGGGTGAGTTCTACTCGGTAGCGCTGACCAACAATTACCAGCAAGCCGACACCGGCACCAAGATGATTCACATCGGGAAGAACACCACTTCCACGATTGTCTCCAAGGGCATCTCGGCCGGCCATGGACAGAATACCTATCGCGGCGGCGTGAAGATTCTGAAATCGGCCACCGGCGCGCGCAATTACTCGCAGTGCGATTCGCTGCTGCTAGGGGACAAGTGCGGCGCGCACACGTTCCCGTACCTGGAAGTAAAGAACACGTCTTCGCAGGTGGAGCACGAAGCCTCCACATCGAAGATTGGGGAAGACCAGATTTTCTACTGCCGGCAGCGCGGCATTTCCTCGGAAGATGCAGTCTCCATGATTGTGCATGGATTCTGCAAAGAAGTCTTCCGCGAACTCCCGATGGAGTTTGCGGTGGAAGCGCAGAAACTGCTGGGAGTAAGTCTCGAAGGAAGCGTTGGATAAGAGAGTGAGCCGCCGATGAACACAGATAAACGCAGATGGGAAACTTTCGTTGGTCTTATCTGCGTTCATCCGTGTTTATTGGCGGCCATAGAGTCTTATAGAGGACAACCAATTTAGATGGCACTACTTGAAATTAAGAATCTGCATGCGGAAGTGGCCGGGCGCGAAATTCTGAAGGGTATCGATTTAACGGTCGAGGCCGGCGAAGTCCACGCTATCATGGGGCCGAACGGATCCGGCAAGAGCACGCTGGCGCAGGTACTGGCTGGGCGCGAACTGTACGCCGTAACCGGCGGCACTGTCACTTACGACGGCCAGGACCTGCTGGCCCTGTCGCCGGAGGACCGGGCGCGCGCGGGCATTTTCCTGGCGTTTCAATATCCGGTGGAAATTCCGGGCGTCAGCAATCTGTACTTCCTGAAAGCCGCGCTCAATACCGTTCGCAAGAGTCGCGGCGAGGAAGAACTGGACGCCATGGACTTCCTGAACCTGGTGCGCGAAAAAATGAAGTTGATGGAGATGGACCAGGCGCTGCTCAACCGGCCGGTGAACGCGGGCTTTTCCGGCGGCGAGAAAAAGCGCAACGAGATTTTCCAGATGGCGGTGCTGGAGCCGAAGCTGGCGGTGCTCGACGAAACCGATTCCGGTCTGGATATCGACGCGCTCAAGCTGGTCTCGAGCGGCGTGAATGCGCTGCGCGGCCCGGATCGGGCGATGATCGTGGTAACCCACTATCAGCGGCTGCTCAACCACATTGTGCCGGACCTTGTGCACGTACTGTCGGAAGGCCGCATCGTGAAATCGGGCGGCAAGGAACTGGCGCTGCAACTTGAAGAAAGCGGCTACGCCGGGTTGGGAATCGAAGACGAAGAGGTTGCCCGCGTATGACCGCTGTAGCGGAACAGACCGGCGCGTGGCTGGCGGAATTCACCGAACTCCCGGCCGTGGCGCCGTGGGCACAGGAATTGCGTGAGTCCGCGTTCCAACAATTTGCCAAGGTGGGCTTCCCCACCACCCACGATGAGGAGTGGCGATTTACCAACGTCGCTCCCATCGCCCGCACCAGCTTCAAAGTGGCCGCCGGCGGCTACTGGTACAATCGCCCCTCGCCAGTCGAGGTATTGGGCCTCGAGGAAGCACGTCAACACTTGGGGCACTATGCATCTTTCGAGCAGAACGCCTTCGTCGCGCTGAATACGGCGTTCCTGCGGGAAAGCAGCCTGATCGCCATCCGCATTCCGGCGGGCGCCGTGATCACGCAGCCGATTGAGATTAAGTACACTGCCCAGGATGCCGATCCCGCTCTGGCGGTTCATCCGCGCGTGCTGATCGTAGTGGGCGCGGACGCGCACTGCACCATCGTCGAAAGCTACAGCGGAACGGGAAAGTATTTCACCAACGCGGTGACGGAAATCGTAGCTGGCGACCGCGCGGTGGTGGATCATTACAAGATTCAACGCGAGTCGATCGATGCTTTCCATGTGGCCACGCTGGCGGCACAGTTGGGCCGCAGCGCGAATTTCGTTTCGCATTCCATTTCGCTGGGCGGCGCGCTGGTGCGCAATGACGTCAACGTTGTGCTTTCCGAAGGCACCGAAGCCACCATCAACGGACTGTACATTGTCAACGGAACCCAGCACATCGACAATCACACGTCCATCGACCATGCCAAGCCGCACGGCACCAGCCACGAAGTCTACAAAGGCATTCTGGATGGCCGGGCGACCGCGGTTTTCAACGGACGGATTATCGTCCGGCCGGACGCGCAGAAGACCGATTCGAAGCAGACCAATAAGAACCTGGTGTTGTCGGACGAGGCGGTGATCGACACCAAGCCGGAACTGCAGATCTGGGCCGACGACGTGCGCTGCACGCACGGGGCTACCATCGGGCAACTGGACGCGGAGTCGCTGTTCTATCTGCAATCGCGCGGCATCGGCAAGGAACAGGCGCGCGGGCTGTTGACGTATGCGTTCGCGCAGGACATTGTGGATCGTATCAAAGTGCCAGCGCTCAAAGACCCACTGGAGCAGATCCTTTTCGAGAAATTTCATGAGCACCGTCAGAAGTGAAATCGCGGCAGGTTTCGATGTGCAGAAGGTCCGGGAGGATTTCCCTGTCCTGAAGCAGACCATCCACGGTATGCCTCTGGTCTACCTGGATAGCGCGGCTACGGCGCAGAAACCGTTCGCGGTGATCGACGCCATCCGCAAGTTTCATGAAGTGGATTGCGCCAACATCCACCGCGGCGTGCACGAACTGAGCCAGCGCTCCACGGCGGCCTACGAAGAGACGCGATCGAAGGCGCGCCGCTTTCTGAACGCGCGCGTCACCAACGAACTGATCTTCGTGCGCGGCACCACCGAGGGCATCAACCTGGTGGCCAGTTCCTGGGGACGCCACAACGTCAAAGCCGGCGACGAAATCGTCATCTCCGCCATGGAGCATCACTCCAACATTGTCCCCTGGCAGATGTTGTGCGAAGAGCAGGGCGCCCGGCTGCGCGTCATCCCCATGAACGACCGCGGCGAGTTGCTGCTGGACGAATACCAGAAACTGCTCAACCCGCGCACCCGCATGGTTGCGGTGACGCACGTATCGAATGCGCTGGGCACCATCAACCCGGTCAAGCAGATGATTGAGATGGCCCACCAAGCCGGCGCGCTGGCGTTGATCGACGGAGCGCAGGCGGCGCCGCACATGACCGTGGACGTCCAGGCGCTGGACGCGGACTTCTATTGCATTTCCGGCCACAAAGTGGTGGGGCCTACGGGCATCGGCATTCTGTACGGCAAGACCAAACTGCTCGAAGCCATGCCTCCCTACCAGGGCGGCGGCGACATGATCAAGGCGGTCACGTTCGAAAAAACCACTTACGCCGATCTGCCGTACAAATTCGAAGCGGGCACGCCCAACATCGCCGGCGGAATCGGCCTGGGCGCGGCTTTCGATTACCTGAACCATCTGGGCCTCGACAAGATTGCCGCTTACGAACACGAATTGCTGCTTTACGGCACGGAGGCGCTGCAGGAAATTCCAGGCCTACGGATCATTGGCACGGCGCGGGAAAAGGCGGCGGTTCTGTCTTTCGTGATTGAAGGGATTCACCCGCATGATATCGGTACGGTGCTCGATCGCCAGGGCATCGCCGTGCGCACGGGCCATCATTGCGCGCAGCCTGTGATGGATTGGTTCCACGTGCCGGCCACCACGCGCGCGTCGCTGGCCTTTTACAACACCGCGGCGGAGATTGATGCGCTGGCGGCGGGTCTCAGAAAAGTAAAGGAGATTTTCTCCTGATGGTAGACGATCTTTACCAGGAAACCATCCTGGACCACACCAAGCATCCACGCAATTGTCACGCGATGGATAATGCTACCCGCAGTGCCGAGGGCTACAATCCTCTCTGCGGCGACAAGCTGAAACTGTTCATCAAGATGGATGGCGACATTGTGGCGGATGTCAGTTTTCTGGGCTCGGGCTGCGCCATTTCGACAGCTTCGGCGTCGCTGATGACCGAGAGCCTGAAGGGCAAGACGCGTGAGGAAGCGCTCAAGCTGCTGGACAAGTTTCACGACTTGTTGACCACCGATTCGCCGGTTAGCAAGGACATGGGCAAGCTGGTCGTTTTTTGCGGCGTGCGCGATTACCCGGCGCGCGTGAAGTGCGCCACGCTGGCCTGGCATACGCTGAAATCGGCGCTGGGCGAATCGCCGGAACCGGTCACCACCGAATGAGTCTCAAAGATCAAGTCATCGCCGCGCTGAAGAAGGTCTACGACCCGGAGATGCCCGTCAACATCTACGAGCTGGGCCTGATCTACGATTGCACGGTGGACGAAACCGGGGACGTGACTCTCCGCATGACGCTGACGGCGCCCAATTGTCCGGTGGCTGGAACGCTGCCGGGCGACGTGGAGCGCGCCGCGCGCGCCGTGCCGGGAGTGACGGGCGTGAAACTCGAACTGGTGTTCGACCCGCCCTGGACCAAGGACCGCATGTCGGAAGCGGCCAAGCTGGCGCTTGGCCTGGAAGACATCATACCCATTGCGAGGCTGCAAAGAAGATGAAGCTGAGCTCTAACGAAGAATATGGCGTGCGCTGCCTGGTGCGTTTGGCTTACGCGGGCTTCGCCGGCCAGAATCTCACCATCCCGGAAATCAGCACGGCGGAAGGCGTCTCCACGGCATACGCCGCCAAACTGCTGCGCTTGTTGCGTAAGGGCGGCTTCGTAAAAGCGGCGCGCGGTAAAGAGGGTGGCTACACGCTGGCGCGTCCGGCGGAAGAGATCGCCATCGGCGACGTCATCGGCGTGCTGGGTGGCCGTTTATTCGAAAGTGATTTCTGCGATAGCCACACCGGCCAGGTGTCCATCTGTACGCGTTCGGTGGATTGTTCGGTGCGTTCGCTGTGGCGTGCCGTGCAGGTGGCTGTAGACCAGGTGCTGGGCAAAGCGACGCTGCGCGATCTGTTGCAGAACGAAGAAGAGATGAATAGTTGGGTGCGGACCATACCAGGGGCGAACGGGTTGCGGTTGATTCAATAGAGAACGCCCGGGCTCACAGAAGTCCTGGCACTGGTATCATCAGACAGGATACTTCCATGCGGTTCGAGCGAATCACGGTTGACCCCGTAGTTGCCACTGGCAAGCCTTGTATACGCAATCTGCGCTTCCCGGTTTCACGGCTACTCGGCCTGCTAGCGGCCCGCGAAACCAGGGAGTCGATTTTGAGCGCTTACCCCTATCTGGAAGAGGCGGATATCGACGAGGCCTTGCAGTACGCGGCCTGCCTTTCGGAAGACGAGACGGTTGAGCTGAGCCGGTGAAGTTTTTGGTTGATATGCCGCTGTCGCCAGACTTGGCGCGGTGGCTGCGAGCCGAAGGCCATGACGCGGTGCATGCAAGTGAGCTCTTCATGAGCCAAAGCCCGGACTCAGAAATCCTTCAAGCTGCAAACCGCGGCGGCCGCGTCGTCATCACGGCGGACCTGGACTTCCCGAGACTTCTGGCCGGACTTGGTTCGACGGGGCCGGGACTGATCCTGCTCCGTGGCGGGAACTACAGCGAAGCCGAGAGCCGGGATTGCGTGCGCCGTGTCTTGATGTCAGTTGTGCACGCGGAATTACCTGAGTCTGTTGTCGTGGTTGACCGTGAAAGAATCCGGCGACGCCGACTGCCTATCTGAGTTGAGTGTCCTTGACTAAGCGATAACCCCAGCCGCACCATTTTGGAGCTCTACCCGACGGAAGCGGTGATCGGCAGCCCGATACATTACGATTTGTGCGCGATGCGAGAGCCCGTCTCGCCACGTCCTTGCCACGCCTCTGCTGGAACTTCACGTCGCGCCCGAAGCGCGCGCCCTGTACCAGGCTCCGCACCGGATCAGATTCCCAGGTCCTTGAACAGTGCGCTTGCCGATTTCACGCGCCTTCCCTTGCCCTTGTCGGCGGCCCGCATCGCCTTCACCGTGGTTGCGTTGGGAACCCTCACATCGAACGGCAACGCCTTTTCAGCGGCTACGCGCACCAGCAACATGCGCACGGCGTCGGATAGGGAGATTCCCATCACGGCCAGTGTCTTCGCGGCTCTCTGCTTGATCTTCTCGTCCACGCGGACGTGAACCATCGTCGTCGCCATGATTTCACTTCCTGAGATACATTGTATCTCACGGGCAGTCCGACCAGCCTGGCGCCGACTAACCTATTTCCCCACCTTGACGACGGTCTTTCGTGTGGCGCCAGTTGTACCAGCGGCCCCGGCATGCGTGTGCGTGTGGCAGGTCAGCGCGCAGGAGTTCGTAGCGCGGCTATAGGAAATCGGCCCTGTGCCAGCGGATGCCACCACGTTGGCATCGAAATTCACCAGGCGTTCGCCGGAAATGGCGCCCGAGGAAGCTCCCATGCCGTGTGCCGTGTGGCACGTGGAACAGGAGAACCCGGCGCCGATATGCAGCGAATGCCCGCTGAAGCTGCTGTTCGTCATAATCTGACTCAGGCTATGGCACTTGCCGCAGAGGGCATACGGCCCGGCGGCGCTCAAGTCGGGACTGGGAAACAGGTTCGTGATCAGCTGGCCGGGCGCGGCAGCCTGGCTGGTTTCGTAGCGCCGCTCCAGCACGTGGGTGAACTTCGAACCATGCGGTCCGTTGGGGCCGGAGCCGCCGGACTCGCGGTTGTCGTCGCTATTGTGGCAATCGGTGCAGAGAATGCGCGTTCCCATGCTGCGTCCGGGCGTCACGCCGTCCAGCTTGAGCATCGCGCCCAGCAGGCTGGGCTGCGAAAGCGCGCTGTTGCTGTCGTGCGTCACCGGATGGCTGGACATTGCGGAGAGCGCGAATTGCGGAATCAGATTCAGCGGATCGCCGGCTGAAACCACGCGCACCGGCAAATAGCCGTAGATAGGATTCGTAACCTTGCCGGTGCTGGCGCCGTGGCAGCGCAGGCAGTTTTCATATTGGTTCACGGCTGGTGTAAGAACCGAGACGCCGTCAGAAGCGTTGATTCCGGCGATTCCATTTTGCGAACCGCGAATCGAGGGCGCGGGGGTAAATGTCACTACCTGGTTAGACGAATGCGCATTGTGGCAATCCACGCAAGTGGAGTGCCGGTTCTGATTGAGCAGCACGCCTTCCGCCGCATCGTGCTGGTTGTTGCCCGAAGGGAACGGATGGCCGACTTTAGAGAATTCGGCAAAGACATTCGGGATAGCCGGCGTAATGTTCGTGCCGCCGGCGTGGCAGGAGATGCAATCCTGTTCGTTAGCGCCGCGGAGAGTACGCGCCTGGCCCGGAGCGTTGTGCACGGCGTGGCAGGAAATGCAGGCGTTCTGCGCCACCGTCTTATAAGTGCCGATGGAATTGGAAACGCTTGCCGTAGCGGTGTTGGAAGCGAGGGCATGGGCGCTAGTGGACCACTGCGCGATTTGGTTCACTTGCCCGGTCATCACGCGGTTCGGATCGTGACACGCCAGGCACATTTGGCCGCTCGAACTGTCGCGCCGCAGGAAGTTCTGCGAAATGGTGTCGATGGCCTGTTCATGCGGCGTATGGCAACTGCTGCATTCCACATTGCCCTTCACCAGTTTGATGGCGCCGGTCGGATCCGCCGTCTTGCCCTGCGAGACGATCGAAGCTGCCAGATCCGGCGAATCCTTCAGCGGCAACACCATGCTGGTGGGGTGTGAACCCAAGAGGTTATTTCCGAAATTATCGGCGGCCTTGAGACTGCCGGACATCGCGACTTTGCCGTATGCCACTGTCTGGCCCGGCGCCACGCTGCCATCATGACAACTGAGGCAGAGCAGGCTCTCCGTGCCGATGGGTAGCTGGCCAACGCCCTTATCCGGATCGGTGGTGCTGCTGTACGGCGTATAGATTTGCGTGGATAGTTTCTGATTCCACAATGGCGTTGCCCCGCCTACGCCGGAGTGGGGCGCATGGCAATACAGGCAGGAACCGCCCAGCGGACCGGAAACCGGGGAACCGCTGGCACGCGAAAGGTCGTGGACGCCAATCACATCTCCGGTCACCTGGGCCCACACTACCGCGCCGGCAAACCCTAGCGCGAAGCAGGCGGCAATCAATCTCGACTTCACCGCGTACCCCCCAGGGCCGGCTTGGCCAGCCCGAAATACCGAAAAACCTGCAAACTGCGCGCCGTGGAATCCACCACGTAGATGCGGTCGCTGCCATCAATGGACAAGCCCGCCGGCATCTGCAATGGGCGCGGTGCGGTACCCTGCTGGCCGAAATAATACAACAGCCGGCCTTGTTCATCGAATACCTGCACCAGGCGGTTGAAGGCGTCGGCCACATAAACGTGGCCTTCGGAATCCAGCCCGATCCCCTTGGGCCGGAACAACAGACCGGCGCCGTCGCCGGGTTGTCCGACGGCATAGCGGAAGGTTCCCTCTCGGCTCAGCACCTGGACGCGGAAGTTCATGGAATCCACAACCACCAGGTTGTCACCGGCAAGCCGTAGTTCGGTAGGATAATTGAACTCGCCGTCGCCGTGGCCGGCATGGCCGATCGTCTGGATAACATGGCCCAGCATGTCCAGCACGTAGAGCCGGTTGCGCCAGGTATCGCTCACGAAGATTCGCTGCGCAGCGGAATCCACGGCGATGCCGGTGGGGCGCTTGAAGAAACCTTCCCCGCCCTTCAGGCTACCGATCGCACGCTGGAATTTTCCGTTCGGGCCGAAGACGAAAATCTTGCCGGCTTCCGAATCCGTGACGTAGATGTTGTCCTGCTTGTCCACGGCGATGCACTGCGGAGTCGAAAGTTCATCCTTGCCTTCCCGATGTGAGACGAACTTATATTTCTGTTCGGCGAAATCGACGATGTGGATG